>Ga0182024_10007044_pt1 | contig 24402 bp, 26 predicted proteins | sample P32metaG_FD_120480 | JGI IMG/M metagenome (GOLD analysis project Ga0182024, IMG submission 120480) | Permafrost microbial communities from Stordalen Mire, Sweden - P3-2 metaG (Illumina Assembly) | ecosystem: Environmental > Terrestrial > Soil > Wetlands > Permafrost | place: Sweden: Stordalen...
CGATCAGTAGGCCTCGGGCGACAATGACTGATAGCGCTGGTATACCATTGGCAGGCACTCCGGTCAGGTTCGCCCACCAAATCTATCTTATCTGCACCGAAAGTGAGCCAGAGCCCCTTTTGCTCGCCTATTCCCAACCGCCCCGATCGACCGCTCCGGCACCTCTCCATCCGAACGGCGGCGAGGGCTTAACACGGGCGGCCAGCGAACATCAAGCGAACGAAAACAGGGGCGAGCGAGAGCCGGGTTGCTCCGGCGCGGCAAAACCGCCGATAATCCGACGAGGACGAAACCTCGCCGCGCCGCGCCGCGCGGTTCGCGCATCAGCAATAGGAGGAGAGAGCGATGAACGATGTGTCCCCCGTGGTGCGCCCGCTGGCGGCGACCGCACAGCCGATCAGCCCCTCAAAATTCGCCCATTTCGTGCTGCGCACCGGGCAGATCGACCGGATGGCCCAATGGTACCAGACGGTGCTCGCCGCGCGGATCGTGTTCCAGGACGAGCGCCTCTGTTTCCTCAGCTATGACGACGAGCATCACCGGCTCGCGCTGATCCAGATCCCGGGCCTCGCGCCGCGCGATCCCGACGCGGCCGGGACCGACCATGTCGCTTATTCCTACCAGGATCTGGGCGAGCTCTTGGCGACCTACCGCCGGCTCAAGGAGCACGCGATCCTGCCGCATTGGCCGATCAACCACGGCGTCACGACGTCCTTGTACTACCGCGACCCCGACAACAACCGGGTCGAGCTGCAGATCGACAATTTCGCCACGGTCGCGGAGCTGGACGGCTATTTCCAGAGCCCGGCTTTCGCCGCCAACCCGGTCGGCGTCACCTACGACCCGGAGAGCCTCGCGCGTCAATACGAGGCCGGCGTGCCGATCGCCGATCTCCTGCGCATCCCGCCCTTGCCCGAGGGCAAGACGCCCTGGGACATGCTCAGCCAGCATTAGGAAATCCAGAGCGGAGCCGGAATGAGCGCCGTGCGTCCTTCGAGACGCCCGCTAGGCGGGCTCCTCAGGATGACGAAATTTTTTAATGCTATCATAAACTTATCGTCATCCTGAGGAGGCGCCCACGGGTCCGGCCTTCGGCCGGCCCGAGGACAGGCTCCGCGCCGTCTCGAAGGACGCGGGATCGTGGCGCAGCCGTCGTATTCACGTACTCGGAGATAGCCGATGGCGGATTTCCCACGGCGCCGGATCGGGCGCACCTCGCTCGAGGTCACGGCTCTGGGTCTGGGCTGCGCCACCCTTGGCGGCAGCCGCGTCAGCGTGGCGCGCGCCGAGGCGGAGGCGATCGTCCGCGCCGCTTGGGCGGCGGGCGTGCGCTATGTCGACACCGCCCCCTATTACGGCTTGGGCCAGGCCGAGCGCGCCGTCGGCGACGCGCTGCGCGCCGAGAAGCGCGACGAATGGGTGCTGTCGACCAAGGTCGGCCGGCTGCTGCGGTCGCGAATTTCGCCCGGGGACGGTGACGTGCCGCACCACGCGATGCCGTTCGACCCGGTTTACGACTATTCGCATGACGGCATCCTCAGATCCTTCGAGGACAGCCTGCAGCGCCTTGGCCTCTCGCGCATCGACATCCTCTACGTCCACGATATCGGCGCCTACCAGCACGGGCGCGACGCGCATCCCGGGCTGATGCGCACCTTGCGCGAGAGCGGCTACCGGGCATTGGAAGAGCTGCGCCGATCCGGCGCGGTGCAGGCGATCGGCATCGGGGTCAACGAGAAGGAGGTACTGCTCGAGGCGCTCGAATGGGGTGAGTGGGACGCCTTCCTCCTGGCCGGGCGCTACACCTTGCTCGAACAAGGTCCCCTCGACGATCTCCTGCCGAGATGCCTGCAGGCGGGCACCTCGATCGTCGTCGGCGGCCCGCTTAATTCCGGCATTCTCGCCGGCCGCGACACCTGGAACTACCAGACCGCGCCGCCGGAGATCCTCGCCCGGGCGAACGCGATCCGCGGGGTTTGCGAGCGCCACGGCGCCCCGCTGGCGGCGGCGGCATTGCAGTTTCCGCTGGCCCACCCGGCGGTCGCGGCGATCATCCCCGGCCCGCGCAATACGGGCGAGTTCCGCGCCAATCTCGACCTCCTGCAACACCCGATACCGGCCGCGTTGTGGCAGGATCTGCGTGAGGCCGGCCTCCTCCATCCCGACGCGCCGGTTCCGGCCTGAGGGTGCTATATTCGGGCGTACCCGAGCGACGGAGAGAACGAGGCCATGCATAGAATCGCGATACCGTCCTATGCCATCGAGCGGGCGCTGGCGCGCCGCGGCCGGCTCCATCCGTTCGACGGCCTTGATCCGGCGAAGACCGCGCTGGTTGTCGTCGATCTGCAGAACGGCTTCATGGCGCCGGGCCAGCCGGTCGAGATCGCCGAGGCCCGCGAGATCGTGCCCAACGTCAACCGGCTCGCCGGCGCAACCCGCGCCGCCGGCGGTACGGTGGTATGGATCCAGAACACGGTCACCCCGGAAAGCGATGCATCATGGTCGGTCCGGCGCGGCAATTTCGCCGATGCCGAATGGGAAGCGCGGGTGCGGCGGGCCTTCACGCCGGGGGATTTCGGGCACGCGCTCTATCCGAGCCTCGAGGTGCGCCCGGGCGACCTCACGGTGCGCAAAACCCGGTTCAGCGCCTTTATCCAGGGCGCCTCCGACCTCGATGCGATATTGCGCGCCCGCGGCATCGATACGGTGACCATTGTCGGCACCGCGACCAACGTCTGCTGCGAATCCACCGCGCGCGACGCGATGATGCTCAACTACAATGTCTTCTTCATCTCGGATGCAAATGCCTGCGACACCGACGAGGAGCACAACGCGACGCTCGCGATAATGATGGTCATGTTCGCCGATGTCCGCTCGACCGACGAGATGATCGCCCTCTTAGAGCGTCATGCGGCGCCGCTCGCCGGCGCGGCCGAGTGAACTCCTAAAGCCTCGAAAGGGCTGGCTCGGGCGGGAGGCCTATCGCGCGAGGGCCGCGGGGCGTTAATGTGGCGGTTGTACGGAGTTTGAGGCAGGGTCCAGGCATAATGGCGGACTCCGACCACATCCTGTTCGTCAGCCATGTCAGCGAAGACCGGGCGGCGGCGCTGGAGATCGTCGGCGAGCTGGAGCGCCGGGGCGTGCCGTGCTGGATCGCGCCGCGCAACATTGAGCCGGGCCATCCGTTCGACGACGAGATCGTGGCCGCGCTGGATCACTGCCGGGCGATGCTGCTGATCTTCTCCGAACATTGCAACGAGAGCGAATACATCCGCCGCGAGGTCACCGTCGCCGGCGAGAACCACAAGATCATCATCCCGTTCCGCATCGAAGACGTGCAGCCGCGACGGGGCCTGCGCGTCCGGCTTTCCGATCTGCATTGGATCGACGGCTTCGCCGCGCACGAATTAGCGATCGACGAACTGGTCAAGCGGTTCGCGCCATCGGGGTCGGTGCCCTTTATCGTTCCGCCGAGCACGCCACCGGCCGAACTTCCCGATGTGGCCGGACCGGCGGCGCCGGCACCGGCGGCACGCTCGCCGCAATCCGACAGCCCCACGCTCGCGGCGAAAAATTACCGGGCGGCGATCGGTGGGATGGGGGTCGTGGCCGTCGCCGGCATCGCCGCGGCAATATGGTTGTGGTCGGGCAGCTTCAGCGCAAAGCCGGTTCCCGCTCCCGTCGCCGCCATCACCGCCGATCCGCTGAGCAAGGCCAAAGCGGCGTTCGATCGCAAGGATTATGTCGAGGCGATGCATTGGGGTCGCCAAGCCGCCGAAGAGGGAAATGCTACGGCGCAATCCTACGTTGGGTATCTCTACGAAACGGGGCTCGGGGTGAACCGGGATTACGCCGAAGCGCTGAGCTGGTATCGCAAGGCCGCCGGCCAGGGGCTCGCTGCCGCGCAGAAGAATATTGGGAATCTTTACGAGCAGGGTTCGGGCGTGACGCGGGATTACGCCGAGGCGATGCGATGGTTCCGATTGGCCGCCGACCAGGGAAATGCCGGCGCGCAAACCAATATCGGCTATCTGTTCGAGGAAGGCCTGGGCGTGCCGCAAGATTATTCCGAGGCGATGCGCTGGTATCGCAAGGCCGCCGACCAGGGAGAAGCCACCGCACAAAGTAACATTGGCGTGTTTTACGATAAAGGCTACGGCGTCGCGCAGGATTACGGCGAGGCAATGCGCTGGTACCGCATGGCCGCCAACCAGGGAAACATCGAAGCGGAATACAATTTGGCGCTCTTATACGCGGATGGTCACGGAGTGCCAGGCGATCTGGAACAGGCCCGGCAATGGATGCAAAGGGCAGCGCAGGCCGGCGACCCCGAGGCGAAGAAATGGCTCGGCAGCCACGGCGGATGACGAAACCGGCCGTCAGAGCCAGCCAGGCAAAAAAATTACCATAAATTTTCCCTGGTGTGAGGTCCGTCACACTGGGGCCGCGAACCCGGCTTTATGTTATGGTGCAACATAAGGCATGGTTTGGGGGAGTGGAGCTATGACACAGACCCTGGTGAACCGTTGGATCGGAACCACCGGCGCGCAATCGGCGACGAGATTGTCGCAAGCTGCCGCTGTCGCATCGGCGCTGCTGCTCGGGGTTTCCTCGCCCGCTCGCGCCGGTGACGTAGGCGGTTTCTTTGGCAGCGTCGTCGGCGGGATTCTCGGGCAATCGATGCAGCAGCCACAGCCGTACTACCAGCAACCCCAATACCAGCAACCTCAGTATTACCAACAGCAGCCGAATGGTGCTTCGGCAGAGGCGCACCGGCAATACCTGGCGCATCAGGCCGAACTCAAGCGGCAGAAGGCGGAGCAGGATAAGGAAAGAAAGGAACAGGAAGCGGCCCGTGTGCAGCCGGTTCCCGCTGTCGGCGACGCATCCGGACCGATCGACGTCGCGATGAAGAGGAAGGACGGCAATCTCTGGGTTCCCGCCCAGATCAACAAGGTCGTGACGATCGATTTCGTTATCGATAGCGGTGCATCGGATATCACTCTACCGCGGGATGTTTATTTAACCCTGATCAGGTCAGGAACACTCACAAAAGCCAACTATGTGGGTACCGCGCAATACGGGATTGCCGACGGGTCCGAGGTAAAGGGTGTCAAGTTCAAGTTGGCCAGTCTTCAGGTCGGCAACCAGATCCTGACCGATGTGGTGGCGAGCGTCATGCCGTCCGATAGTGCGACGCCGCTTCTTGGTCTGAGCTTTCTGTCGCGCTTTCAATCTTGGGCGATAGACAACAATTCAGGCACGCTGAAGCTCACCCCCATTCCCACGAGCAATCCGACGGTCGGCACGCCGACGCAGGTGGCCGCGGCGACCCCGCAGCCGCTGCCCGATTTGAGAACCGTCGAGCCGCCTGCGCCGCAAACCGCGGCGCTGGCGCAAATGGCCTCAACGCCGACGGGGCCCCAGCCGACAAATGTCGTGTCGCCTGCGCCACAAATTCCAGCGGTAACCGCACCGGAACCGCGGGTAGCGGCTGCGGCGCCCGATGCGCCACGGTCCGGGCACGTCGCCAGCTCGGCTCTCATCGTGAAGGAGACCTCCACTCCGACAGCGGAGACGAACGCGGCCCTTCCGGTATTTCCGGCGAATACACCCTACGCAACTGCGCGCTTCAGCCTGCTCGCGCTGGGTTATGGGCCAGCGCCCCTGCCGGATGCGGGAAAATGCGATAGCAACACCGATAGCACCTGCTTTCCCGAACGGGCGGCGTGCGCGAAAACCGAGGGCATCCAGTGTGATTTTCTCTGGCGGCGCGGTGAGGAGCTGATCAAGGTAAAGACGGTTGCGGTTCCTCCGACCATCTCCTCGGTCGAATGCCAAGTGAACTGCAAATAACCGGATCGGCAGAGTCGTGCAGAGCCGTCGGCCTCGCCGACGGCTCTTTCTTTAGCGCGCGGATGTTGGCGCCTAAAAACCTGATAACTCATCAAGTTACTGGAGAGATTGGCTGGGGCGCCTGGATTCGAACCAGGGAATGCCGGAATCAAAATCCGGTGCCTTACCACTTGGCTACGCCCCACCATCGACCCGCATGGGCTTAAACTAGCACCGCCGCCCTGACAAAGCCGAAATATAGGCGAAGCGGCGCTGGGCCGCCGCGTATCATCCCTCCAGCCGACCGGCAGCAGCCTCGACCGGCGGTGGCGCGGTCAAGAGCGCGCCGGCGGCCGACCACCATAGGGGCTCGGCGCGCGCGATGAGGGCGCCGGCGGCGAGCGCGGCGACACGATCGGGAAACAGGGCAAAACACGTGGCGCCGCTGCCGCTCATGCGCGCGAAGAGCGCGCCCGGCAACCGCACCAAACGCTCCAGCACCGGCGCGATCTCGGGGAGTAGGCTGAGCGCCGCGTCGGTCAGATCGTTGCGGCGCTCGCTCAAGACCGCGGCAAGCGCGGCGGCATGAAGCGGCATCGGGTCGAAGCGGCCATCTGCCGAAAAGGCGCCGCGCCGGGCGGCAAAAACATCGGCCGTCGGCAACCTCCGGCGCGGGTTGGCGAGGACGATGCCGGCGGGCGGCAATCCGAGGGCGTCCTCGATTCGCTCGCCGATGCCGCCGACCCAGACCGGCCGGGCGGCGAGGCAGGCCGGGGTGTCCGCGCCGAGCTTCAGCGCGAGCGCCGCCAGGGCGGGGGGATCGAGCGGGCCCTGCCACATCCGGTCGAGCACCCGCAGCGTCGCCGCCGCGTCGCTCGACCCGCCGCCGATCCCGGACGCGGCCGGCAGCTCTTTGTCGAGATAAAGCCCGGCGCCAAACGGGGCTGCCCCCGGCGCCTGCGCCGCGGCCTCCGCGGCGAAGAGCCGAGCGGCGCGCAGCACCAGATTATCCTCGCCCAGCCCGGCGATGGCGCCCGCCTCGGGCCCGCCGATCGCCAAGGAGAGGCTCTCGGCCGGGCGAGCGCTCACCCGGTCGCCGATATCGGCGAAAGCAATGAGGCTGTCGAGCAGATGATAGCCATCCGCCCGCCGCCCGACGACATGCAGGTAAAGGTTGATCTTGGCCGGCGCGAAGGCGCTGACCGTCAGGTCCCCCGGCACGCCCCGGAATCCAGCTTGGAGGAAACTCTAGTCATGCCGGCTTATGCGGTTCCAGCCCCTCACCCTCCCATCGCTTCGCGACGGGTCCCTCCCTCTCCCCGCCAGCGGGGAGAGGGTTGGGGTGAGGGGCCGGCACCGGCGGGTCAACTATCCGAAGGCCGCTCTAGCGTCCGGCTCAGCCGCCGCGCGGCGGCGTGGCGGGGAGATCGAGGCCCTTCTCGAGCTTTGCTTCGATAGGTTTGACCTCGTTCTCCTGCGGCCCGAACTGCAGGGCTCGGCGCCACTGGTAACGCGCCTCGACGAGCCGGCCGGTCTGCCAATATGCGTCGCCCAGGTGGTCGTTGATCGTCGGGTCCTCCGGCACCAGCTCGGTCGCCTTTTCGAGGTACTCCACCGCGCCGGCATAATCCCGCATCCGGTAATGCGCCCAGCCCAGGCTGTCGACGATATAGCCGTCCTCGGGCCGCAGCTCGACCGCCTTCTCGATCATCTTGAGCCCCTTTTCGAGGTTCTCGCCGCGATCGATCCAGGAATAGCCGAGATAATTGAGCACGAGCGGCTGCTCGGGCTTCATCTCGAGCGCGTGCAACAGATCGGCTTCCGCGCGATCCCACTGGCCGGATTGTTCGAGCGCGACGCCACGGTCGTAAAACAGCGCCCAGCGCTCGGGCAGGCCCGCTGCGGCGGTGCGGCTGATCGCCCCGTCATAGGCCAGGACCGCGTCGCCAAACCGCTTCTTGCTGCGCAATATGTCGCCGAGCTCGACCTGCGCCCCGATCAGCCCGGCGTTTTCCGCCACCATCGCCTTGAGCTGGGCGATCGCCTCGTCGCTGCGCTCAAGGGTGTCGAGGTTGACCGCGGCGCGCAGCCGCGCCGACCAGGAGTAGGGCGAACCGGCCGGGATGTCCGACAGCACGGCAAGGCTTTGCTCGGGCTTCTCCTGGGTGCTGAGGATGTCCGCCAGCAGCAGCTGGGCGAGGGGGAATTGCGGCCGCACGGCGAGTGCGAAGCGATCGTAGAGCAACGCCAGGTCGATCGTCTCGGCCTGGTTCAAGACGCTGGCCAGGTCGAACAGAGCTTCGGCCAGGCCGTCTGCGGGCGTTCGGATCGTCGGCTGAGGCGGGCCGGAAGAGCGCAGCTTGATCACCGACAACGCCAGATCGCTGCTGCTGTTCTGCTGGATAAAGCGCTGGTAAAGCGCCTTTGCCTCGGCGCCCTTGCCATGGCGTTCGTAGAAATTGGCGACCGCGTCGGTCAGCCGCCAATTGAGCTGCTCGTTCCCGGCGAGCGCCTTGTCGAAATACTGCTCTGCCTTGTCGGGCTTGCCGGCGTAATCGTAGAGCAGACCCAATTGAAACACCTGCAAGGACTGAAAGCCGTTGAATTTATCGAGGCCCTGCAGCGCGCTGTCGGCGCCGGCGAGGTCGCCCGCCGCCTCGCGCGTCCAGGCGAGCGCGAAGGGTCCGATAAAGCGGTGCACGCCGTCGCTCGGAAGCAAGGCGGCGTGCTTCAGGGCGCCCGCCGTATCGCCGGCCTTGAGCCGGTCGACCACCAGCACGAGTTCGGCGATGGCGTCGCCCGGATCGAGCTTCAGCTCCTTCTGCGCCAGCGCGCGGGCGCGATCGAAATGCCCGACGCACACTTCCATCAGAAAGGTCCGGCTGATCAGCTCGGGCGCGTCCGGATCGGCCGCGATCGCGTTCTCGAAGCGGCCTGCCGCCACCGTGAAATCGCGCGTTTCCTGGGCATGCCGGCCGGCGAGGTATTCGCCGAAGAGGTGGTCGGGACCGGCTGGTTGCCGGTGTTGCGTCGCTCCCATTGGCGATGCCCCACCTGGCGATGATGCGGGCGCCGATGCGGGCGATGCCGCAAGCGCCGGCGCCATGCCGAGGCAAGCGGCGACCAGGATCGCCGGCATTCCCCGCCCGATGCTCTCGAACGAGCGTGTCTTCACCACATCTGCCATCGCTACGATCCGCACTCCAATTCGCTCGGTATCCCTACATGTTCGGGTAATTGGGTCCGCCGCCGCCCTCCGGTACCACCCAATCGATGTTCTGCTCCGGGTCCTTAATGTCGCAGGTTTTGCAATGGACGCAATTCTGCGCGTTGATCTGCAGCCGCTTCTCGCCGGTCCCGGCTTCCTCGACGATCTCATAGACGCCGGCCGGACAATAGCGCTGCTCGGGCGAGTCGTAGAGCCGATAATTGACCCTGATGGCTTTTGCCGGGTCGCGCAGCCGCAAATGCGACGGCTGGTCCTCCTCGTGGTTGGTGTTCGAGATGAACACCGACGACAGCCGGTCGAAGGTGATCTTGCCGTCGGGCCTGGGATAGTCGATCCGCGGCGCCTGGCTTGCCGGGATCAGCGTCGTGTGGTCGGGATGGTGGTGCAGGGTCCACGGCGCCCGGCCGCGCAGCACATAGGTGTCGAGCGCCGAATAGAGGAGCCCGCCCCACAAACCCAGCCGGAAGCTCGGGCGGATGTTGCGCACCCGATAGAGCTCGTCCCAGATCCAGCTCCGCCGCAGCGCGTCCCGCACCGCGGCGGCGCTATTCCCCCCGAGCCGGGCAAAAATCGTCTCGGCCGCCACCATGCCGGATTTCATCGCGGTGTGGCTGCCCTTGATCTTGGGCACGTTGACAAACCCGGCTGCGCAACCAACAAGGGCGCCGCCGGGAAAATCGAGCTGCGGGATCGACTGCAACCCGCCCTCGTTGAGCGCCCGCGCGCCATAGGATATGCGCCGCCCGCCCGCGAAAAAATCGCGAATCGCCGGGTGGGTCTTGAAGCGCTGAAACTCCTCGAACGGCGCGAGGAACGGGTTCTTGTAATCGAGCCCGATGACGAACCCGACCGCGACCTGGCGGTCTTCCAGGTGATAGAGGAACGAGCCGCCATAGGTCCCTCTGTCGAGCGGCCAGCCGATCGTGTGGACGACAAGGCCGGGCTGATGGCGCGAGGGTTCGACCTCCCACAATTCCTTGACGCCGATCGCATAGGTCTGCGGGTCGGACCCCTCGCGCAGGCCGAAGCGCTCGATCAATGTCTTGGTCAGGGAGCCGCGGCAGCCTTCGGCGAAGAGCGTCTCCCGGGCAATGAGCTCGACCCCGGGCGTATAGCGCGCGGTACGCTCGCCGTTCTTACCGATCCCCATATCGCCGGTGGCGACGCCGCGCACCCGGCCACCCTCGTCATACAGCACCTCGGCGGCGGCGAACCCGGGATAGATCTCGACCCCGAGCTCTTCGGCCTGGCCCGCCAGCCAGCGGCACAGATTGCCGAGGCTGATGATGTAATTGCCATGGTTGTGCATCTGCGGCGGGGTCGGCAGGCGCAGCGCGTGGTTTTTTGTCAGATAGAGAAAGCGGTCCTCGACCGCCGGGGTGTTGAGCGGCGCGCCGCGTGTCCGCCAATCCGGGAAGAGTTCGTTGAGCGCGCGCGGCTCGAACACCGCGCCCGAGAGGATATGGGCGCCGACCTCGGAGCCCTTCTCGATGACGCAAACCCCGAGTTCGCTGCCCGCCGCCATGGCCAGCTGCTTCAGCCGGATCGCCGCGGCGAGACCGGCCGGCCCGGCCCCGACCACGACGACGTCATACTCCATCCGCTCGCGCTCGACTTCCGCCACCGGGTCACCTCTGCCGCGCATCCCGCCCGGACTATAAAGGATCGTGGCGAAATCGGGAGAGAGCCGAGTTCCTTACTCGATCACCTCGTCGGCGCGGGCAAACAGGAACTGCGGGATTGCGACGCCTAGCGCTTTCGCGGTCTTCAGGTTGAGGAACAGCTCGACCTTGGTGACCTGCTGGACCGGCAGCTCGCCGGGCTTCTCGCCGTTGAGAATGCGGCCGACATAGACGCCGGCCAGCCGGTAGGCTTCGGTAATGGCGCCGCCATAGCTCGCCAGACCTCCCGCCGCTGCGAAGGCGCGGTTTTCGTATACTGCCGGAACCCGGTGGCGGACCGTCAACGCGGCCAGCTGCTCCTGACGCGCGGTAAAAAACGGATCGGAGTTGATCGCGAGCCCGCCCGCCCGCAACTCCTTCAACTTGGCGAACGCCGGCGCGAAGTCGGCTTCGCTGCTGGCGTTCATCACGTGGAGATCCAGGCCGAGGGTGCGGGCCGCCGATAGGGCGCTATCGAGCTCGGATTGGGCGATAACATTCTTAGGGTTGAAGAGCAGCCCGACGACCGACTCGCTCGGGAGCAATTCGTGCAACACCTCCAGCCGCTTGGGACCGATCTCAACGTTCAGCTGGGTCGCTCCGGTGATGTTGCCGCCGGGCCGATTAAGGCTGCTGACCAGACCCGTTTGCACCGGATCGCCGCCCGTTTCGAAGATAATCGGGACCGTGGCAGTCTCCGCTTTTGCCGCGAGCGCGGCCGGCATTGTGAGCGCGGCGATAACCGTCACCTGGCGATTAACCAGATCGGCCGCTAACTCCGGCAGCCGCTCATATTGATTGTTGGCGAAGCGGCCCTCGATCGCGACATTCTGATTCTCGACGTAACCGGCTTCTTGTAGACCGCGGCGAAACGCAGCCGCGAGGTACGGTGCCTCATCGGCTGCCCTAGAGTTGAGTAGCCCGATCACCGGCATCGCCTTCTGCTGCGCGCGGGCAGTTAGCGGCCGTGCGACTGCCGCGCCGCCCAAGAGGAGCATCAATTCGCGCCGCTTCATTCGATCACCTCGCAGTGCGCACGCTTTTCCTGCCCGGCACACAACCTTACGTCTACCTCATTCTGGTGAAATCCTCTTCCAAGTCATCCCGCGGGTCGGTAGTGGGTCAGTTTCAATGTAACAGAGTTACGCAGGCTCAATCGTCCAGGGCACCTTGTAACCGCCACGCTAACGTTGAGATTTTTTTCCGCTGGAGGGAATACCCCGTCGCAGTTGAGCGTTTGCTCCGGCATGAAGCTGCTTCTCTCCGCTCTCGTCCTGGCGCTCGGCATCGGATTTGCTCTGCCGGCGACCACTGCTTACGCGTATTGGTGCGGACCGGGTCGGTGGTGCGGACCCGGACCGCGCGTCGGGGTCTACGTCGCTCCCGGCGCTGGGTTCTGGTGGGGCAGAACGTGGTATCCTCACCCCTGGCATCGAGGTTGGGATTCCAACTGGCGCGCCGATCCGCGGCGCAACTGGTGCGAATGGCACCGCTGCTAACGCACCGCACGCAGCGCCGACTGACCCACTACCCGCGGGCCTTCAGCCCACGGACTTGATCCGTGGGGAAGGCCGGGATCCACCCTCGCCGTGGATACCGGCCTTCGCCGGTATGATACGATCGGGGAACCCGGAAATCTCGGGGGTTGCGGCAACGCTAAATTAGCCGCATTCGCATGGTATTCTTCGCGCACAACCCGGATTGCGGGAAAGGGGCGAGGATGGGCATCTGCTGCAGAATTGCGGGATGGGCATCTTCTATGGAGTTGCAGCATGCGCCCGCTACAGATTCGCTGCAGATTTTCGGAGCAGCGAGGCGGGCGACGGCGCAAAACCCCATGGATTCCGCCATTCTTAGTCACTACATACAACTTTTAGGCGAATTTTTGCTGTTAATTTCCTGCGGATTCAGCGAACGCGTGCCGCGGCGCCCAATCCTAGGTTGCGGCGCCTCTGCTCAGGGCGTCGATCCGGCAAGTGCCGATTGCGTGGCGCAATGCTAACCTCACCCGATGTCGCCCTCTGATCCATCGCCCCCCGGGCCGCGCCTCACGCCGGCCGGCGCGCTGGCGCTCCTCCAATGGCAGATCGCGATGGGCGCCGACGAGGCGCTCGACGAGATCGCGCCCAATCGCCTCCTGCCCCCGCAACCGGCCGCCGCGCCGCCAGCGGCCGCGCCCGCATCCATCGCGCCGGCCGTCGCGCCGGCCGCCGTCAGTCCTCCGGGCGCGCTCGCCGCGTCCTTCGCCGAGGCCGCCCAATCGGCGCGCCTGCTCGCCGCCGGCGCCGAGACGATCGAGGCGCTCGGCGCGCTCGTCGCCGCTTTCGACGGATGCCCGTTGAAGCGCACCGCGACCAACACCGTCTTCATCGATGGCAACCCGGCGGCATCGGTCATGATCATCGGCGAGGCGTCGGGCGCCGAGGAAGACCGCCTCGGCAAGCCCTTTGTCGGCCGCAGCGGGCAGTTGCTCGACCGCATGCTGGCGGCGATCGGGCTCGATCGCGGAACCGTCCAGATCACCAACGTCATCTACTGGCGCCCGCCCGGCAACCGGAAGCCGAATGCCGCCGAGATCGCCGCTTGTCTCCCGTTCGTGCTGCGCCATATCGCGCTGGCCCGGCCCCTTGTGCTGGTCCTGAGCGGCGGCACGGCGGCGAGCGCCCTCCTGCCGCTGAGCGAGGGCATCACCCGGCTGCGCGGCCGCTGGTTCGAGCTGGCGGTGCCCGGCCTCGACAGCCCGGTTCCGACACTGGCGATGTTTCACCCGGCGTTTCTGCTGCGCGCCCCCGAGCGCAAGCGCGAGGCGTGGCGCGACCTCCTGGCGCTGAGGGCCAAGCTCGATGCGCTCTCCGGCTAGCAGGCCCCGTCGCGTTGTCTGACCCCGACGGGCTCGCTATCTTTAGGGCACTGACAAGGAGTGAGCGATGCCAGGCCGCCTCGACGAAACCCGCCCGTTCCTGCCCGTCAATATCGCGCTGCTGACCGTATCAGACACCCGCACGGCGGCCGACGACCGCTCGGGCAACACGCTCGCTGAGCTGGCCGAAATCGCCGGCCACCGCATCGTCGTCCGGCAAATCGTGCGCGATGATCTCCCAGCGATCGCCGGGCAATTGCGGGCCTGGATCGAGGATCCCGAGATCGATGTCGTGATCGCGACCGGCGGGACCGGCGTCACCGGCCGCGACGTCACGCCCGAAGCCTTCCACAGCGTCTATGAAAAGGAGGTCGCCGGGTTTGGCGAATTGTTCCGCTGGCTCAGCTTCGAGAAGATCGGCACCTCGACGATCCAGAGCCGCGCCACCGCCGGGGTCGCCGGCGGCACCTATCTGTTCGCGCTGCCCGGTTCCCCTGGCGCCTGCCGCGACGCCTGGGAGGGGATCCTCGTCCATCAGCTCGACAACCGCTTCCGCCCGTGCAATTTCGTCGAGCTGATGCCGCGCCTGCAGGAGCATCTGAAGGGGTAGGCGGCCACCTCAAAACCCGCGGCGCGGAGCGAGGCGGCGGTAGGAAGCGCCGTCGTCGACATCCTCGAGGCGCGCGGCGAAGCCGACCGAGACCCGGCGCGGCAGATTAGCGAGCACATCGGCGAGGGTGTGCGGCCCCGACCAGCGGACCGGGCCGAAGAGCGGCGGCAGGCGCGGGCAGCGGCGCGCGCCGACGAGCCAGAACCCGCCGTCGCCAGCCGGGCCGAAGACGAGATCGTGACCTCCGAGGAGGCGGAATGCATCGGCGATATGGTGGGGGGCGAGGGCCGGGATGTCGCTGCCGACCAGCACCGCCGGGCCGGGCGGGCAGCGGGCGAGGGCGCGGCGCATGCGGTGCCCTAGGTCGCCCGCGCCCTGCGCGGCGATCGCAACCCCCCGCGGCCAGAGCCGAGCGCGGCGGCGGGCGCGGTCCGGCGTCATCGCGAGATGCAGTTGCCAGCGCCGGTCGCGCCCGAGGCGGCGCACCAATAATCCCAGCATCGCCCGCTCGAAGCGCAACGCCGCGCCATCGCCGATGTCATGCGCCAGGCGGCGCTTGCCGACGCCCCGCCGCGGCGCCCGCACGAACAGCACGAGATGGCCCCGGGTCATCTGACGGCTATTGTCATCCGTAGAGCCGGGCAATATGGCGTGCCGGGACATGCATGAAATAAAGCGACAGGCACACGAGGTTGCGCAGCGGCCGGCGGATATAGCCCTCCTCTCGATAGCGCCGGGCCGAGGTGTAAGCCGGCACGCCGAGCGGCGCCAGCCGGCGGCGGCCGAGGCGGCGCGCCAGATCGACATCCTCCATCAGCGGCAGCGCCGCGAAGCCGCCGACCGCGTCATAAAGCGCGCGGGCGATCAAGAGCCCCTGGTCGCCATAGGGCAGGCCAAGCACCCGGCAGCGCCAACTGACGATGCGTTCGAGCCGCCGCGCCGCCCGGCTCCGATCGTCGAGTGCGAAGGCGAAATAGCCGGCGCGGCCTGGGGCTCCCGGGGCGTTGAGGAAGGCCTCGACCGCTCGCTCCCACCCCGGCGCGAGGCGGCAATCGGCGTGCAGGAACAATAGCCAATCGCATGAGGCCGCGGCCGCGCCGGCGCCGAGCTGGGTCCCGCGCCCTGGCTTCCCGCTAAGGGTCCGCGCGCCGGCGGCCTGCGCAATCGCGACGCTGTCGTCGTTGGAACCGCCATCGGCGACGATGATCTCGCCGATCATTGGGGCGTCGACCAGCGCGGCCAGCGTGGCTGGCAGGTCGCCCGCAGCGTCGAGCGTCGGGATGACCACCGACACACGGTGATTATGTTCTTGTCTTGTTCTCATCGAGCCGGCATAATACCCGCCATGGATATGCCGGGCAGCGTCATGCCGCGCAAGGGACGCGGCGCCGTGAGCAACGAGGCCGGCCGCTTCGAGAGCGAGCGGCGCGTCGCGTTCGATGACGGCTGGGGTACGGTCGAGGATGAGCCAGGGACGCAGGCGGGGAGCGCGCCGGGCCGCGCCCCGACGGTGCTCAGCGTCGATGCGACCCGCACGATCATCGCGCGCAACGACTCGCCCGATATCGGCTTCGACCGCTCGATCAACCCCTATCGCGGCTGCGAGCATGGTTGCATCTATTGTTTTGCGCGGCCGAGCCACGCCTATCTCGGGCTGTCGCCCGGCCTGGATTTCGAGACCCGGATTTTTTATAAGCCACAGGCGGCGGCGCTGCTCAAGGCCGAGCTCAGCAAGAAGGGCTATCATTGCCGGCCGCTCGCGCTCGGCAGCAACACCGATCCCTACCAGCCTGCCGAAAAGCGCCTCGGCATCACCCGCTCGATCCTCGAGGTGCTGCGCGATTTCCAACACCCGGTCACGGTCGTGACGAAGGGGGCGCTGATCCAGCGTGATCTCGACATCCTCGGCGAGATGGCGCGGGACAACCTTGCGGTCGTCACGGTCTCGGTGACGACGCTCGACCGCGATTTGGCGCGCCGTATGGAGCCGCGCGCCGGCACGCCGGAGCGCCGGCTCGAGACGATCGCCGCGCTCGCCGCCGCCGGGGTGCCGACCGGGGTTCTGGCGGCGCCGATGATCCCGGCTCTCAACGACCGCGAGATGGAAAGGATCCTCGAAAAGGCGCACGAAGCCGGGGCCCGAATCGCCGGCTATACGCTGTTGCGGCTGCCGCTCGAATTGAAGGCGCTGTTCAAGGAGTGGCTCGAGGAGCACGAGCCGCAAAAAGCCTCGCACGTCTTGTCGCTGGTCGCGCAATGCCATGGCGGCCGGCTCTATGATGCGGCCTGGTCGAAGCGCATGACCGGCGGCGGGCCTTACGCCGCGATGCTCGCCGCGCGCTTCGACCGCGCCTGCCGCCGGCTCGGCTTCGGCCCGCGCCTCAACTATCCGCTCGACACCACGCGCTTCCGACCGCCGCCGCAGAAGGGCGACCAGCTGGCGCTGTTCTGATAGGCTGGCTCGCGCGGGGTGGCCAGCCTCGCGGCGGATGTGTCCTTGGGCGGAGGTCGGCGTGGCCAGGGAACGGCGGCTCGAAGCGCGTGATGTCGAGGCAATCTTTCGCGAGTTTGCCAAGGTCATGAGCGAACTCCCGCCCGACACCGAGGCCGGCTGGCTCGACGCCAAGGGCGATCTGCGCCTCGCCCCCGATATCGGCCGCAAACTGCGCACCGCCCGCGGCGTCCGCGACGTCCTGCGCCAGATCCGGGAAGCGCACGGCGATCGGGATTGCTGAAACGAACCGAGCTCGTTTCCGTATTCACCACGACGCCGAGGGCAGGGAGGTCAAGCCCTGCAGCTAAGCAAAATTCGCGTGGTTGGGCCATGGTTGAGCCGCACGCCCACCCCTCACCCTGCCCTCTCCCCGCAAGCGGGGCGAGGGAGAGGAGGGCGTACCGTCACAACCCTCGCCCCGCTTGCGGGGAGAGGGCAGGGTGAGGGGCTGATCGCCGCCGGCACCGCTAATCCTGCTTAGAGTTGCTCGGCGAGGGCGGCGGCGGTCTCCCGGCCTGACACCACCGGCACGATCTCGAAACCACCGAGATCGCACCATTCGGCGACCCAGCGCTGAAGAAGGGTCACGTCGTCGCACCGCATGAGCTGGAAGCAGCGAGAGAAATCCGCCGTCACCCAGCTGTCGACAAACTCCAATTCGTCGGGCATTTGCCGGCCCTTTTCTCGAAACCGGCGATAGACCGCCTTGGGGTTATGACCGAACGTCTCGATGACCATGAACAGCATCAGCGTACCTGTCGGTTATCGGGTTCCCAGATGAGGGCGGACTAAAACGTGGAACGCAGCCGTCCCGCCCCCAGACACCGCCGGGGCGGCCGGGGTCCGATCAGCGTCCCTCCGGCCCCGCGGCGATCCCGGCATCGTGGAGGCGGCCGATCTCGGCGGTGGGAAGGCCCAGCACCTGGGCCAGCACCTGATCGGTGTCTTCGCCGAGGCGGGGCGCCGGGCGGGTCGCCTCACGCGGCGCCGCGCCGAAATCGAGCGGCAGGCCGGGCATCGGATAGCGGCCGATCCCGGGCTGGTCGATTTCGGCAAAGAGCGGGTTCGCCGGCGAGGCGCGCGGATCGTCGCGCGCGAGGCCGACAAAATCCTGGAACGGCCCCCACAATACGCCGCTCCCCTTAAAGGCGGCACCGATCTCGGCGAGCGCCCTCAGGGCGCACCAGCGCGCGAGCAAGGCGGCGATCGCGTCGCGCGCCTCGAACCGGCCGCTTTCGCTGTCAAGATCGACCTCCATCATCGTGCCCACCATCGCCAGCTTGTCGGCGAGCCCGGTGGCGCGGCCGAGCGCGCGCCATTGCCGCGGGGTCAGCGCGATGATCATGACCCGGCTTCCATCGGCGGTGGCGAAATCGCGGCCGAAGCTGCCGTACAAATCATTGCCGATCGCCGGCCGCGCCCGGCCGTTGATATGCACATCGCCGATGTAGCCGAGATGGCCGACCATCGCGAGCATCACGTCGCTGAGCGCGGCCGTGACCTCCTGGCCCACCCCGGTGCGGCCCCGATGACGCTCTGCGGCGAGGAGCGCGGTCGCCAGATAGAGCCCGGCCGCGATGTCCCAGGCCGGCAATACGTGATTGACCGGCACCCCGCCCATCGGCCCCTGGTGCCCGGTCACCAGCGGAAAGCCGCTCGCGGCGTTCACCGTGTAATCGACCGCGGCCGTCCCGTCGCGGTTGCCGGTGAGGCGCAAGAGGATGATGTCGTCGCGCTCGCCCTTGAGGCTGGCGTAATCGAGGCCGGCGGCGGCAGATTGGTCAAGACGATGCCGCCGCCGGGGCCCGGGGCAGTGGCGATCGCGCGTGCCAGCTCGCGCCCTTCCGGCTTGTCGAGAGCGAGGGCGACCGAGCGCTTGGCCTTGTTGAGCCCGGCCCAATAGAGGCTCGCGCCGCTATCGGTGACCGGCCAGCGGGCGAAATCAATGGCGCCGCCAATGGGATCGATGCGGATCACCTCGGCGCCGAATTGCGCCATCGTCATGCCGCCGAGCGGCGCGGCGACAAAGGCCGAGAATTCGACGATGCGCAGATCCTCAAGCAGCCGGTTCATCGCGGCGCCCCGCTTGTCGGCAAACCCGAGGACATTGAGCCGAAGCGGCGCCGGCCCTGCAATCCCCCGCGGCCGCTCACGGACCTCAGGCGCCGGCGATGAACGAGCGCATCGAATTGGCCTCGAACTCAACTTCGTCGAGACGGTTCTTGACCAGGTCGCCTATGCTGACGATGCCGATGAGCCTTCCGTCGGCGACAACCGGGAAGTGGCGGATGCGCCGGTTGGTCATCTCGGCCATCAGTTCGCCGACCGTGGCGCTCGGGTCGCAGGTGATGACGGTGCGGCTCATGATGTCGCCGACCGGACGCGACAAGAGATCCCCGCCGTCTTCCGCGAGGGCGATGACGATGTCGCGCTCCGACAGGATGCCGTCGACGCCCTTGCCGTCCTCGCTGACGACGATCGCACCGATGCGCTCCCGGTTGAGGATGTCGATCGCCGCCGCGACCGCCGCATCCGGCCGGATCGTCACCACCCGATTGCCTTTGTTGCGCAGGATCGTCTCGACGTTCATGGCAAAACTCCCGAGCGTGGGCGCGGCTGCCCGCCAGGGCGGCGCGACGCAGCCGCAGTCTGACGTCACAAGATAGGACCGAAGGTCGCACCCCGAAAGGGGGAGCTATGCCGGCGCCGTCCCAGGAGCGCGCTCGACGGTTTCCGCCTCGATCCGGTAATAGGCGTCGAGGCCGATCAGATCCTCGATTTCCTTGCGCAACGCCACGAATTCGGCGTCGCTCAGCCCCTCGTAGCCGCCGGTCGCCATAATCTCGCCGAGCGCCCGCTTCATGGCATGGAGCGCGACGCCGATGAGGATCTGCGCGTCGATGCAGCCGCGATAACCCATCGCCTTCAAATCCTCGAGCGACAGGATCGGGCGCCCGTCGCGATTGCCGCGGCTCTGCACCCAGACGAGCGGCACGCTCGCCAGAAGCGGCGCCGCTCGCCGGCGATCAGCTCACGCAACCGGCGGGTCTTCGCGGTCATCCTGTTCTCTTCAGCCGAGCGAGTTGATGATCTCGCGATAGGCGGCCTCGGGAAACGCCTTCAAGGTTCGCGTCCGCACCGCTCCCATCTGCGCGAGCAAGAGCGTGAAGCGCGCCGCCACCGCATCATCGGGCGCCTCGTAGATGACGATCACATCATAATCGCCCATCGTCATGTAGAGCGTCTTGAACTCGCCGCCCATTTCAACGAGCGCCTTCTTGGCCGCGTCGAGCCGTTTCGGCGAATCCTTGACCTGCCGGGCGCCCTGGTCGGTCCAATTCGCGAGCATGACGTAGGCGGGCACCGCGACCTCCCTTTGCTGCTGTCGCCGTTTGCCGCGACAATCTGCCCGGCCATGATGGCTGAGCGATCGGCATAGGACAAGGCGAGGAATGGCCCGGCACTTGCGACGCAAGCGAGCAGGTGTCGTGGCGGGGCGATTAACCAAGATTTAGGGGCTTTGCCAAAGAATGTCGGCAACGGGCGGCAAGGTGGCCGCAGGGGTAGGGTCGATGCGTGATATGGTTGCCGACTGGAAAAAATGGAGCCGCGCCGAGCGCGTGTTCGCCGTGCTCGTAACGGCGCTCATGGTCGCTCTTCCGCTCGGATTGATGCTGGCCGCGTCAGTAGGCGTCTAGCCGGCGACACCCTTGCCGATTGCGGCGAGGCGCGCGTAATCGCCGATCTCATTGTAGATCTGTGCCGAAACGCGGACCCAGAGCCCGCCGTCGAGCACCATGATTGCAGGAAATCCGGGCGCCGGATGTGGCCGAATTGTGGGAAATTGCTCATCCGGCCTCGGTCAATGACGGCTTTGCTGTTCCTGCGCGATCATGCGGGAAAGGGGGGCCGGCGAAAAGCCCTTGCGGGCCGGCGCCATTGCCCATAAAGCGACGCGACCGACCTCGCCCCCTTGGAGAACCCCCCGATGCCCGACCATCCCGATGCCAAGAGCCTCGAGGCGCTGCGCGCCTTTGATACGCCGACCATCTGCAACGCGCTCGAGATCGTCGCGCCGGCGCGCCGCACCATCGGCTTCACCCGGCGGCCGCTCGTGGCGCCGTTTCCCGATCTGAAACCGGTCGTCGGCTTCGCCCGCACCGGGCTGATCCGCTCGCGCGAACCGCATCCGCGCGACCGCGAAACCGCCAACCGCATTCGCCTGGGATATTACGAGCAAATCGGCTCCGCGCCGCTGCCCTCGATCTCGGTGCTCCAGGATATCGACGCGCCCGATACCGGGTTCGGCGCCTTTTGGGGCGAGGTGCAGACCCATGTGCACGCCGGGCTCGGCTGTGTCGGCGTCATCACCGACGGCTCGGTGCGCGACCTCGACGCGATGTCGCCGGGTTTCTTCGTCCTCGCCGGCTCGGTCATGCCGAGCCACGCCTATGTCCATCTCGTCGATTTCGGCGGCACGGTCACGGTTGCCGGCATGGTGGTCTCGGCCAACGACATCATTCACGCCGACCGCCACGGCGCGGTGGTCATTCCGGCGGACGCGGTCGCCAAGATCCCGGCCGCCGTCGATCTCCTGGCCCGCCGCGAGAAGGTCATCATCGAAGCCTCCAAGCAGCCCGGCTTCTCGATCGAGCGGCTGCGCCAAGCCTACCGGGAGCAGGACGAGATCCACTGAGACGGCCGAAATCCGCAGGCGCGCCTTAGGGTCGAAACCCAATCGGGTCAACCGACCCTAAGGGGCCGCTAACGCTCAGCGCAATGGTCGACCGGGTCTCCCCCCCAAGAGACCTTGCTGACGTGATCGGGGAGCGCCGAGGTCGGGATTCAGCAGAGTGAAAAATCGTTCAACCGACCGCGGCGTCGGGAGGTTATCTAAATCGGTAAGCATCCTGAAGGCTGATCGAGTTGGGCTCGGCAACGCCGGCTGTTGAAAGCGCCGAATGCGAGACGCGCGCCCGCGCTTTCCTCCGCACCCACCGGGATGAATGCTGCACGAAATAGCTCTCGCCATCCATTATCCCGATCGATCTCGCCCTCCACTCGTGCCGGGGCATTCTGCTCGATGACAGAACGGCAACCCCGGACGAAAACCTCCGAAAACCGCGTCGGTATCAGTTTGGTCATTGCCAGATGCGCCGTCGTCTTTGGTGGCAGATCGAGCATTTTGGCGAACGCCGCACCATACGACAACAGCACCGTATTCTCTATTACTGGACTGATTGCGAGAACGAAGCGGTAGGATGAATCCTTGATGAGCATGGTTGCAAGATCGGGCGCAACAACCTTGGTGTTGTCACCACGCCTGGATACATTCTCATGCCAATCGAGAATCGCTCGATCACTTTTGCGCCGTTCGCTGCGGCTGTCCACCAAATCGCTGCGGTCGTCCGCCAGCCAGGTCGACGTAAGTGGAGCGGCATCACCTGAACTAACAGCCGCGCATAACTGGAACATTCTTACGGCGGCATCTCGCGCAGAACTCAATATCTCGCTTTTCCAAGAACGTTCGAAATGTTTGATTCTGAATAGCGCGGCCTGTGAGGCCGAGACGAGGTTCTGGACTGCGCACAGCGCAGGCTCCTTCACATTTTTGGGATGCACGGTGATCTCTACTAAAGAGTCGTAGCGCACGAATTCGACAAAACCAAGATTTCGAACAGCAAAAAGTGTTGAATCATAATCGGGGTCACAATCTCCGAGATGCGCGACAAACTCGGGGCTGTTCTCATGGAACCAGCGCCCGTCGGGTCCAATCAGGATCGCGAGTTTACCGGGAGATTTGAACGTCATCTGCCGCGCCTCTTGCCGTCAGGCGGGAGCGCGAGGAACTCTCAGCCAGCGACCTGCCTTCGCGAGTGACGCTGGTAGCTAAAAGATAATACAATGTCCGGTAGCGGACAAGTCTCAATTCGCTGCGTCAGAGGAGCCGCTGGAGCCGCCGCTGGTCGATCCCGTAGCACTCGCAGGCACTCGCGGCGAGGGCGTCACGGTCGAGAACGGTGATTTCACCGTGGTGATAATGGATAAGTCCTGACCTTCGGAGCTTCCCGGCGAGTTCTGTGACCCCGGCACGGCGCACACCGATCATCGTGGACAGGAATTCGTGGGTCATCGGCATGAGATCGGATTCGACCCGAGCGCGCGCCATCAGCAACCAGCGGGCAAAACGCTGCTCGCTCGTATGGAGCCGATTGCAAGCGGCGGTTTGAGCACTGAGGTTCAGAAGGGATTGTGTGAAGCGCAGGGCGGCCCTGCGAAACGCCGGGCTGCCCTCGAACGCCGCCTTGGACAAATGAGCATCCATCCGCAGCGCAGTGCCGGGAACTTGTACGATGATCCGCTGGTCCGAAATTTCCTCACCGAAAAGAGCAGGCAAACCCACGATGCCTTCCATGCCGATCATTCCGACCTCGATGGAGGCCCCGTTCGCCATAGTCGTCAGAACTGAGGCAACCCCCCGCTCAATAAAATAGACATTCTCAAGGGGATCCCCGACCTGAAAAAGTATGTGTCTCAAAGGCAAGGACACGCGTTCCAGACCAGAGAAGAACTGATCCAAATCCGTCTGCGGTAGCGCTGCAAGTATCCGGTTATTGTATTGAGAACCGCTGGTTTGAAGCACGATGCACACCCGTCTCGTCCAGAGCGGGAGTACAGTTCTCTCTCAGCCGCCACCTTGCCCGACGCCGGGGGCGATAGCTTCAATATGGCGCTTCGTGGATGACTTTACAAATTCCTGACGGATTGCCGGCGGCCAAGCACTGCTTTTGGGGCAGACCCCGTCAAGCGCATCGCGCTCGTCAACCACGGCTTTTGGGGTTCTACCGCCTCGCGAACGGCCGCTTTCGGCGCTACCGCGCCGTTGGCGCGCGTACCGGTCAACGGACTGAATTCCACCCACAACGAAACGCTGTCTCACAGGTGCACTTCGGCGCTTTCGTGAGTTTACGGGTCTGCGTCCTTTGTGTGGGGTAAAGCGGGCGGCCCTTACTCACGGGGATGGGCCCGCGTTCGGCTCATTTCAGAACGTAAGAAGAACATAAAATCGACAAATTCTCGTGCTACTGTCCGCGTCGATGGGTAGATCGAGCGATAAACCAATGGCCGGGGAAGGACAGCGAGGATTGGTGACGCGCGGCTGCAACCGAGCCACGAGTCGCCTGCTGATTCCCAACAGGTGCAGGCGGTGGTTACGGCGCAGACCAACTATTGGTTGTCGGCGCAGGGCCGTCTCGGGGGGCCCGAGCCGGATGGCCGGCTCATCCACCGACCCGGTCGCCGAGAGCCGACCGGTTGAGTCGCCTCTATTATTCGTCATGGCCGGGCTTGACCCGGCCATCTCTGGGACGCTCCCTGGGGATCCCCGGGTCAAGCCCGGGGATGACGATTGGGGGTGATCAAACTTGATTGGATGCCACACTAGTGTCCCGATCCGGAAATTCGCAATATCTCCAATTTCGTCATCCCGGCGAAGGCCGGGACCCATTTCTGCCGTGGGTACCGGCCTTCGCCGGTATGACGAGGAAGGAAAACAACGATCCAGATCGAACGAACTTCAGAACCACCACACTAGAGCACGATCCTTTTAAGCCGAAGCGTATCCGGAGTTGACGAGATAGTTGGCGCATTCCTGGGGCGAGAAGTTGCCGAGGAGTGCGCCGATCTCTCGCCAAGTGGTCTCGGTGGTGCGCG
>Ga0182024_10007045_pt1 | contig 24401 bp, 23 predicted proteins | sample P32metaG_FD_120480 | JGI IMG/M metagenome (GOLD analysis project Ga0182024, IMG submission 120480) | Permafrost microbial communities from Stordalen Mire, Sweden - P3-2 metaG (Illumina Assembly) | ecosystem: Environmental > Terrestrial > Soil > Wetlands > Permafrost | place: Sweden: Stordalen...
ATCGCGCAGCTGGGCATGGCCGTGGTGGTCGACGACGAGGACCGTGAGAACGAGGGCGACCTGGTCATGGCGGCCGAGGCGGCGACACCCGAGAACATCGCCTTTTTCCTGGCCCATACGTCGGGCGTCATCTGCGTGCCGCTGCTTCCCGAGCGGGCGGACGCCCTCGACCTGCCCCTCATGGTCACGGCCAACACCGAGGCGCAGCGGACCGCGTTCACGGTGAGCGTGGACTTCCGGCACGGCACGACGACCGGGATCTCCGCCACCGACCGGTCGTCCACCATCGCCGCGCTGATCGACCCCGCCACGCGGCCGAACGACCTGAACCGGCCCGGCCACATCTTCCCGTTGCGCTACCGGACCGGTGGGGTGCTCAAGCGGGCCGGGCACACCGAGGCCACCGTCGATCTGGCCCGCGCCGCCGGGCTGACGCCGGCCGGGGTGCTGTGCGAGATCGTGACGGAGGACAAGTCGGAGATGGCACGGCTGGCCGACCTCGAGACCTTCGCCAAGAAGCACGATCTCCCGCTCATCTCCATCGCGGACCTCATCCGCTACCGCCGGCAGAACGAGAAGCTGGTGCGTCTGGTCTCCGAGGCGCGCATCCCGGCGGAGGGGCGTGAGTTCCGGGCCTTCGTCTACGAGTCCGTGCTGGACAACGAGCAGCACCTGGCGCTCGTCATGGGCGACGTGGCCGGGACGGAGGACGTGCTGGTGCGCGTGCACTCCGAGTGCCTGACCGGCGACGTGTTCGGCTCACTCCGCTGCGACTGCGGGCCACAACTGCAGGCGTCCCTCGATCTCATCGAGAAGGAGGGGCGGGGCGTCCTCATCTACCTGCGCGGCCACGAGGGCCGGGGCATCGGCCTCGGTCACAAGATCCGGGCCTATCAGCTGCAGGAAGAGGGCCACGACACCGTGGACGCCAACCTGCAGCAGGGTCTCCCCGTCGACAGCAGGGAGTACGGCATCGGCGCCCAGATGCTGGTCGACCTCGGCGTGACGACCATGCGGCTCATGACCAACAACCCCGTGAAGTACGGCGGGCTCGAGGGTTTCGGCCTCGACATCACCGAGCGGGTCCCGCTGCAGCTCGCGGCCAACCCCGAGAACATCGCCTACCTCCGCACCAAGCGCGAGCGGATGGGGCATCTCCTCCACGGTCTCGACGACGTGCTGTGACGACGTCCTGTGCCACAGTGAGGGCGTGACCCCGACAGGCACCACCTCCTGATGGCCGAGTTCGACCTGGTCGCGCTGCCGGACGGCGCGCTGGACGACGTGGCCTCGCGCGTGGGAGCCAGCCTTGCCGGCTCCATCGACGGCACCGGGCTGCGCATCGGCCTTGCCTGCGCCGAGTTCAACGGTGGCATCACCCTGCGGTTGCTCAACGGGGCGCTCGAGGCCCTGAACGAGGCGGGCACGGACCGCCGTGACGTCATCGTGGCCTGGGCGCCCGGCGCGTTCGAGCTTCCCGTCGTGGCCCGTGCCTTCGCTCATGCCGGCAAGGTGGACGCCGTCCTGTGTCTCGGGGCCGTCATCCGCGGCGACACCGGTCACTACGACTTCGTGGCGGGGGAGTGTGCGTCGGGGATCCAGCAGGTGCAGCTGGCAACGGGAGTGCCGGTCGTCTTCGGCGTCCTCACCACCGACACGCTCGACCAGGCGCTCGTGCGCTCGGAGCCGGACCACACCAACAAGGGCCGCGAAGCGGCGTTGACCGGTATCGAGATGGTGCGGTTGCTCCGGAGTGGGCCTCTCTCCTGATCCGGGCCCGGCCCGGCCCGGGGCTGAACACACGGCTTCATCGGCTATTCACAGGGTCGACACTGCCCGGACACGTCCGCCGCGTAGCGTGAGACGGAGCAACCAGCCAAGCAACCAGCCAACCAGCACGGGAGATCGGCATGGGTGAGACGGCGCCCAGGGCGGAGACGGCGAACCCGAGGGATGCGCACGATCTCGACGCGGACGGTCCTGTCGACCCGGCAGAAATCCGCCACCGCCCCGGCGTCCGGCGCGAGGGCGCCTTCAGCATCCGGTACGTCACCATCCACGGCTATCGCCGGGCCTACGTCCGGGCCGGGTCGGGGCCGGCCCTGCTGCTGATCCACGGCATCGGGGACAGTTCCGACACCTGGCGGCCCGTCGTCGAGCAACTGGCCGAGCATTACACCGTCATTGCCCCGGATCTCCTCGGCCACGGGCGCTCCGAGAAGCCGAGGGCCGACTACTCGGTGGCGGGCTTCGCCAACGGGATGCGCGACCTTCTGAGCGCGCTCGAAGTCGACCGGGTCAGCGTCGTCGGGCATTCACTCGGTGGTGGCGTGGCGGCCCAGTTCGCCTACCAGTTTCCCGATCGCTGCGAGCGGCTGGTCCTGGTGGGGAGCGGGGGTGTGGGCCGGACGGTCAGCCCCCTGCTGCGTGTGGCAGCGGTGCCCGGCATCGAATTGCTCATGCCGTTCCTCGGCCTGTCTCCCATCCGCTTCGCCAGCCGCCTCGGCGCCGAGTTGTTGCGTGTCTTCGACACGGCACTCGGACGCGACGCCGAGGAGATCCTGGCCGTCTTCGACGCGCTGCCCGACACGGAGGCGCGGATGGCCATCCTGCGGACCCTCCGCTCGAGCATCGACTGGAACGGCCAGGTGATCACCATGGTGGACCGGGCCTACCTGGCCGAGGGTGTCCCGACGCTGATCGTGTGGGGACGACGCGACGCCATCATCCCGTTGGGCCACGGCCGCCTGATTCATACCGTGATGCCGGGGAGCGAGTTCGAGGTCTTCGACGAGGCGGGCCACTTTCCCCACCACACCGATCCGGCGCGCTTCGTGCGCGTCCTGCGCGCGTTCATGGAGCGCTCGACGCCGGCGACGTACGACCAGAGCAAATGGCGGGAGCGCCTCCGGCGCGGCGGGCGGGCCTACGGGGCCCATCTCGAAGATGCAGCGGGCGCAGCCGAGGTGTCCGACGTGACGGCCCTGCGAGGAGCCCATTGACCCGCTGACCTACTCACCGGCCGGCGTCTGGTCGGTGCAGACCGACTCAGTAGAGGATGATCTGGGTACAGCGGTACGACGCCATCAACCGCTCGGTGGTCTCGTTCGTGACGGTGGCGTCCCACACCTGCGTGATCCGCCCGAGATGCAGCGGCGCCGCCGTGGCGGTGACCTGCTCCCCCTCCCGTGCGCTCGAGATGAAGTTGGCCGAGCAGTCCACCGTGGTGAAGCTGCGCGCCCCTTCGGGCCAGTGGTGGCTGACACCGAACGCGCACAGGGCGTCGGCCATGGCGACGACGACGGGCGCCCACAGGTAGCCCGTGCCGGCGATCAGCGCATGCGTGACGGTCAGGCGGGCCACGGGATCACGGTCCTCGTCGGGCAGTGGCACGTCGATCCCGAGGAGCTGCAGGAAGTTGCTGGCGTCGTAGGGGGGTGGCACGGGCACAGCTTGCCCGACCGGCGGCGTCCCGGCCCAGCCACGCCGACGCGTCTGCGAAGATCTACCCTCATGCTCCGCCTCGTTCTGCCCAAGGGCTCCCTCGAACGCGCCACCATGCAGCTGTTCGAGGAGGCCGACCTCGCCGTCAACCGGGCGTCCGACGTGGCCTACCGCGCCACCATCGAGGATCCCCGCATCACCGACGTGCGGATCCTGCGGCCGCAGGAGATCCCCGTCTACGTGGCCGAGGGGCTCTTCGATCTCGGCATTACCGGGCGCGACTGCATCGAGGAACGGGGGAGCGACGTCGTCTCGCTCGGCGAGCTGGCCTACTCGAAGGCCACCGCCAACCCGGCCCGGGTCGTCCTCGCGGTCGGCGCCGACTCGCCGGCGCACACGCTGGCGGAGCTGGCGGCCACCCTGGCGGACCGCCCCGGGCGCCTGCGCGTCAGCACCGAGTATCCCGAGCTGACCCGGCGGGCCCTGGAGTCGCACGGGATCGAAGCGGATATCGCGCTGTCCTACGGCGCCACCGAGGCCAAGGTGCCCGACATCGCCGACGCCGTCGTCGACATGACCGAGACCGGCAGCGCGTTACGGGCGGCGGGCCTGCGGGTGATCGAGACACTGCTGGTGTCGCATACCGAGCTGATCGCCAACCCGGCGGCGGCGGCCGATCCGGACAAGCGTCATGCCATGGAGCAGATCCACACCCTGCTGCAGGGCACGCTCGAAGCGCGGGGCAAGGTGCTGGTGAAGCTCAACGTCGAGGCCGCCAACCTGGACAAGGTGCTCGCCGTCCTGCCGTCGATGCGCGCGCCGACGATCTCGGAGCTCTCCGGTGGTGGCGCCTTCGCGCTTGAAGCCGTGGTGGCCAAGTCCGACATCAACATCCTCATCCCGGCGCTGCGCGATCAGGGTGCGAGCGACATTCTGGAGATCCCGCTGTCCAAGATCGTCCACTGAGGTGGCCGGCCCCGTCCCTTCCGCCGGGCCGCACCACGGGCGGGTGGCGTCGTTCGACCCCACCCGGGGCCTGGGCACGGTGGAAGACGACGACGGTACGAGCTACGGGTTTCACGCCACGGCGATCGCCGACGGAAGCCGGCGCATCGATGTGGGCACGACCGTGGTGTTCACCGTGACCCCGGGCCACCGTGGCCTCTACGAGGCACGGTCGCTCATGCCCGTGTCCTCCTGAAGCTCCCGCCGGCGCCCTGGCGCGAGTGGGCCCCGCCCCAGGCGGGTGGGACGGGGCCAGCACTCACCCCCAACCCTGAGTCGCAAGCAGGCGATGGCTTGCCCCCCAGAGTGCCGAGATCCTGGCAGCTGAGAATTACCTGTGCAAGCCAGGCTGCGGCACCCGCCGTGTCCGGGGTCTTCTCGGCAGAACCCACCGCACATCCGGTCTGAGCTGGGCATATACGAAAGAAGGGCTACCTGTCCCCAAAGGCGGGGCCGACCGGGCCAGCCGTTCCTAGTTCAGGTCGTGGCCGGCGTTGGCGGCGCCTTCCGAGGCGCTCTTCTCGGCGCCCTCGAGGCTCACGAAGGCCAGACGGAGCTGGGACAGTGACTCGAGCAGGGCGGGCTCGGCCTCCCCGAGGCGGCCCCGGAGCCCGTCCAGCAGGGCGCCCAGGCCGTCGATGGCCAGGCGGGCCTGGAAGAGCTGGGGTGGGTTTTGCGAAAGGTAGATGGCGGCCAGCTCGAAGAGCCCGTAGCAGTGGTTTGCGACCACGACCTCGGCCGGCGTGTGGGCCAACTGGGCCCGCATGGCGTCGACTTCTGCCTGGGCGGCCAACTGCTCTTCAGTGAGGGGGGCCTCCGGTGACGTCGGCGTGACGTCGGTGTCGCCCGGCTGACCCGGAGGCGGAGAGGCGGCGTCGTCGCCCTCCTTCTTGGGGAAATGCTCTCCCGACGGTGTCCACAGGCTGCTCATGCTGGTACCCTATGCTCCTTGACTACATGGAAGCGGGGCCCTCACTGAGTGGCCTCCACCTGGCCACCACCTCGCAGAAGCGGGGAGCACCGTGCGCCAGGTCGATCGCCTCTCTGCCGCGGGCACTGCCCGCCGGTCGGCCTCGCTCCACCGATTGGCTTGCGGAAGGACCGCGGGCCCGAGTGAGAGGTGTGATGTCGCATCGTCGCTGAAACCACAACAGAGCACCGGATCAATGACCGAATCCGTGCCCGTGAAGTCCGGCTCGTGGACCCTGACGGTGTGCAACTAGGCATCAAGCCGCTCCCCGAAGCCCTGGCGATCGCCAAGGAGCTCGATCTCGACCTCGTCGAAGTCGCCCCCATGGCCAATCCGCCCGTGTGCCGGATCATGGACTTCGGCAAGTTCAAGTTCGACGAGGCCCAGCGGGCCAAGGAGAGCCGCCGCAAGACGGTCCACGTCGGGATCAAGGAGATGAAGTACCGGCCGAAAATCGGTCCGGGCGACTTCGACACCAAGACCCGCCAAGTGGCCAAGTTCCTGGGCGAAGGGCACAAGGTCAAGATCACGATCATGTTCCGAGGCCGCGAGGTGTACCACCCCGAGCACGGCAAGCGGATTCTTGACCGCATCGCCGAGCAGATGGAAGGCGTGGCCAAGGTGGAGGCCGAGCCCAAGCTCGACAACCGCAACATGATCATGGTGCTCGCCCCCGACAAGCGGGCCCGTCAGGCCGCCCAGTCGAGGGAAAAGGCGCAGCAGCGCACCGACAAGCCGAGCGCCAGTGCCGCTCCGCCAGCAACTGCCGACCCGGCAGCCGCGAACGGGGCGAGCGAGGCAGCGGCCTCCCCGACCGAGGGGAACGGCAGTGCGCCGGCAGCCGGTGAGGGTAACGGGATCAGCGAAGTCGCAGCATCAGCCGAAGAGGGATGACGTCATGCCGAAGATGAAGACAGACCGGGGCGCCGCCAAGCGCATCAAGGTGACCGCCTCCGGCCGGTTGCGCCGGCGCAAGGCCTTCCGCTCGCACATCCTGGAGAAGAAGAGCAGCGTCCGCACGCGCCGGCTCGGCCGCGAGGCCGACATCTCCAAGGCCGACGAGCGGGCGACGCGCCGGATGCTCGGCATCTGAGCGCCGGCGTCACTCCCGCGCCGCGGCGCACACCTACCCGACACACCGAGATCTTGATGAGAGGAGCACCCCCATGGCCAGAGTGAAGCGGTCCGTCCACGGCCGCAAGCACCATCGCGCTGTCCTCGAGCAGGCGAAGGGGTACTACGGAAACAAGAGCCGTTCCTACCGTGCGGCCAACGAGCAGCTCATGCACTCGATGCAGTACGCCTTCCGCGACCGTCGCGCCCGGAAGGGCGACTTCCGCAAGCTGTGGATCCAGCGCATCAACGCCGGAGCCCGGCAGCACGGCATGAGCTACAGCCGGCTCATCAACGGCCTCCACCTGGCCGGCGTCGAGGTCGACCGCAAGGTCCTGGCCGATCTGGCCGTCAGCGACTCCGAGGCATTCGGTGCGCTCGTGGCGACCGCGCAGGACGCGCTGTCCAATGCGCCCGTGGCCGAGGTCGCTTCCTGACCCAGCGGCTGGCCTTCTCGCACCGGCGGATCCGCCGGCTGCGCGGGCTGCTGCAGAAGCGTTCGTCCCGCTGGAGCGAGCGCGCCTTCGTGGCCGAAGGGGCGGAGCTCATCCGCTGCGCACTCGATGCCCACGCGCCCATCGAGTCTCTCTACGTCTCGCCCGACGGCGCCGACGACCGTGCCGTCCAGGAGGTCTGCCGCCGTGCCGAAGAGGCCGGTGTGCGGGTGTTCCCCCTCGCGGCGGGTGTGCTGGAACGGGTGGCCGACACGGTCACGCCCCAACCGGTTCTCGCCGTGCTCCCCATGCTGGAGGAGCCGCCCGCCGGGTCGGACCCCTGGACGGCCCGCGACGGCTCGTTGATCGTGGTGCTGGTCGACGTGCGCGATCCGGGCAACGCCGGCACCGTGTTGCGGGCGGCGGACGCCTCGGGGTCGGCGCTGGTCGTCTACGCGGGCGATTCCGTCGACCCGTACAACCCCAAGACGGTCCGCTCCTCGGCGGGCTCGCTCTTTCACGTACCCATGGCGGTTCGGCCGGAACCGCGGGCGCTGGCTACCGAGCTGGCGACCGCGGGCTTCCGCACCCTGGCCACCGTCGTGCGAGACGGCGAGGACTACGCAGGGCTCGACTGGTCCACGCCCTCGGCCGTCTTTCTGGGCAACGAATCCTCCGGGCTCGACCCCGAGCTGGCCGCTGCGCTCTCCGGAGCCCTCGCCATCCCCATGGCCGGGCGGGCCGAATCACTCAATGTCGGTGTGGCCTGCGCCGTGGTCTGCTTCGAGGCGTTCCGCCAACGCCGGGGTGGCGGTGCTGCGGCACGTAGCATCTCCGACGGCGGACCGGCCTGACCTGGTGACTGACGACCTGGTGACTGACGACCTGGTGACTGACGACATGGCAACAGACAACGTGGACCTCGACATCGATGGCATCGCCGGCGACGGTGAGCAGGCGATCGCGGGCGCGGCGTCGACCGAGGCCCTGAACCAGGTCGAGACCGAGTTCCTGGGCAAGCGCTCGGCGCTGACCAGGGCCCACCGCACACTGGGCGGCCTCGATCCCGAGGCCCGCAAGGAGGCCGGCCGTCGCCTCAACGAGGTGCGGACCCAGCTGGAGGGTCGACTGGCGGCACGACGCGCCGAGCTGGTGGAGACCGAGCGAGCTGAAGCGCTGCTCGCCGACCGGCTGGACCTCACCGAGGTGATCCCCGATCAGGTGCGCACGACGCCGGCGCGCGGCCACCTGCATCTCGTGACCCAGGCCCGGGCCGAGCTCGAGGACGTCTTCGTGGGCATGGGGTTCACCGTGGCCGAGGGGCCTGAGGCGGAGACGGACTGGTACAATTTCGAGGCGCTCAACATCCCGCCGGCCCACCCGGCGCGCGGTATGTACGACACCTTGTATCTCGACATCGGGGAGCCCGAGACGGTGCTGCTGCGCACGCACACCTCGCCGGTGCAGATCCACCTGATGGAAGCGGCAGTGCGCGACGACTCCCTGCCGATCCACGCCGTCATGCCGGGCAAGTGCTTCCGGCTCGATACGCCCGACGCCCGCCACCTCCCTGTGTTCAACCAGATCGAAGGACTGGTGGTCGACCGCGGTATCACCTTCGGTGACCTCGCCGGCACGATTCAGTCCTTCACGGAGGCCTACTTCGGAGCGGGCATGCAGTCACGCCTGCGCCCGGCCTACTTCCCCTTCACGGAGCCGTCGGCCGAGTTGGAGATCACGTGCACGGTCTGCCTCGGCGAGGGATGCCGCACCTGCTCGCACACGGGCTGGATCGAGCTCGGTGGTTGCGGCATGGTCGATCCCGCCGTGTTCGCCGCCGTCGGCATCGACGCCGAGGTGTGGTCGGGCTTCGCCTTCGGGTTCGGCATCGATCGCCTCGCGCAGATGCGCCATGCCATCCCCGACATGCGCTCCTTCCTGGAGAACGACATCCGCTTCCTGTCGCAGTTCTGACCGACCCACAACGAGAAAGTCCCCCGTGCGCGCTCCGCTCAGCTGGCTCCGTGATTTCGCTCCCTTCCCCGACGACGTCGGGGTGTTGCGCGACGCGCTGGACGACCTGGGGCTGGTCGTCGAGGCGATCGAACACGTGGGCGAAGGGCTCGACGACGTCGTGGTCGGCCGGGTCCTCGAAATCCGTCCCATCAAGGGAGCGGACAAGATCCGGCTCACCGTCGTCGACGGGGGCGGGCCTGAGCCGCTCGAGATCGTGTGCGGCGCCACCAACTTCGCGGTGGGGGACCGGGTCCCGCTGGCGCCGGTCGGGGCGATATTGCCCGGGGACTTCGAGATCGCCGCCGTCCCGATGCGCGGCGTCATGTCCAACGGGATGCTCTGCTCAGGCAAGGAGCTGGGACTCTCCGACGACGGCGCCGGCCTGCTCATCCTGGGCGACGAGTCGCCGGGCGAGCCGGGGACACCGATCATGGAGGCGCTCGGGCTGCGGATCGACACCGTCTTCGACATCACGGTCGAGGGCAACCGACCCGACGCCTGGTGCATCTCGGGCATCGCCCGGGACTTGGCGGGCCGCCTGGAGCTGCCGTTCGAATTGCCCGAACCGCCGCAGCCGGCCGCCAGCGGCTGGCCCGTGGAGGAAGCGGCGAGCGCGGTGGTGGATTCGGCCGACCTCTGCCCCCGCCTCACGGTGTCCGTCTTGCGCGACGTCACCGTCGCTCCGTCGCCGGGTTGGATCGCCCAGCGGCTGCTGCTGGCCGGCATGCGCCCGATCAACAACGTCGTCGACGCGTCGAACTACGTCATGCTCGAGCTGGGCCAGCCCACCCACCCCTACGACCTGTCGCTCCTGCCCGGAGGCGGGCTGCGCGTCCGGCGAGCCCGGTCGGGCGAGACGATCGAGACGCTCGACGGCGTGCAGCGCACGGTGGGGGTGCGGGGTCGGAGCCTTGGCGACACCGGCGAGGACTGCCTGATCTGTGATGCAGAGGGCACGCCGGTCGGCATCGGCGGCATCATGGGCGGCGCCTCGTCCGAGATCGCGCAGACGACGACGGAGGTCCTGCTCGAGGCGGCCTACTTCGCACCCATGGCCATCGCGCGCACGTCCAAGCGCCTGGGTTTGCGCAGCGAGGCCTCAGCGCGCTTCGAACGTGGCGTCGACCCGTGGGGGATCGAGCCCTCCGTGCGCCGCTTCTGCCAGCTGCTGGCCGAAAGCGTCCCCGGGCTGAAGGTGGCCGACGGCCTGCTCGACGTGCGCGCCGACGTGCCCGAGCCGTTCGTCGTCTCCCTGCCCATCGCCCGGGTGCACAGCCAGATCGGCGTGGCCCTGAGCCCCGAGAAGATCGCCCGGCTCATTGAGCCGATCGGCTTCACGGTGCTGGAGCAGGAGCGGGACAATGACCAAGGCGTGCTCACGGTCATGGTGCCGACCAACCGTCCCGACATCAGGGCCGAGCCCTACGGGGTTGACGACGTGATTGAGGAGATTGCCCGCACGTTCGGCTATTCCAACGTGCCGCGGCGGATCCCGACGTGGCCCCAGCCCGGACGTTTGACCGCGTTGCAGCGCTCCCGGCGTGAGGTCAAGGACGTCTTGCGGGGCCTGGGTGCGTCGGAGGGTTGGACCGACACCTTCGTGTCGGCCGACGCCCATGACGATGTCGATCTGACCGGGCCGGCGGTGCGGGTGGCCAACCCGCTCGACGCGGAGAAGCCCTTCCTCCGCCGCTCCCTGCTGCCCGGTCTCCTCGGTGCGCTGTCGTACAACGCCAGCCGGCGCCAGCCCGACGTGCGCCTGTTCGAGGTGGGTGTCGTGTTCTCGCACCCGGGAGCGGGCTTGGCACGGGTCGTCGAACGCAGCGGCGCCGGCGGCACCGAACGGGCCGAACTGCCGGGGGAGCGCGAGCTCCTCTCCGCCGTCTTCGCGGGCGAGGAAGACGATGCTCGTTCGGCGGTGGCCGCCTGGCACGTGCTGGCGGACGCGCTGCGTCTAAATGCGGTGCGCCTCGTCCCGCCGGGCGACGGCACGCCGCCCCTGCCGGGCCTGCACCCGACCCGCTCGGCGCACCTCATGGCGCGTGCCGGCAGCCTGAATGAAATCACCATCGGCTCCGTCGGGGAGGTCGACCCCGCCGTCGCGGCACGATTCGACCTGACCCGCGCCTCGGGTGGAGGGACCACGCCCCGGCGTATCGGCTGGCTCGAGGTCGACCTCGGAGTGCTCCTCGACGAGGAGCAGGTGCCTCGCCGCATCACGATCGGCGGCGCGGTGAGCCGGTTCCCGTCATCGGACATCGATCTGGCCTTCGTGGTGGAGGACCGGCATCCGGCTGATGCCGTGGCCGAGGCGCTGCGGATTGCCGGGGGCGAGCTCCTGGAGTCCGTGCACCTCTTCGACGTCTACCGGGGCACCGGCATCGCCGACGGTGCGCGGAGCCTGGCCTACCGCCTGCGTTTCTGCGCCGACGACCGGACTCTGACGGACGAAGAAGTGGGTGGGTTGCGTACAGCCTGCATCGACGCCGTGGCCGAGGAGTTCGGCGCCCTCCTGCGCTGAACGGCCTCAGCCGTGACAGGGTGGTCGGATGGAGGTACGCCTCGTCGACCCGTCGGATGACAACGAGCTGGCCGAATGGGCCGCGGTCCTCCGCGCCAGCGACGAGGACCTCTGGCCGGACCTGACCGGCTTCACCTTGCCGGACATCCGCGCCTTCGCCCGGTTCCGCAGCGCGTCGAAGCGCTTCGATCTCCTGGCGGCGCGGGAGTCCGGTGGTCCGATTCTCGGCGTGGGCATGATGGAGTTGGCGCTGCGCGACAACGTGCGCAGCGCCGAGGTCACCGTGGCAGTCCATCCGGCCCATCGTCGCCGGGGCGTCGGGACGGCCGTCGTCGACGCCATGAGCGAGTTCGGACGGGCCGACGGGCGTGAAGTGCTCAATTCCATCGTGGACGCGCCGCTCGACCGCGCGGCCGACCACGCATCGTTGTCGTTCGCGCCGAAGGTCGGTTTCGAGGTCATGCTGTCCGGCAACATCCGTCACCTCGCGGTTCCCATGGAGACGGGACGTCTGGCGGATCTGCGCGCTGAGGTCACGGGCGCGCGCCATGCCGCCGACTATCGCGTGCTGACCTTCGAGGCTCCGTGGCCTGCGGAGTACGTCGAGGACCAGTGCGCTCTCTTCCAATGCATGTCCACCGACGAGCCGCACGGCGACGAAGGCCACGAAGAGGAGATATGGGACGCCGATCGGGTCAACGAGAACGATGCCCTCCGTGCGGCGCGCGGTGCACGGTTCCTGATCGCAGCGGCGCAGCACCGGATGTCGGGTCGGCTCGTCGCCTGCACCGAGCTCTGTCTGGCCGCCGACTCGCCGCGGCAGGCCTGGCAGATGCTGACCGTCGTGCACCCGGAGCACCGCGGACACCGCCTGGGGCTGGCCGTCAAGGTCGCCAACGTCGAAGAATTGGCGCGGCGGGCACCGGAGGTGCGGCTGATCGTCACCGGCAACGCGGCGGTCAATGAACCCATGATCGCGGTGAACGAGATGATGGGATTCGAGGTCGCCAGCGAAGGGCATTTCTGGCAGAAGCGCCTCGATAGCGGCTGACCCTTCCCGCCCAGGCCCTGCGGATCGCATGAATATGCAGGATGATGTATACTCATGCGATGAAGGCAGGGATCCTTGGGGCTTCGGGGTACACCGGGGCTGAGTTGCTGCGGTTGCTCGCCGGTCATCCCGAGTTCGAGGTCGCGGTGGCCACGGCCCATTCCCACGCCGGTGAGGGGGTCGGCATCCACACGCCGTCGCTGGCCGCCGCCTATCCCGGCCTGGTCTACGAGGAGAACGATCCCGCCCTCTTCGACGGCCTCGATCTGGTGTTCTGCGGCCTGCCCCACGGGGAGTCCCAGCGGATCGTTCCCGAGCTCCGGGCGCGGGTGGGCCTGGTCGTGGACCTCGCCGCCGACTTCCGGCTGAAGGATGCTGCGCTCTACCCGCGCTGGTACGGCGAGGAGCACCGCGCGCCGGAGTTGTTGGCCGATGCCGTCTACGGGCTGCCCGAGCTCTCCCGCGACGGCCTGGCCGGCGCGACCCTCGTGGCGGCCGCCGGTTGCTACCCGACGGCGGCCGGGCTGGCCCTGGCCCCCCTGGTGCGGGCCGGCCTGGTGCAACCGACCGGCATCGTTGTCGACGCCGCGTCGGGCGCTTCGGGCGCCGGCCGGGGGCTCAAGGACTCGCTGCACTTCGGGTCGGTCGACGAGGACTTCACGGCCTACGGGCTGTTGACCCACCGCCACACGCCCGAGATGGAGCAGATCATCGGCGGCGAGGTGCTCTTCACACCGCACCTGGCGCCCATGGTGCGCGGCATCCTGGCCACCTGTTACGCCCGGCCCGTCGCGGACGCCGCGCTGTCGACCGACGCCGTCATGGCAGCCCTGCACGAGGCCTACGACGTCGAGCCGTTCGTCGTCGTGACCGACAACCCGCCCTCGACCAAGGCCACGGCGGGCGCCAACGCCGCCCACGTGACGGCGCGGGTCGATCCCCGCACCGGTTGGGTGATCTCCCTCTGCGCCCTCGACAACCTGGTGAAGGGCGCGTCGGGCCAGGCGATCCAGTGCGCCAACGGGGCGCTCGGCCTGCCCGAGACCACGGGGCTGCCGATTGCCGGGGTCTATCCGTGAGCGTCAACGCCCCGCAGGGCTTCGTCGCCGTCGGGGGCTACGCCGGGATCAAGGCGGCCAAAGCCCACGACGTCGCCGTGGTGGCCACAGCCGACGGCCGGGCGGTTCCCGCCGCGGGCGTCTTCACGGCCAACCTGGCCGCGGCGGCTCCTGTCCAGGTGAGCCGGGCCCACCTCGCCGCGACGGGTGGCAAGGCGGCGGGGGTGATCCTGACGTCGGGCAACGCCAACGCTGCGACCGGAGTGCCAGGGCGCGAGGCCGCCGAACGCCTGTGCACAGCCGTGGCCGGCGACATCGGTGCGATCGCCGAGGAGATCCTGATCTGCCAGACGGGCCTCATCGGCATCCCGTTCCCCATCGACCACGTCATGCCGGAGATCGAGCCGATCGTGATGGCACGCACCGGCCGGGCCGAGTCGGCGGCCGAGGCCGCCAAGGCCATCATGACGACCGACACCGTGCCCAAGGAGGTCGTGGTCACCGCCGACGGGTTCACCGTTGGAGGGATGGCCAAGGGCGCCGCCATGCTGGCGCCGAACATGGCCACGATGCTCGCCATCTGCACGACCGACGCCGTTGTCGAACCCGCCACCCTGCAGGCCGCGCTCCGGGAGGCCGTGGCGGCCTCGTTCAACACGATCTCGGTGGACGGCTGCACCTCCACCAACGACACCGTGCTGGTGCTGGCCAACGGGCTCGGCGCCAGCCCGTCGCGGTCGGCCCTTGCTGCCGCGCTGTACGAGGCCTGCCGTTCTCTGGCCGAGCAGATGGTGGACGACGCGGAAGGGGCGACCAAGGTGGCGCACGTGCACGTCCGCGGCGCGGTGAGTGACGAAGCGGCGCATGTGGCGGCCCGCATGGTGGCGGACTCCATGCTCGTGCAGTGCTCGCTCTTCGGCGAGGACCCCTACTGGGGGCGCATCATCTCCGAGCTCGGTTCGGCCGGGACACCCTTCGACATCGACCGGGTCTTGCTTGCTTACGGCAGCACCGTGGTGTGTGCCGGCGGTGTGGGGGTCCCCCATGACGCCGCGGCAGTGGCCGCCCACATGGCGGGCCGCCACATACTCCTCGAATGCGACCTGGGGCTCGGCTCGGGCGAGTCTGTGGTTCTCGGGACCGACCTCGGCTACGGCTACATCGACGAGAACCGGACGACGTCGTGACGGCCCGCGAGGCCTCGATCGTGCCGCCCAAGGTCACCCGCGCCCAGAAGGCGGCGGCAGCCAAGACGGCCTCCGTGCTGGTGGAGGCGCTGCCCTACATCCGCCGCTTCTGGGAGAAGATCGTCGTCGTCAAGTACGGCGGCAACGCGCTGCGCGCCGCCGACGGCGCGGACGCGGAGGCTCCGGGCGACGCGCTGGCCTCCTTCGCCGAGGACGTGGTCCTCATGCGTGCCGTGGGCATCCTCCCCGTCGTGGTGCACGGGGGCGGCCCCCAGATCGGCGCGTTGATGGAGCGGCTCGGCAAGGAGGCGGAGTTCCGCAACGGGCTTCGGGTCACCGACGCCGACACGCTGGACATCGCCCGCATGGTGCTGGTCGGGAAGGTCAACCGCGACATCGTCTCGGCCATCAACGTGCACGGACCGCTGGCGGTCGGCATGTCGGGCGAGGATGCCAACCTGATCACGGCCGCTCCGCGCCACGCCGACCTCGGGTTCGTCGGCAACGTGTCGCTCGTGGACCCCACCATGCTCGAGCGTCTGGTGGCCGAGGGGTTGATCCCCGTCGTGGCCACCATCGGTGCCGACGAATCCGGCCAGGCCTACAACATCAATGCCGACACGGTGGCGGGCGCGTTGGCCGAGGCGCTCCATGCCGAGAAGCTGATCTTCCTGACTGATATCGAAGGGCTCCGGGTCGTGGCCGACGACCCCACGACGGTGATCCACCACGCGTCCGCCGAAGTGATCGACCAGATCGTCCGCGACGGGGGAGTGGAGGGCGGCATGCTGCCCAAGGTCGAGGCCTGTGCCAATGCGGTGCGCTCAGGGGTCGGACAGGCGCACATCCTCGATGGACGGGTCCCGCACGCGCTGCTGCTCGAGCTCTTCACCGACTCGGGCGTCGGCACCATGGTGGTGCCGTGAGCGATCCGAACGTCGTGGTCGACACCCCGTCCGAGCGCGCCGCTCTCATGCGCACTTACGCCGACCCGCCCGCCACCTTCGTGCGGGGCCAGGGCACGGTCCTCTACGACGCCGGCGGCGCCGAGTACCTCGATTTCATCACCGGCCTGGCCGTGGTCTCACTGGGCCACGCCCACCCCGCCGTCGCCGACGCCGTGGCCGAGCAGGCGCGGACACTCAGTCACGTGTCGAACCTGTACGGCAACACGCTGGCCCCCGAGGTGGCCCGCACCATCGACCGGCTCATCAACGGCGGCAGCGGCCAGGCCGGCGGCCAGGTCTTCTTCGCTAACTCGGGGGCCGAGGCCAACGAGTGCGCGCTCAAGCTGGCCCGGCGCTGGGCCGGTCCTGGCCGCTACGTCGTGATCAGCGCCGACAACTCGTTCCACGGCCGCACGCTGGCCACGCTCACCGCCACCGGCCAGCCCGAGAAGCAGGCGCCGTTCCTCCCGCTCCCGGAGGGGTTCGTGCACGTGCCCTACGACGACGTCGCCGCACTGGACAAGGCGCTCGACCCGGACACGGTCGCCGCCGTCTTGCTGGAGCCGCTCCAGGGCGAGGGCGGTGTCATGGTCCCCAGCTCGGACTACCTGGGCGCAGTGCGGTCACTGTGCACCGAGCGCAACGCCCTGCTCATGCTCGACGAAGTCCAGACCGGCCTCGGCCGCACCGGGCACTGGTTCGCCTTCCAGGCCCAGGGTCTCGAACCCGATGTCGTGACGATGGCCAAGGCACTCGGCAACGGCATGCCGGTGGGCGCCTGCTGGGCCCGGGGCGAGGTGGCAGCGGCGTTCGGGCCGGGTGACCACGGGTCGACGTTCGGGGGGCAGCCTCTCGCCCTGGCCGCGGTCAAGGCGACGCTGGCCGTCATGGAGTCCGAGGACGTCTGCCGGCGCGCCCGCGAGGGCGGCGAGCGTCTCGCGACTGGGCTGGCGCGGCTGCCGGGGGTCGTCTCGGTGCGCGGCGCCGGCCTGCTGCTGGCGGCGCAGCTCGAGGAGCCGGTGGCCAAGGAGGTGGCGGCCTGGGCGCTGGCCCACGGCTTGCTGGTCAACCCGGTGCGGCCCGACGCCGTCCGCGTGGCGCCGCCCCTGCTGGTGCGCGACGACGAGATCGACACGGCGCTGGGTGTCCTCGGTGAGGCCCTGACCGCGTCGCTGCCCAAGACCGACGGGCCGGGGTAGGGGAGGGGAGGGACCGGCACATGCGCAACTTCTTCGACATCGACGACCTCGACCCCGACGCCTGGGAGCATCTCCTCGAGCTCGCGCTCAATCCGCCCGCTCACCCGCCGCTGGCCGGCCAGGGCGTGGCGCTGCTCTTCCAGAAGCCTTCGGCGCGGACGCGCAACTCCACCGAAATGGCGGTCGTCGACCTGGGCGGGCACCCGGTGTACATCCAAGGGACCGAGGTCGGCCTCGACGAGCGGGAGACCGCGGAGGACGTGGCCCGCACGCTCGCCTGCTACCACCGGGTCCTGTGCGCCCGGGTCTTCGAGCACTCGATGCTGGTGCGGATGGCCGGCGCTCTCCAGCGGAGCGGCTTCGACGTCCCGGTGGTGAACCTCCTGTGCGACACCGCGCACCCGTGCCAGGCCGTGGCCGACGTGCTCACCATGCGCGACGCGTTGGGCCCGCTGGCCGGTCGCGTGCTGACCTATGTCGGGGACGCCAACAACATGGCGCGCTCTCTGGCCAAGGCCGCACTGCTCGAGGGCATGGAGGTCCGCTTCGCCACTCCGGCGGCATACACGTTCTCCGGCGACGAGCTGACCGCACTGCAGTCCTTCGCGGACCGCATGGGGCGGGGTGGGACGGTGCAGGGGACGGACGACCCGGGCCAGGCGGCCAAGGGTGCGTCAGTGCTCTACACCGACGTGTGGACGAGCATGGGCCAGGAGGAGGAGCGGGCGGCCCGCCTGGCCGCCTTCGAGGGTTTCACCATCGACGGGGACCTGGTCGACCAGGCGGGCGACGACGCCGTCGTCCTGCACTGCCTGCCGGCGCACCGCGGCGAGGAGATCACCGACGCCGTCCTGGAGGGACAACGCTCGTGGGTCTGGCGCCAGGCGGCCCACCGGCGGACGGCCATGCGCGGCATCCTGGCCTGGGTCGTGGAGAGAGCGGCATGAGCGGGCAGGCGCCGAGCCGGCTGACGAAGAACCAGCGTCAGCACCGCATCACGAAGTTGCTGGAGTCGCAGCCGGTGACGAACCAGGCCCAATTGGTGGCCCTGCTCGGGGAGCAGGGGATCGAGGCGACCCAGACCACGGTCTCGCGCGACCTCGAGGACCTGGGTGCGGTGAAAGTCCGCCTGCCCGGGGGTGAGACGGCCTACGCCCTGCCCGAGCTCCCCACCCACCAGATCGCGCCGGAGGACCACCTGCGGCGCGTGCTCGGTGAGTGGGTCGTGGAGGTGGCCCACTCGGGGAATCTGGTGGTGTTGCGCACTCCGCCTGGCTCGGCTCACGTGGTGGGCTCCGCACTCGATCGCAGCGGGCTCGAAGAGATTGTCGGCACCGTGGCGGGCGACGACACGGTGCTGGTCATCGTCGAGGAGCACATCGGGGGCGCCCCGATGGCGGACCGCCTGCGCGACGTCGCCGGCATTGTCGTCAACAACAAGATGGCATTGAATGGGAAGGAAGAGGACTGAACATGCCTGATCGGGTGGTACTGGCCTACAGCGGTGGCCTCGATACGTCCGTCGCCGTGCGCTGGCTCATTGAGAACGAGGGTGTCGAGGTGGTCGCGGTCGCGGTCGACGTCGGGCAGTCGGCCGACCGCGGTGGCGAGGACTGGGACGCCGTGCAGAACCGGGCGCTGGCCGCCGGAGCGGTCGAGGCGGTCGTGGTCGATGCCCGCCACGAGATGGCGGAGGAGTTCTGCGTGCCGGCCCTGCAGGCCAACGCGCGCTACGAGGGCAAGTACCCGCTCGTGTCGGCCCTGTCGCGCCCGGTGATCGTGCGCCATCTCGTGGCCCAGGCGCGCCAGCACGGCGCCACCGCCGTGGCGCACGGCTGCACGGGCAAGGGCAACGACCAGGTGCGCTTCGAGGTCGGCGTGCGCGCCCTGGCGCCGGACCTCGGCATCTACGCGCCGGCGCGGGTCTGGGGCCTGACCCGGGAGGACTGCGTCGAGCTGGCCGCCAAGTGGGACATCCCCATCACGGTGACGAAGGAGAAGCTGTACTCCATCGACGACAACCTGTGGGGCAAGGCCATCGAGTGCGGTGCGATCGAGGACCCCTGGGCGCCGGCTCCCGATGACGTTTACACGCTGACGCGGGTGAGCGAGACCGATCCCGTCGAGATCATCGTGGGCTTCGAAGCCGGCGTCCCCGTCAGCCTCGACGGCACGGCCCTGGACCCCTACGACCTCATCGCCCGGCTGGGCCAGGTGGCCGGCCGCCGTGGCTTCGGGCGCCTCGACATGGTGGAGAACCGTCGGGTCGGCATCAAGAGCCGCGAGGTCTACGAGTGCCCGGCCGCTCTGGCCCTGATCATGGCCCACGCCGACCTCGAGGACCTGACCCTCGAGCGGGACGTGCACCACGAGAAGGCGCGGCTGGAGCCGCGCTGGGCCGAGCTCGTCTACGACGGGCTGTGGTACTCCCCCCTGCGCAGCGCGCTGCAGGCCTTCATCACCGAGAGCCAGCGCCATGTGACGGGGGAGGTGCGCTTGCGCTTCGCCGCGCCGGGCACCTGTGCCGTCGTGGGACGGCGCAGCCCGGTCGCGCTCTACGACCACGACCTGGCGACGTACGATGCGTCGGACAGCTTCCGGCACGCCGACGCCGAGGGGTTCGTGCGCCTGTGGGGCCTCGGGGTCGCCACGTGGTCGGCCCGTCAGGGGCCGGGCGCGCAGGCGGGCGGCAAGGCGATTGCGCCCGAACGGGCGGGAGAGGTCAGGGGGGAGCATTGACGCTCTGGGAGGGTCGCATCTCGACCGGCATGGCCGACGCCGTCGCCGCATTCACAATCAGCCTGCCCTTCGACCGGGCGCTGGCCGGCGACGACCTGGCCGGTTCGCGTGCGCACGTCAAGGGCCTCGGCAAGGCGGGCATCCTCAGCGACAGCGAGGTGACCACCCTGGTGGAGACGCTCGACATCGTCGGGGAGGAATTCGCCACCGGCGACTTCGTCTTCGCCCCCGGTGACGAGGACATCCACACCGCCATCGAACGTCGCGTCACCGAGTTGGCGGGCGACGTCGGGGCGAAGCTGCACACGGGGCGGAGCCGCAACGACCAGGTGGCGACGGCGCTGCGCCTGTGGTGCCGGCGCTCGCTCATCGGCGTGGCCGGGGAGGTGATGGCATTGCAGGACGCGCTGGCCCAGCGGGCCCTGGAGGCCGCCGACGTCTACCTGCCGGGCTACACCCACATGCAGCGGGCGCAGCCGGTGCTGCTGGCCCACCACCTGTTGGCGCACGGTTGGGCGCTGGCCCGTGACGTCGACCGTCTCGTCACCTCCGTCGACCGGCTCAACATCTCGCCACTCGGTGCGGGCGCGCTGGCCGGTTCGTCGCTGCCGCTCGACCCTGATTACGTCGCGGCCGAGCTTGGTTTCCACGGCCGCTTCGAGAATTCCCTCGATGCGGTGTCCGACCGCGACTTCGTCGCCGAAGCGCTCTTCGACATCGCCCTTCTGGGCGTGCACCTGTCACGGATGGGTGAGGAGATCGTGCTGTGGTCGACCGAGGAGTTCGGGTTCTGCACGCTCGACGATGCGTACGCCACCGGAAGCTCGATGTTGCCGCAGAAGAAGAACCCCGATGTGGCCGAGTTGGCTCGCGGCAAGTCGGGTCGCCTCATCGGCCACCTCAACGCGGTGCTCGTGACGCTCAAGGGTCTCCCGCTGGCCTACAACCGCGACCTGCAGGAGGACAAGGAGCCGCTCTTCGACGCGGTGCTCCAGGTCACGCGGGCGCTCATCGCGTTACGCGGCGTCTACGAGACAGCCTCGTGGAACGAGGAGCGCATGCAGACGGCGGCGGACGGTCCGGCCGCCTCGGCCATCGACCTGGCCGAGATGCTCGTCGAGCAGGGCATGCCCTTCCGCCAGGCCCACGGGCTGATCGGTGGCCTGGTGCGCGAGTCGCTGGAGCGCCACGTGCCGTTGGTCGAGCTGGTCGCCGCCCACCCCGATCTGGGTGAGACCGCGGTGGCACTGCTCGAACCGGGTGTGGCGGTGACACGCCGGCGCACCCCGGGAGGGGCTGGTCCGGGGCCGGTCGGCGAACAGGTCGAACGTTTTGTGCGGCGGCGCGAGGTCGACCGGACGCGGCTGGCCCAGTGGCGGCCGCCGGGAGCGGCGTCCTAGCAACCGCCGCGCCCTTTCACCCCGGTGTGGATGTGTCAGTTCCGCGGCACAGCCCCTGTGTCGGGTAACCCTCAGGTAAACGCAACATAAAGATCCCTGTATTGGGTTGTGTCGAGGGTGACCAGGGTGAAGGCTGTAGCCATAGCCACATCGACGAGGATGCCCGAATCGACGAAGTGCGCTGGAATCCGTCTCCGAGGGTCCGAGGGGGGAGGCGGAACCGGTGTCGGGTCGGGTGGCCGCGCCGAGCCCACCGGAAGCCCTCACCACGTGGAGAAGCAACTATGCAGCGGATGACCGGCATCGACCCGATGTTCATCTACTCGGACACCCCGGACACACCGATGGAGATCGCCTACGCCTGCGTGTTCGATCCCTCCTCGCTGCCCGGTGGGTACAGCTTCGAGCGAGTCACCGGCGTCCTGCAGACGCGGATCCCGACCCTGCAGCCATTCCGCCGCCGGCTCATGGCCATCCCACTCGGACTGGACCATCCGCGCTGGGTGGACGACCCGGACTTCGAACTGTCCAATCATCTGCAGCGCGTCGCCCTGCCGGCTCCCGGTGGCGATGCCGAGTTCCGGGCCAAGGTCGCCGAGGTGATGGGTCGCCCCCTCACGCCGGAGCAGCCGCCATGGGAGATGCATGTCGTCGAGGGGATGGCCGACGGCATGGTGGGCCTCATCGCGAAGGTGCACCACTCGGTCGTCGACGGCGTCGCCGGTGCCGACATGCTGGCCAAGCTCTTCGATCTGACCGCCGAGGGCAGCGCGGTGACCGAGCCGGGCCCACCCTGGCTGCCGGCCCGACTGCCTTCGCAGACCCAGTTGATGACCGATGCGCTGCCGACCTTCATCCGGAGCCCCCTCCGGGGCCTGCGTGCCGCGCGCGAGGTCGGCCGCACGGCCGTACGCCTGGCTCGCTGCGCGATAGACGATCGGCTCGGCCCGGTGTCGATCCCGTTGGGCGCGCCCGACACGTTCGACTCACCGGTGGGCGCCGACCGGGCGGTGTCCTTCGCCGAGCTCGACATGGCGAAGGTGCGGATGCTCACGACGCGGTTCGGGTCGACCATCAACGACGTCGTCCTCGCCGTCTGTTCGGGGGCGTTGCGCAGCCACCTGGCTGCGCACGGGCAGGATTCCGAGAGCCCGCTGGTGGCCGTCGTGCCTGTCTCAGTCCGCGGCGACACGAACGCCGCGTCATTGGGCAACCAACTCTCGGCCATGTTCGTGCCGCTCTCGAACGACAAGAAGACACCGTTGGAGCGCCTGCGCACGGTCACGGCGGCAAGCGTGTCGTGCAAGGGGCAGGAGCGCGCCGTCGGCTATGGCCCCATGGCGACCCGGTTGACCGAGGGCGTGCCCCCGGCAGTGGTGAAGCCGATGATTCAGCTCGGCGTGCGCTGCGGCGTGCTGCGCAAGCTGCGGGCCGGGAACCTCATGGTCTCCAACGTGCCCGGTCCGGACTTCCCGCTCTACTTCGCCGGCATGGAGCTCCGCGCCGTCTACCCGCTGGGACCGGTCATCGACGGGGTGGCGCTCAACATCACGGTGCAGAGCTACCGCGAGACGCTCTTCGTGGGCATCAATGCGTGCGCCACGGCCGTGCCCGACCTCCTGGACCTGACGCAGGCCATGGTGGACGAACTCTCGCTGCTGTGCCGCATGGCCGCCGGGGCGGGCGAGCCGCACCGGGCCGCCCGTGCCCGCCTGGCGGCTGCGGGTACCGGCCCGGCCGCCACGCCGGGCGCCATCCGCCGGGTGGGCGCGCCGACACCGATCTGAGGGCGGCCGGGGGTGGCGCCATGCCGTCCCGGTGCGTCAGGGTGGCGGCGTGGAGCGGGCCGACTTGGAGGGCAATCCCGTCGCCGTCGCTCAGTGGTTGCTGAACAAGGTGCTGGTCCGCGGCGCCCGGGCCGGGCGGATTGTGGAGGTCGAGGCGTACCACGGCGCCAATGACGCGGCGTCGCACGCCTACCGGGGGCTGACACCCCGCACCGCGGTCATGTTCGGTCCGCCCGGATACCTCTACGTGTATTTCACCTACGGCATGCACTGGTGCGCCAACGTGGTCTGCGGGCCCGAGGGCGAGGCCGCCGCCGTGCTGATCCGCGCCCTGGCCCCTCTCGCCGGAGTGGAAGAGATGTGGGAGGCCCGGCCGGCCGCCCGTCTGGAGCGCGATCTCTGCAACGGCCCGGCCAAGCTCTGCCAGGCCCTGGGCATCACCGGCGCCGACAGCGGGGCGGACCTCCTGGCGACCCGGCGCCGTTCCGGGGCGGCCGCTCCCGTCGCTCCGGGCCTCGTCCGCCTGCTGGACGACGGGACACCGCCCCCCAGGCGTCCCGGCCGCGGGACCCGGATCGGCATCAAGGAGGCGACGGAGAAGCGCTGGCGGTTCTGGGTGCCCGGCGACCCCTCCGTCTCCCGGCCCTGAGTGCCCCGGCGCGTGCTCACGATGCCTCTGAGCTGGCACAACGGGATTCATCCAGGTGTCACCGCCCTGTCACGGCCGTGCAACAACGGCCGTGCAACATGCAGCCATCGCATCGTGGTGACGTGCGGTAGATCGAGGACATCAGCAGGCGGCGCACGCCTCCCGAAGGCCTGAGTGGCGAACAGGAGGGGGCGGAAAGCCCGTTGAACTTCGAGCACCGGATGGCACGCGGAAGGCAAGGTGGCTTCCCGCGTGCCATCCTTCGGTGCACTGCGACGCCTGCTCTTGGTGGGAACCGGACCGTTCGAGCGGGCATCCGTCGTCGGCGGCGGATGTCCCGCTACGATCGGTGGCCGGAGGCCGGAGCCCGGGGTCACCCCCGCTGGTTCTCTCGGCCTGAACGCGTTGACGCTCTGTCACGCGCCTGCTACAGTGACACTCCCGTCGGAACGGCCCCCCAAGGCCCTCCGACAGCCGAAGGAGACTCGCCGGCATCGTCCGGAGCAGTCCTTTGGCACACCCGGCACCAACACCGGCTGGACTGGTGTGTGCCCGGTCGCTCCTTGAAAACGGAATAGTGAGAGCCAAAAGCCAGTGCGGGCAATTCATCCGGACTCAAACGGATGGGTTGTACGTCAATTAGTAGTACACAGGCCTCGGAACCCCTCGGGGTGAAGGAGCCTGTGGTCACAAATAGTTCGAGTCAAACTATGGTGACTCTCTGATTCTTGGTCGGTCGAGCTCCCTGTTTGGGGTTTGGCCGGTCGGAGTCTCGATGGAGAGTTTGATCCTGGCTCAGGACGAACGCTGGCGGCGTGCCTAACACATGCAAGTCGAACGCGCTCCATTCGGTAGCAATACTGATGAAGAGCGAGTGGCGA
>Ga0182024_10007046_pt1 | contig 24396 bp, 24 predicted proteins | sample P32metaG_FD_120480 | JGI IMG/M metagenome (GOLD analysis project Ga0182024, IMG submission 120480) | Permafrost microbial communities from Stordalen Mire, Sweden - P3-2 metaG (Illumina Assembly) | ecosystem: Environmental > Terrestrial > Soil > Wetlands > Permafrost | place: Sweden: Stordalen...
ACGGATCGCACAAGGCCGAGGTCACCCAGAGTCAGGCCGATCTCGGGCTCCCCGACCGCGCCCACTGCAGCCTCGAGCTGTAATTGGTCTGCTGCCATGCACTCCCTCGTCTCGGGTGGGATCCGGCTACCCGCGCATACGGCGACGCTGTCCGCGTCGCCCCAGCTGGAAGGGCTGATCCCTCGGTAGACTACCCAGGGTGAGCACCGCTCCGATCACCGCGGAGGCCGAGCGACCGGCCGGTGCCGACGACGGCCGGTTCAGCGCCGCGGTCGCCGCCGTCGCCGCCGCGTTCGGCGATCCGACCCGGCGCGACATCTTCCTCCATGTGCGTGCCGTGCCCGGCGCGACCGCGAGCGAGGTCGCCCGGACCTTCTCGTTGCACCCCAACGTGGCCCGCCACCATCTCCAGCGGCTGGTGGACGGCGGCTACCTCAGGGTCGAGACCGGGCGCAACGCCTCCGGCGCCGGCCGCCCCTCCAAGCGGTACTTCTGCGTGGAGGAGGAGCTGCAGCTGGGCCTCATGCAGCGTCGCGACGACCTCCTGATGCGGCTCCTCGGAGAGGCGATGCGGCGGCTCGGGCCCGAACAGGCGGAGGAGATGGCCGCCCACGTCGGCGAGGAATACGGGCGCTCGCTGGCCTCTCGGATGACTCCGAGTGAGGGACAGCGGACTGTGCGCGCTGCCATGCACGTCGTCGCCGAGACCCTCACCGCCCACGGCTTCGCAGCCCACGCGGAGGACAGGGGCGAGACCACCGCGGTGATTGCGGAGCAGTGCCCCTTCGGCGAGGCCAGCAGCACCAACCCGGTGCTGTGCGCGGTCGACCGCGGCATGGTCAAGGGGCTGCTGGCCGGGCTCTGCGGGACAGCGTCGCGGCAGGCGCTGCCGGTGATCCTCTCCTCGCGGGCGCGGGGCGACGACGCCTGCACCGCCTCTGCCTGAGCCGCCGTGGCGCGCGCCTATCTGGACCACGCCAGCACCACGCCGCCCCGGCCCGCGGCAGTCGCGGCGCTGGCGCAGTGGGCGACCATGCCCACGGGGGATCCCGGCCGGCTCCACCAAGAAGGTCGCATCGTCCGCGACGCGCTCGAGTTGGCCCGGGGCCAGGTCGCCGACCTCGTGCATGTGGCGGGACGCCAAGTTGTCTTCACCTCCGGGGCCACCGAGTCCGTCAACGCAGCCGTCTGGGGTGCGACGCGCGCCGCTCCGGGCCTGCCCGTGCTCTACGCCGCAGTGGAGCACTCGGCTGTCCGTGATGCGTCGGAACGCCTGGCGCCGACCGAGGATGTCGCCGTGGACGGCACGGGACGGCTCCAGGTCGATGCGCTGCGGGAGCGTCTGCAGTCGAGCTCCCTCCCCCGCCCGGCACTGGTGCACTGCCAATGGGGAAACCACGAGGTCGGGACGCTCCAGCCCGTGCTGGACGTCGTCGCGCTGTGCCGGGAAGCCGGTATCACCGTCCACGTGGACGCCGCCGCAGCGTGCGGGCACGTGCCGCTGGACCTGGCTGCGCTCGACGCCGATCTGGTCAGCATCAGCGCGCACAAGCTGGGCGGGGTGCCCGGCGCCGGCGCGCTGATCGTGCGGCGCGGGAGCCGGTTCGAGCCCCTCCTGGTGGGCGGCGAACAGGAGCGGGGGCGCCGCGCCGGACTGGAGGCGCTCCCGGCCCTCCTCGCGTTCGGCGCCGCGGCCGCCACGCTGGCCGGCGGAACCGGCGGAGCAGGCGGCGCTGGCGGAGTCATGGCCGCGGAAGCGACCACAGCCCGACGACAGATCGCGAACGTGGTCGACGCTGCGCTGGCGGTCCAGGGCGTGGCCGTCGTCGGGCCCGCCGGAGAGGAGAGGCTCCCGCAGCTGGTCTGTCTCGGCGTCCAGGGTGTCGAGGCTGAGCCCGTGCTCATCGGGTTGGACCGGGCGGGCGTGGCCGTCCACTCGGGATCCGCCTGCTCGTCGGAGAGCATCGAGCCCTCACCGGTGCTCGAGGCCATGGGTGTCGACTCCAGCCACTCGTTGCGGATCAGCGTCGGATGGTCCACGACCGACGAGGACTGCACGGAGTTCGCCAGGGAGTTCCCGCGCGTCGTCGCAGACCTGCGGGCGCTACGGAGCTGACGTGGGCGTGGTCGTGCCCGATCCGGCGCTGAAGTCGGCGGGCAGTGGGACGCCGGCCGCCTTGTAGGCGCCGCTGACCAGTGGGGCGGCCTGGGCCAGCTCGGCCGCCGGGGGCGCGTCGGCCAGGAAGTCGTTGAACTGCGCCACCGCGCCGGCAGGGTTGTGATCCTGGTTCTCGAGGACGAGCCCGTCGAAGAGGTGCGCCTGGTAGTAGGTCGGGGAATCCCTGATGGCCGTCTGGATCTCAGCGCGCCCGACCCGAGCCAGCGACGCCACGTGCGCGGTCGTCCCCACGTTCCACTGCAGGAAGCCGGCATAGGCCAACGCGGCGGGGTTGGACGGATCCTCGGAGAGGACCTTGTCGTAGAGCACGAGCGCCGCCTTGTTGCTCCCCTGCTGGTTCAAGGCGTCGGCCTGCAGCAGCTGCTGCTCGATGAGCTGCGCCTGCGACACCGTCACGCTGCCTGACGAGGCCTGGCCGGGCTGACGGGCCTGCACGAAGTGTACGACCAGAATGAGCAGGCCGGCGGCGATGAGCAGGCACGATCCGATGATGCCGAGCCGACGCCACCACGCCATTGGTGCGCGCTCGGATTGGGTCGGCTCCGCCGGCTCGGCGCGCCGCGCCATCGAGGGCACCGCGGCGGCGTCGAGTGCAGCGTCGAGTGCGGCGAGTTCGTTCTCGACCTCCGCCAGCCGAGCGCGATCGCGCCCCACCAACAGCGCGTGGTCCGTGCTGGAGAGGTCCCCCGCCGCGCGTTCACGATCGGCGTCGTCCAGTGATCGCTGCAGGAACTCGAGCTCGTCGGTCAGGTACCAACGCTCGTCCCCGGGTGCGCGTTCGGGCGGCTCCGTCCTCGGAGATCCGTCGACGCTCATGCCTCGACCTCTTCGGGCTGCAGGGCCCCGAACTGGCGGCTCCGGCGCCAGAAGAGGATGCCCACCCCCACCAATGCGCCGGTGCCGAGGACGATGGGGATGATCCAGATCAGGGGGACGCCTCCGGCGTCGGGCGGGACCAGCAGGATGGTCTGGCCGTACTCGGACACCAGCGCCTGGTCGATGTCGGCATTGGACCGCCCGGCCGCCACCATGCCCTCGATCTGATGCCGCACCGCGATGGCTGTGGTGGCGTTGGACTCGGCGACGGAGAGGTCCGTGCAGGACGGGCAGCGCACGCCGGCTTCGAGCGCGGCCGCGCGCTGGCCCGCCGTCGGCGGCGAGGAGTCCAGCGCACCGCTTCCGATCACCAGCGCGACGACGAGCACGACCACCGGCAGGGCCACCCGGACCCAGAGCGGCAGGCGCGACGGGCGGTCAGCCACTCGACGCGCTCGCCTGGTCCGTCCGGGCCGCCTTCAGGAAAGAGTCGAGGTTCTTCTGCGTGGCCGGGCCCACCAGGACGGCACTGACCCGGCCGGCCGGGTTGATGACGAACGTGGTCGGCGGGGCCGTGACCCCGTAGCGCTCGGCGATGGTGCCGCCGGGGTCGGCGACCGCGGGCCAGAGGTCGCCGTTGTTCCGCAGGAAGCCACGCGCCGTGGACGACGTGTCGTGGAAGACCACGCTGACCATGTCGGCGCCGTCGGCCGCGTGCGTCTGCTCGAAGTGAAAGCGGGAGAGGTCGGGCGCCTCCTGTTGGCACGGGATGCACCAGCTGGCGAAGAAATTCACCACGACGTAGTGGCCACGGAGCGCTGCCAGCGAGACGGGCGCGCCGGTGGTGAGGTCGGTGCCGGTGAAGGCCGGTGCGGGCCGGCCGAGCAGCGGGCTCGAGACGGCCGTCGCCTCCTGCGGCGTCCGTGTGGCCAAGACGATGCCGACCACGACCAGGACCAGGAGGACGCCACCCGCCACCCAGCGGGTGGCGTGGCGCCGGCGGCGGCTCATGCCGGGCTCGCGGTCCCGCGCGCCACGAGTGCGCCCACCGGCTCGGGCGCCGTGTCCCGCGGCCGTGGTTGCTCCGGTGTCGCGCCTGTCACCAGATCCGACGGAGCGGAGACCGGGTCGGTCGGCCGCCGCCGTGACCCCGGGATCAGAGCGAGCAGGCCCCCTACTCCGATCAGCAGGCCACCGGCCCAGATCCAGGCGACGAGGGGCTCGATCACCACGCCGATGGCCACCGATCCCTTCGGCAGGTTGTTGATGGCCTGGTTTCCCGACGATGCGCCGAGCCCACCGACGGCGTCGAACGTGAGGTAGACGTCGTCGAAGAGACCCGAGTCGATGGCCGGCGTTCCCACCACCGACAGCGCACTGCCGAAACTCGTCGTGGCCGGCGTGAACACGGCGCCGTCCACCTTCACGAGGGCTTCCTGCGCCGTGCGCGAGGGCGACGTGACGGTGCGCAGGCCTTCGAACTCGAAACGGTGACCGTCATAGGTGACGACGGATCCCTTGTGCATCGGCAGCTCGGCCTGGTGCCGGTAGGAGGTAGCGGCAATGATCCCGACCGCGAGCAGGACAACACCCAGGTGCACGATCATGCCGCCGTTGGCCCGCCCCACCAGGCCGCGCCACCAGCCGACGTGGCGCGTGCGGGCCGCCCGCACGGACAGGACGAGGGCACGGGCCGCGGTGGCCGCCGCCATGGCGCCCAGGCCGAACCCGATCAGCGTGGCGAAGCCGCGCAAGCCGAAGGCCACGCAAAGCACGACCGTACCGACACCGATCCACACCGGGATGGCGAGGCGCTGCCACAGAACGGGTCCGTTGATTTTGCGCCAGCTGAGCACCGGCGCCACCGCCATGAGGAAGAGCAGCGTGATTCCGACGGGGATGGCCACGGTGTTGAAGAAGGGTGCGCCCACCGTGACCTGCTGTTGGGTCGCCGCCTCGTAGAGCAGCGGGTACAGCGTGCCGAGCAGCACCACGAAGGCGAAGCCGACGAAGAGCACGTTGTTGAGGAGGAACGCACCCTCACGTCCGAGCGGCGCGTCAATGCCCCCGGGGGAGCGCAGGCGGTCGCCCCGCCAGGCGATGAGACCGAATCCCACGATGACCACCGCGAAGAAGAAGCCGATGAGCAACGGCCCGAGGTCCGACTCCGAGAAGGCATGGACGGACGTGATGACCCCGGAGCGGGTCAGGAAGGTGCCGAGAATGGTCAGCGCGAACGTGGCGATCGATAGGGAGAGATTCCAGACCCGCATGAGGCCGCGCCGTTCCTGGACCAGCGTCGAGTGCAGGTACGCCGTGCCGCAGAGCCAGGGCAGGAGCGCAGCGTTCTCGACCGGGTCCCAGCCCCAGAAGCCACCCCACCCGAGCACCTGGTACGACCACCAGGCGCCGAGCACGATGCCGACGGACAGGAAGGTGAACGCCACCAGGGTCCAGCGCCGGCACTCGATCTGCCAACGGTCCCCCACCCGGCCCGTGGCCAGCATGCCGATGGCGAAGGCGAAGGGCACGGTGAAGACGACGAATCCCACGTAGAGCAGCGGCGGGTGGATGGCCACCAACGGGTTGTCCTGGAGCAGCGAGTTCGGTCCGAGCCCCTGCGTCGCGCCCGGCGCGGTGAGGAACGGGTTGGCCGGACCGACCATCAGGCCGAAGAAGAAGGCGGAGACGATGTAGAGGACGAGCGTGGCGTAGCGGATGACCGAGTCCTCTGCCTGCTTGCGGTAGCGCCACACGAAGATGGTCGACACGACCGAGAGGATCAGACCCCAGAGCAGGATCGACCCGGCGAGCGCGGACCACATCCCCGTGATCGAGTACAGCAGCGGGGTGACGGTGCTGTTGTTCTGGGCCACGAACACCACGGTGAAGTCGTGGGTGACCAACGCGTGCTCCATGGCGCCCGCCGCAAAGAGTGCGCCGACGAACATGACGGGCGCCAGCAGCCTGGCGTCGACTCCCGGGCGCCCCTCCGGAGCCGATCCTCCGCCCCCTCCGGAAAATCGCCGGCGCGGAACCAGCCCGACGATGCTCACGACGATCCCGCCGAGGCACGCCATGAAGGCGAGCCACACGCCGATGGTGCCCAGGTTGGCGTCGAGCATCAGCAGACCGGGCCGGTGGCGGTCACCTTCACCCGGCCCGGGTACTGGGCGCTGTAGGTGCTGGAGTGCTTGATCAGAATGGAGTTCGAGACGAACTCGTCCGACGTCTCCGAGGTGAAGTGGCCGACCACGACGACCGGGACCCGGGACCCGAAGAGCTGGGGCGGGCTGCCCGTGTTGGCAACCTGCACGACGTCGGAGCCCTGGCAGATGGTGAAGTCCGAGCCGGCGCCGGTGGCGTGGATGCTGTCGGGGACGACCGTGCCCTCCAGGCGGAAGGTCTGGGTGCCCAAAGTCTGCCGGTGGGCCATGGCCTGGCCGACCGTGTCGAAGTAGTCGAGGGAACTCCCCAGTCCCTCGGCGAGCAGGAAGACGAGCGCCACGGCGAGGAGCGCGAAGACGGCCAGCAGCCGCCAGCTCATCCGCCGGCGGCGGCGCGGCGGCGGCATGGCCGGGCCCTGGTGAACCTCAGACGTCGGCGGGCTGGGCGGTGGGGTCGGCTCGGTGGTGGTACCGGTCACGACGGCTCGCCGCAGGCCGGCGCGCCTTCGGGCTCGCGGGGTGGCTCCGACATCTGCAGTGCCCGCTCCCAGCGCCGGCGGCGCAGGAGCAGGCCGACGGCGTAGACGAAGAGCGTGGCCAGCGCGATGGAGTATCCGGCGTCGACGTAGCTCACGGAGCACCTCCGCCCGGGCCCGGTGTCGGCGCATTCGTGCCGGCGCCGACGAGCTCCGTGTCCTCGCTCCAGCGCTCGGTCAGGGAGACCTCGAGCTCCTGGTCGCCCACCGCGTCCTGCAGCACCTCCACCTGATAGCGCACCCCGAGGAGCCAGACGAAGATCAGCGAGAACGCGACGAACCCGAGCAGGAACGTCCACGACATGGAGGGCGACGCGTGGATTTGGAAGCCGGGGTCGATGAACGTGCCGCCTTGGTGCAGGGTGTTCCACCAGTCGACCGAGAAGTGCACGATCGGGATGTCGATGGCGATGAGCAGCGCGGCCACCGCACAGCGCCGGGCGCGGATGGCCGGCTCCGCCGGCACCCGGCGCAGCGCCAGGTAGCCGATCTCGAGCAGGAGCAGCAGCGCGGTCGAGGTCAGCCGGGCGTCCCAGGTCCACCAGACGCCCCACACGGGACGGCCCCACAGGGCGCCGGTCACGAGCGTCAGCGCGGCGAACACGGCACCCACCTCGACGGCAGCGGCGGCAAGCCGGTCCCAGAAGAACGAGCGCGTGCGCGGCCACAGGTACAGCAGGCTGCCGCCGGCGGCCACCAGGCCGACCCAGTACAACGCCACGGTGGCGATGGCGGGGTGGATGTAGAGCAGCCGGGCCAGGTTTCCCTGGAATTGGTCCGGCGGTGTCACCCACAGCCCGAGCCACACCGTGAAACCCATGGCGACGACGCCGAGCAACCCGACGACGGTGAGCCAGCGCGGCCGGCGAGTCATCGTCGGCGCGCTCACGCCGCCTCCTGGAGCGGCCCGTAGAGGACGACGCCCACCACGAGATAGATCACGGCGAAGGGGACGAGGATCTTGAGCCACTGGGTGCCCGACGCCGCGTTGCCGTCGAGCGCGGCCTCCCACGCCTTGGAGCCGGCCAACAGGACCGGGGCGAGGACGGGCAGCACGAGCAGCGGGAGCAGGGTGTCGCGCACACGCAGGCCGGCGGACAGCGCGCCGTAGAGGACGCCGGCGCAGGCGAGGCCCACAGTGGCCAGCAGGCTGGCGGTCAGGGCCAGCCACACGACGTGGACCCGGACGTCGAAGAGGAACGTGATACCGGCCCAGAGCACCAGCTGCAGCACGAGCAGCTGCAGCCCGACGGCGGCGGCCTTGCCGAGGAAGATCCCGGCCGGGTCGATGCCCGAAAGCCGCAGCCCGTCGCGCGTGCCCTCTCCGGACTCGACGGCCACGCTGCGCTGAATGGCCAGCACCGTCGAGAACAACAGGGCGACCCAGAAGATCCCCGGCGCGGCGTGGCGCAGCGACGACTGGTCCGGGCCGATGGCAAACGCCAACAGGACGAGCACCAGCACGGCGAAGGGGACGACCTGCCACAGGGCGACCCGGGCGCGCGCCTCAATGCGGAGGTCCTTGCCGGCCACCAGCACGGCGTCATGCCACATGGGTGATCCCCTCGGCGTGCGCCGAATCGGCGGGCCGTGCGGTGGGCACCGCGGTGAGCGTGACGTGCCGCCCTCCCGGCTCTTGACCGGTCACGCGCCCGCCGCCCATGGACACGACCCGGTCGGCCAGCGGAACGGAGAGCTCGGGTTCGTGGGACGACAGGAGCACGGAAGCCCCGTCCGCCACCGCGTCGCCGATCAGCTGGCCGAGGAGCGCGCGCGACGTGGCATCGAGTCCGGCGTGCGGCTCGTCCAGGAGCCAGAGCGCGGGACGGCGGGCCAGCAGTGCGGCGAGCGCGACCCGGCGCCGCTGGCCGGCCGAGAGGCGACCGGCAGGTGTGGCGCGCAGACGGCCGGTCAGGCCGAGCCGTTCCAGCGCCGTATCGGCGCCCGCCACGGGCAGGCCGAGCGCTCGCACGGCGAACTGGACGTTCTCCGCCGCGCTGAGCTCGTCGTAGAGAGGGGCGGCATGCCCCAGGAGCCCGACGTAACGGCGCACCGAGGTGTGATCCGTCGTCAGGTCCACGCCGAGCACGGTGGCGGCACCCGACGTCACCGGCAACAACCCGGCGCAGGCACGGAGGAGGCTCGTCTTGCCGGCACCGTTGGCGCCGACCACGACGACGACCTCACCCTGGTCGAGAGACAGATCTACCCCGGCAAGGGCAGGGAAGCGGCCGGCGAGTGCGACCGCGGCACGAAAGTGGACGACAGGGGCCATGGCCTTCCCCCCCATGGTAGGGGGGGTGGGTACCAGGGTTCCAAGCGGGGGGTCAGGCGGCGGTCAGGCCTCCCAGCCGGGCTTCAGCCCGCTCGGGCCCACAGGCCGGCCACAGTGGCGCCGGAGAGCGCTTCAGCGCATGTGCGCCAGCGCCCTGATCGGCTCCAGCGAGCTCTCCTGATCTCCGGCGATTTCGGCCCGGGCGAAGGCGCGGAGCGCCTCCTCGTGCGCCACGAGGAGATCGGACGTCTCGCGCTCGGTCGGGCTCAGCTCGCCGATCCGCTGATACAGGGGGATGTACTGCTCGGTGATGGGTCCGATGGTGCGCATCAGATCGATCCAGGTCATGGCCAGCGCGCCGGGGAGGAGCGCCGTCGCGGTGGCCTCCATCTCGGGGTCGGGATCGGTCGAGACGCCGGCCCGCTCGAGCGCCGGTGCGGCCGCCTCCTTGGTCCGCCGCTCCAGGGTGGCGACCACCCGCATTCGGGCGGCCTGGTCCGGATCGGCGAGTTGCGCGGCGATCCCCCCGAACAGCAACTCACCCAGGACCTCGCCCTGATACGCCCGGGTCCACAGCTCCGCCAGCCCGTCCTCGGCCTTAAAGATCGGATCGGGAGCGGGGACGCCATCGGGCATGTGACCAACGGTAACGCCAGGGCCGCCGCCCTGCTCGTGGTCGCCGCGGTGCTGGCGGCGCCGGCGGTGCCCGCCCTGCTCGTCGGTAGTGTCTCTGCCGCCGATGGTGACCGTCCTCATGCCGTTGCCGGCCACTGATTTCGACCCGACCGAGGTGGCCGTCAGCTGGCAGGTGCTCACCGCCGCGGGCCACGTCGTCGTGTTCGCCACACCGTCGGGGCAGCCCGGACGGGCCGACGACCTCATGGTGACCGGCCGGGGCCTCGACCCGTGGGGCGCGGTCCCGGGCCTGCGCCGCCTCACGGTCGTCGGCCGCGTCCTGCGGGCCGGCGCCGACGCCCGGAGCGCCTACGCCGCGCTGCTCGACGACGAGGCGTTCGGTTCACCACTGCACTGGGGCGCAGCCCGGCGCAGCCGGTACGACGCGCTCGTGCTGCCAGGCGGGCACCGGGCGCGCGGGATGCGGCCCTACCTCGAGAGTCCAGAGGTGCAGCAGATGGCCATCGACGCCTTCCGCGCCGAGAAGCCCGTGGGGGCCATCTGCCACGGCGTTCTGGTGGCCGCGCGGGCGGTGGATCCGGTCACGGATCGCTCGGTGCTCCACGGCCGGCGGACCACCGCCCTCACCTGGGCACTGGAAAGCAAAGCCTGGGGCATCGCCCACTACACCCGGTTCTGGGACTCCACCTACTACCGGACCTACGTCGAAGAGCCGGGGCAGCGTTGGGGGTACATGTCGGTGCAACAAGAGGTGACGCGGGCCTTGGCGGATCCCACCCACTTCGCCGACGTGGCGAAGGGCTCGCCCGACTGGCGGCGCAAGACGAGCGGGCGCGCCCGCGACACGCTGGTCGACTCGCGGCCGGCCTGGGTCGTGCGCGACGGCGCCTACGTGTCGGCGCGCTGGCCGGGCGACGTGCACACGTTCGCCCGGACGTTCGCCGAGGTGCTCTCCGAGCGGGCCTGAGCGCTCTCCGTTGCCGTCGAGCACGAGATCGAATGCCTCGGGCGGCATGAGGTCTTGGAAAGAGAGATCCTCCGCCTCCGCCCAACAGGCCGGCCGCAGAGATCGGCCAATTCCGGACGCGCGCTCTAGGCACCGTCGAGGATCACCACGGCGGCAGGACCCGCGGTGCCGCGCCCCCAGCCGCTCGTCGTCTGCCTCCCAGTCGTAGGGCTGCCAAGTGACAGGTCCGCCGCGTGCCCGGGGCCGCCGGGGAGTGGCGCGTCAGAGGCGCGGCCGGCCACGGCTCAGCTCTTGGACAGGCGACTGAGGTGGAGATCGTTGAGGAGGTTCGACAGCTGCGACGACACCCAGGTGATGTTGTCCGTCAGGAGGAGCACGCCGAAGACGATCAGGACGCCGCCGGCAACGAGCTCGACGGCCCACAGCCAGTTGCGGGCCCGGGTCAACGCCGCGGTGAGCCGGCCGAAGGCGAGGCCGACGAGCACGAAGGGAACCGCGAGCCCGAGCGAGTACGCGAAGAGGAGCAACACCCCGCCGGGCAGCGTGCCGTTGTGGGCGGCCAGCCCCAGGACGACACCGAGAATCGGCCCGATGCACGGCGTCCAGGCAAAGGCGAACGCCATCCCCATGAGCGGCGCCGCCCACACTCCGAGCCGCGAGGGCCGCACATCGAAGCGACGCTCGCCGGTGACCCGCGTGACGACGCCGAGTGTGCCGGTGCCCGCATGGGCCCACACCCGCGCCGGCAGCGCCGCCAGCAACATGACGACCCCGAGCGCAATGATGACCGCCCCGCTCAGGTGGGCCAGCGTGACTTCATGCGCGCTCAGCAGGCGTCCGATGCTCGACGCCGTCGCCCCCAGCGCGACGAAGACGACCGTGAACCCGGCCACGAAGAGGCCGATACCCCGCAGGACCGGGCGCAACGCGGCTGACGGCGTGGCGCCATCGCCGCCGGCCTCCAGTTCGGCCGCCGAGAGCCCCGAGACCATGGAGACGTAGCCCGGCACGAGGGGCAGCACACACGGCGAGACGAAGGACAGGATCCCGGCCCCGAAGGCGACGAGGACGCCGGCCGGATCGGCGGAGATCGCGGCGGGTACGGGCATGACGAGGAGCGCGGAGGCTCCCAGTTACCTGAGGCTCTTGCGGACCAGGTCCAAGTCGGCCTCCACCATCATGGTGACCAAGCCGGGGAAGTCGACCTCGCGTTCCCAACCCAGCACCGAGTGCGCCTTGGCGGGATCCCCCACCAACAGGTCGACCTCGGCCGGACGCAGGAAGCGCTCGTCAATGACGACGTGCTGCTCCCAATCCAGCCCCGCGGCCTCGAAGGCGAGCCGGCACAATTCGCGCACTGAGTGCGTCTCGCCCGTCGACACGACGTAGTCGTCCGGCCCGTCCTGTTGGAGCATCAACCACATCGCCCGGACGTAGTCGGCGGCGTAGCCCCAGTCGCGCTGGGCGTCGAGGTTGCCGAGGGCCAGCTTGTCCTGGAGTTTGTTGGCGATGCGCGCCACCCCGTGCGTCACCTTGCGCGTGACGAACTCGAGCCCGCGGCGCGGGGACTCGTGGTTGAACAGGATGCCCGAGGAAGCGTGGAGCTGATAGCTCTCGCGGTAGTTGACGGTGATCCAGTGGCCGTAGACCTTCGCCACGCCGTAAGGGCTGCGCGGGTACAGCGGCGTCGACTCGCGTTGGGGCACTTGCTGCACCTTGCCGAACATCTCCGACGAGCTGGCCTGGTAGAAGCGGATCTCGGGGTCGACCAGGCGGATGGCGTCGAGCACCCGCGTCACCCCCAGGGCCGTCGTCTCACCGGTCAGCACAGGTTGGGTGAAGCTCGTCTGTACGAAGGACTGTGCGGCCAGGTTGTAGACCTCGGTCGGCCGGTGATCGCGCAGGATGTTGATGAGCGACACCTCATCGAGCAGGTCGCCTGCGACAAGCTCAATCTGGTCCTGAATGTGCGCGATGCGCTCGAAGTTCAGCGTGCTGGACCGCCGCACCATGCCGATCACCGTGTAGCCCTGCGTCAGCAGAAACTCGGCGAGGTACGAGCCGTCCTGGCCCGTCACGCCCGTAATCAGTGCCCGTTTTGCCATCGAGGCAACGCTAGTCGACCTACCAGCGGGCTCTCCGTGCACGCGTACAGTTCGTGCGTGGCGACGGCGTGCATGGTCTCGTTCCGACTCGGCGGTGAGGACGGGGTCGCCGTCGAGGCGGCGAAATGGGCTGGTGCGCTGGGTCTCCTCGGCTGGACCGTGCGAACCGTCGCCGGTGCGGGGCCGGTGGACACCGTCCTGCCGGGGTTGGCCATGCACGCACCGGACCCCCCGTCCCTGGCCGAGATCGACGGCGCGCTCGCCGACGCCGACCTCGTCATCGTCGAGAATCTCTGCTCGCTCCCCTTGAACCCGGGAGCGGCGGCCGTGGTGGCCGCTGTCTGCGCCGGACGCCCGACGCTGTTGCACCACCACGACCTGCCGTGGCAGCGTCCTGAGCTGGCTGACTTTCCCCCGCCACCGGACGACGCCGCGTGGGCGCACGTGACCATCAACGAGCTGAGCCGCACCGAGCTGGCGACCCACGGCATGAGGGCCACGACGATCTACAACGCTTTTGACCCGGATCCGGCCCCGGGTCAACGGGCCGCAACGCGCGGCGTCCTCGGCGTGGCCGGCACGACGCCGCTGCTGTTGCAGCCGACCCGCGCCCTGGCGCGGAAGAACATCGCGGGAGCCATCGCCCTTGCCGAGGCACTCGACGCCACCTATTGGCTCCTCGGCCCGGCCGAAGACGGGTACGGACCCGAGCTCGAGCGCATGGTCGGCCGGGCCCGCTGCCGCGTCCTGCTCGGTCCTCCGGCGGGCGGCTGTTCTATCGCCGACGCGTATGCAGCGTGCGACGCCGTGCTGCTCCCTTCGTTGTGGGAGGGCTTCGGCAACCCGTCGGTGGAATCGGCGACGTACCGCCGGCCACTGGCCGTCGGCCCGTACCCGGTGGCGAGGGAGCTGGCGAGCTTCGGCTTCGAGTGGTTCGACGCAGCCGACCCGGCCCCTTTGGCGCGCTGGCTGGGGCAACCGGACGGCCACCTCATCGCGCACAACCATCGGGTGGCGGCGGAGCACTTCAACCTGGCGGATCTGCCTGCTCGCCTTTCGGCGGTGCTGCAGCGCGTTCCCGGTCTCTGACCGTTCGGTAACCTGAGGCGATGTCGGGTGCCATACAGGCGTCTTCCGGGCGCCTCACGGCTGAACAACGCCGCCACCAGCTCGTCGCGGTCGCGCTGGAGCTCTTCGCGCAACGGGGCTATCGCGCCACGACGATGGACGACATCGCCGAAGCCGCCGGCGTGACGAAGCCGCTGCTCTACCAGCACTTCTCCTCCAAGCGCGCCCTGTATCTGGAGCTGGTCGACTCCATCGCGCAGGACCTCCTGGTCGCCATCGGGCGTGCCGTCATGCGGGCGGAGGGCCCCCGCCAGCAAGTCGAGCTGGGTTTTGCGGCCTACTTCCGCCTGGTGGTCAGCAACGAGCCGGAATTCCGGCTGCTGTACGGGCGGGATCACGCGGACGACTTCGAGCTGGGCCGCGCCCTGCGCGCCGTGGAGGACGCCATCGCCGAGGCGATCGATCCCCTCATTGACGCCGGGCTCGACGACGACCACCGTCGCCTACTCGCCTACGGCATCGTGGGCATGGCGGAGGGCGTCAGCCGCCGCTTCATGGCACAACGCCCCGATTCCGAGGCCGAGGTCGACGAGGAAGCGCAGAAGTTGGCGGGGCGCATGGCGGACCTCGCCTGGGCGGGTCTGCGCTCGGTCCACGCCGACTGAGGCACACGGTGCGACGGGTCACAAAAGCGTGCTGAGTCTCTGGCACAGCCCCCAGAGCTCGTCGACGCACGCCGCATAGACGTCGGCCTCCTGGCCCGCAGGGTCGAGGACGTCGTCCTCGTCGTCGAGCTCCATCGTCTGGAGACCGAGCGCCCCCACCCGCGCCCGCAGGGCAGGCGGCGCCGGTGCCAGGTGCTCGCACAGGTGACGAATGGTCGCCGTCTTGCCTGCGGCATCCGGGAACTGACGGCGCACGAAGCGCACGTGGTCGGCTTCCATCACGACCACGAGCTCGGCGTGCACGAGGTCGACCCCGTGCACCTGACGGCTCCGGTGCCGGCGGAAGTCGGCCCCGGCCAGCTCGGGAAGGCGCGCCAGAGCCGTGCGGGTCCGCATGCCCATCGGCTGGCCGTCGATGGTGTGGGTCCCGGCGGTCACGATGTGCAGCGGCTCACCGGGACGCCCGACGCGCAGGGCGTCGAACATGAAACCAGCCATGACCGACCGCGCCGCATTGCCCGTGCAGAGCACCAGGAGCTCGATCACCTGGCGTCGAGAAGCAGAGCGGGGGCGTCGACGTCGAGTGCATGCTGCGCGTGGCGGGTCGAGCTGGTGAGGAACATGAGGTCGCCCCGCTCCGTCCGCTGCACGACCATGGACGCCACGATGGCCATCAACAGGCCGGCGAAGGTGTCGCGTCGGGTGTCGGCGCGGAGCTGCTCGAGCGAGTAGTCACGCACGCCACGGCGGCACAGGGCATCGTGGTAGCCCGCCAGCAGCTCCGGCTCGTGGGCGCGACGATCCTCCGCGCTGAGACAGCCGCCGATGAAGTAGGCCACGTCGATGGATGCACCGGCCCAGGCCGCAGTCTGCCAGTCGACGACCACCGGCCTCGGCGTGTCCGGCTGGAACAGAAGGTTGTCGAGGCGAAAGTCGCCGTGGCTGGCGGTGCGCGGCCCGCTCCGCAGTCCCAGATAGGCGGGCAGGTGGTCGACGAAGAGGCGGCACACGGCCTGATGCTCCGGAGAGAGCGTGTCGGCGTAGCGCTCCAGGAAGCCGGGGAGCAGTGAGGGCACCAGGGCCACGAGGAAGCCGTCGGACTCGGGGGTGGACCGGTTGAGCCACTCGAGGTGCTCCAGTTCGGGCACCTCCCAGCACGGCGCGTGCAGGCCAGCCATCTCCTCGAGGACGGCCGCCGCGACGTCGGGGCCGCACGCCGCGATCTGGTCGCCCTGGGCCGCGCCGGCAATGTCCTCCATGAGGATCGTGAACCAGCCGGTCTCGGGCTCCACCCGGGCCAGATGGACGGCGGGAAGCCGCGCGCCGACGCGGGCGGCGACCTCCCTGTAGAAGCGGACCTCTATTTCGTAGGCCCGCAGGGCAAGGCCGGTGCCGCGACTCTGATCGTCGGCCGAGGCGAACTTGCCGACCACGCTGGCCGGGCCGGCCCCGGGCTGGTCGAGCGTCAGGGTAAACCGCGTCGTGTCGGCCATCTGCCCGGTCCCGATGGGCGCCGTCTCGAACGAGCGCACCGAGGCGCCCTGCGACAGTTGGCCGGCCTGCGTGAGGACGTCGGACAGCCACTCCGCGGTGACGTCGGTGTGCTGGCGGAGCAGCGGGGGCTGGGACACGGCAGCCGACACTATGGCCCGGACTGGCGCGACGCGGCGGGATCGCCCGCCGTCGTCATGAGGCCGCCGGGCTCGGCACGAGCGGTGGCGGGTCCCGCAACTCCCGGCTGAGGGTGGCCCAGATGGCCAGGCCCAAGGCCCATGCGGTGAAGCAGGCCACCGTCCATTTCGGGGTCGAGTGCTGCAGGAGGATCCCCGCCGCGAGGGGAGCCAGCGACGCGGCGGACAGGGCAATCGCACTGCGCACGGACTCGGACCGGCCAAGAAGCCGGTCGGGCGTCGCGGCGATGCGGTAGCCGTTCACCACGGAGTCCGTCGAAGGAACGGCCAGGCCGACCGGGACGAGCCCGGCGGCCAGAACGACGGCATGGGGCCAGAGCAGGAAGACGGCACAGCCCAACCAAGCCCAGACCTCGAGAATCAGGACAGCGTGGACGGAGAGGGAGCGCCGAACGGTGGGCGACAGGAACGAGCCCACGACGACACTGGCGGCGAACAAACCGGTCAGCAGCCCGATGACGCCACCCGAGAGGCCCTCGCTCTGCCCGATGACCACGATGCAGAACAACAGGCCGAGCGCCGTGAAGTTCAACAGCCCGTACAAGAACGCAGTCGTCCGCAGGAACGGCTGCTGCCAGGTGAACCGCAGCCCTTCCGCGGCGCGCTGGCGGGCGGAGCCCGGCTCGGGCGCTCGCTCCTCCTGGAAGTGGACGCGCATCAGCAGGAGCGAGACCGTCGAGAAGGCATAGGAGCAGGCGTCGACCAGGAAGGGGAGGGCGCGCCCGGCCTCGAAGAGCGCCCCGCCCAACGGTGGACCGACGATGTGCACCGCCGCCGAACGGCCGCTCTGCGCGCCTGCGGCCTCCGGCAACTGCTCCATCGGCACCACGGCCCGCAGGGCTCCCGGTTGCGCGGCGTTGAAGACGGTCGTGCCGATGCCCTCGACGAACGCCACGCATGGGATGACCCAGAAAGGAACTCCCCCGACCACGAGGCTGACCGCGAGGCCCGCCATCGCTGCCGCTCGCAGGGCGTCAGCACCGATCATCAGCGCGCGCCGGTTCCAACGGTCTGCCGCCAGGCCGGCCGGAATGGCCAGGATGGCGATGGGGGCGGTCCGGGCAAAGGAGACCAGACCCGCCTTGACGGCGGAGTGGGTCAGCGCCAGGGCCAGGAGTGGATACGCAATGGCCGTCGCTTGCGTGCCGGCACTCGACAGGAGCTGGCCCGTCTGGAGCAGTACGAAGTCGCGGTTGCGCCGGAGTGGAACTGCCGCCATCCGGCGACGCTATCCCGCGCTGTGCCGGCGCTTCGGGAGAACGAGGAGCCGTCGCGGCAGACGACTCAGATGCGCTCGGCCCGGACCAACTCCTCGACTTGATGGGCCGTCGACCCGTTGCCCTCCGGCGCGTTCGACCCCGTGTCGGGATCGTGCAGGACGATCTGATTGCGCCCCGAGCGCTTCGCCAACAGGAGCGCGTCATCAGCTCGGCGCAGCGCGGCGGCCAACTCTTCCCCCGGCTCGATCTCTGTGATCCCGAAACTGGAGGTGAACTTGGGCAGGCCCCCGACGGTGATGGCGGCGTCGAGCTGCGCCTGCACGGTAGTGAGGGCGCGGGTGGCGTCGACCGACGAGCAGTCCGGGAAAGCGAGGGCGAACTCCTCGCCCCCGTAGCGGGAGATGAGGTCGTGCGCCCGGAGCGAGTCGCGCAGGACGCGGGCGAACAGCCGCAGCGCCCTGTCGCCGGTCTCGTGCCCGTAGGTGTCGTTCAGGTTCTTGAAGTGGTCGAGATCGGCCATCGCCACCGCCACCGGATGCAGATCGGGCGGCACGGCAGCGACCTTCTCCGAGAAGGAGCGACGGTTGAGGAGTCCGGTGAGGGTGTCGGTCGAGGCCTGCAACTGGGTCTCCGCCATGACCCTGAGCAACCCGATGCGCGCCCCGGCGAGCTTGGCCAAGGTGGTCAGGTCCTGAACCTGGGCTTCCTCCACCGCGGCCTCGGGCTTGTCGGTGGTGTGGATCACGCCCACCGTCCGCCCCATGATGGAGACGGGCACGCAGAGAGCGGACAGACGCCCCTGCGGCCGGTTGCGGAGCTTCGGGCACGCATCGAGATGGTCGCTGTCCCCGAAGACCTGCACCTGGGCCCGCCGAGCGGCGGGACAGCGGTCCGGGGAGTCGACGCTGCAGGCCGGTGGGTCGCCGTCGGGCCCGACGGCGGCCATGCGCAGCAGATGGGCATGGCTGTTGTCCGCCAACAAGAGCTCGACCGACGCGTCGGGCACGACAGCCGCGAACGACCGCTCGATCACGTCGATGACCTCGGGCTCGCCCTCCGCCATGTCCAGCGCGTTGGCCAGGCGACTCTCGAAGCGCTGGCGCTGTCCCTGCACCTCCCGAGTGATTCCCTCGCGGTCGGCGACCTCGATCGCCTGGCTCAGCTCGTGCGTGAGCGCCCGGACCTTGTCGTCGGTCTTCCGCTGCTGGCGATCGCTGACGATCACCAGCACGTAGATCAGCGGGAGGAGGAGGGCGATGAGGACACCCGCCGTCGCCGCGTAGGCAGCGGCACCGGATCCGACGGACTTGCCGACAGCCACTGCCGGCACGGTGAGAAACCCGAGGACCACCAGTCCGGTGAGAGGACTGATGTAGCGCAGGCGCTTGGCCTTCGCCATCTCTCCATGCCATTCCTCTTCGGTGACCATGCCCACCATCCCTTCACTCGCCGCTGCGGTTGGACGAGGCCAGCGGGCGAGACGCACACCACCTGTTGAATCCGCCATCGACGTTCTCGGCAGAAACGGGGGTGACCTTTAGGCCTCTCCCGGGCCTCGGCGTAGCCGGATTCGGGAGCAGTTGGACCGCGAAAGCCCTGGTAGATCGGTTGCTCCGGATATCGCTGCCGGCCCGGGTGGTCGGCTGGCGCCGGTCCGGGGGGGACCCCTCGAAAATTGTGTCGAGGTTGATGCTGCCTGATCCTCAGCCGGGTGCCCTTTCTGCTGCCAGTACGCCTGACTGTCCGTCGACCGCAGCGTGCGCCCTGTGCACGATTGCCGCGAGCTCTTCGCCGGAGATCGTCTCCTTCTCAAGGAGAGCGGCAACGACGGCATCGAGGACGCCACGGTTGTCGCGCAGCAGCTTCCGGGCCCGGTCCTCGGCTTCGCTGAGAAGGCGGCTCACCTCTTGGTCGATGATCTCCTGGGTGCCTTCGGCATAGGGGCGCTCCTGGCCGAAGGGCTGGCCGGTCAGGTACGAGGTTTGGTCCGAGCTGTAGCCGATGGGGCCGAGACGGGGGGACAACCCCCAGTCCCTGACCATCTTGATGGCCAGGTCGGTGGCGCCGGAGAGGTCACTGGCTGCCCCGGTGGAGGCCTCCCCGATCACGAGGATCTCGGACGCCCGGCCCCCGAGACGGATGGCCAGCGAATCGAGCAGGTAACTCTCGGAGTAGAGGTGCCGCTCGTCGACCGGCAGCTGTTCGGTGACCCCCAGGGCCCGTCCGGCCGGGAGGATGGTGATCTTGGCCACCGGGTCGGCATGCGCGGAGAGAAAGGCCACGAGGGCGTGGCCGGCCTCGTGGACCGCCACCGAATGCTTCTCCTCGGGGAGCAGGGCGTTCGAGGCATCACGGCGTCCGAGAATGATCCGGTCCCTGGCCTCATCGATGTCGCGGGCGAAGATGACGTTGCGTCCGTCACGGACCGCCACGATGGCCGCCTCGTTGATGAGGTTGGCGAGGTCGGCTCCCGAGAACCCCGGGGTCGCCCGGGCCACCGCGCCGAAGTCCACGTCATCGGCCAGATGCTTGCCGGTGACGTGGACGGCCAAGATGGCGGCCCGCTCGGCCTGATTGGGCAGTGGGATCTCGACCTCCCGATCGAACCGCCCGGGTCGCAGGAGCGCCGGATCGAGCACTTCGGGACGGTTGGTGGCGGCCATGACGACCACGCCGGTCGTCGGATCGAACCCGTCCATCTCGGCCAGGAGCTGGTTGAGGGTCTGTTCCCGTTCGTCGTTGGAGCCGAAGGCCGAGCCACCTCGACGCGCTCCGATGGCGTCGATCTCGTCGATGAAGATGATGGAGGGTGCCCGTTTGCGCGCATCGGCGAAGAGGTCACGCACCCGCGAGGCCCCGACTCCGACGAACAGCTCGACGAAGCTCGAGCCGGTGAGGGCCAAGAAGGGAACCCCGGCCTCGCCGGCGACCGCCCGCGCCATGAGCGTCTTGCCGGTCCCTGGTGGTCCCACCATGAGCACCCCGCGTGGGCCGATGGCCCCCGCCGCGGCGTAGCGCTCCGGATGGCTCAAGAAGTCGACCACCTCCGCCACCTCGCGCTTGGCCCCCTCGTAGCCGGCGATGTCGGCGAAGCGGGTGGAGGGCCTGTCCTCGTCGTAGAGCTTCGCCTTCGACCCCCCAAAGCCCATGATGCCCCCGGCCAGCTGTTTGGAGCTCCTTCGCCCCATGTAGATGAAGAAGGCGACGAACAAGAGGAGGGGGAGGAAGGCCAAGAGGTCTCCCAGGAGCGCCGAGCCCTGTCCGACGCCGGTGACATCCACTTTGTGGGCCTTGAGGGTGGGTGCCAGCTGGGTGTCGTTGATGGCGGTGGGGATCTGGCTCGTGTAGTCATCGCCCCCTTTGAGCGTGCCGGTGATGGCACCGCTCGGATTGACCGACGCGGTGCGCACGTCACCCGCCTCCACCTGGGCCACGAATTTCGAATAGCTGAAGCTCTTCGTCGTCGTGCTCGACGTGTGGATCAGGGACAACAAGAGCACGGTGATGACGATGCCCAGGGGCAAGAGCCACATCCGCCAACGGGGCGGGGGCGGGCCGGCCGGTGCGGCGGGCCGGTCGCTCGGCTCGCCCGGCTTGGCTGTCCCAGTGGGATGGCGTGTCCTCAGCGTCATGGACAACTTCTCAATCGGATTCTCGGGTCTGAGATCGTTATTCAACACGAAGGGATTCGACACGTCGATCGCGTGGCCGCCGGGAACCTCGACCCTCGTTCCGCAGAGGAGGCAGCCACGGTGGCCCGCCGTGCCGACTGTCGCGTGTGTGGTCCGGACGCCGTCGTCGGCCTCGGAGACCTCAGACATGTGCCGCTTCCCCTGCCAGAGCAGGGCGCGCCCGCCGAGAAGCGTGTACGACAACTGTGATTCGGGGGCCCTCGGGAAGAGGAGGCCCACCGCAGGTCGGCTTACCGCAATTCGCGGTGCACCCTTCGTCCCCCCTGGTGGATCAGTTGATGTGGATGCCTGAGATGGCTCGGCTGATCACCAGCCGCTGGATCTCACTTGTGCCTTCGAAGATGGTGTAGATCTTCGAGTCCCGGTGCCACTGCTCGACCGGGTTCTCCCGGACGTAGCCGTAGCCGCCCAGGATCTGGATGGCCTGGTCGGTCACCCACACGGCGTTCTCACCGGCGTAGAGCTTGGACATGGAGCCTTCGCCGTTCTCGAACTTCTTGCCCGTGCTGGCCATGTTGGCGGCGCGGTGCACGAGGAGCCGGGCGGCGTCGGTGTTCATCTTCATGTCGGCCAACTTGAAGGCGATGGCCTGGTTCTCGATGATGGCCCGGCCGAACTGCTTACGCTCCTTGGCGTAGTCGAGCGCGTACTCGTAGGCGGCCCGGGCGATGCCGACAGCCTGCGCGCCCACAATCGGACGGGACGCCTCGAAGGTGGCCATGGCGGCCTGCGTGGACGTCTTCTTGCCTTCCTTGGCCCGAGCCAGACGCTCGTCCAGCTTCTCCTTGCCACCGAGGAGGCAGCGACCCGGTACCCGGCAGTCGTCGAGCACGACCTCCGCCGTGTGCGAGGCCCGGATACCCATCTTCTTGAACTTCTGCCCCTGGCTGATGCCCGGCGTTCCCTCCGGCACCACGAAGCTCGCCTGGCCACGGCTGCCGAGCGCCGGGTCAACGGAGAGCACGAGCACGTGCGTGTTGGCGATACCGCCATTGGTGATCCACGTCTTCGTGCCGTTGAGCACCCATTCGTCCTTGGCCTCGTCGTAGACAGCGCGCGACTTCAGCGAAGAGACATCTGATCCTGCATCGGGCTCGGAGACACCGAACGCGGCCAGCTTGACGTCGTCGGGAGTCCCGAAACACTGCGGAATCCACTCGCCGATCTGCTCAGGGGTCCCGTTGGCGAAGATCCCGGCCACGGCCAAGGTGGAGCCGAAGATGGCCAACCCGATACCGGCGTCACCCCAGCTCATCTCCTCGTTGACCAGGCACATGAGAAGGCCGGTCGGGTCCGAGAAGCACTGCGCGATGAAATCGAAGGAGTAGAGCCCGTTCTTGGCCGCCTCCTCAATGATGGGCCAGGGTGTCTCTTCCCGCTCGTCCCATTCGGGGCCGGCGGGACGGACGACGTTCTCAGCGAACTCGTGCACCCACTTGACGATCTGAAGCTGGTCCTCGTTGAGTTCGAGGGAGTAGTCGGACATGTGTGCTCCTTGTGCGGCCCCGGCCGCGGTCGGAGCTCTCCGTTCGTGGAACCGCACCTGGAGAACGTTCGCCACGCCCGCGTGGCGAACCCGAGGGTTCCTTGGTTACTACACAGTAACCTGCGATCCTGTTCTCAGTCCACACCGGGGTGCAGATGGCTGTTCACCTGGGGATCTCTGCCACATCAGCGGCGGACGGCGGTGCCGCTCGGGGTGTCTTCGACGGTCCACCCACGGGCAACCAGCTCGTCCCGCAGGGCGTCGGCCCGGACGAAGTCCTTGGCCACCCGGGCCTCGTCGCGCGCAGCCACGAGCCGCGCCGACTCCTCGTCCACCTCGACAGGCGCCGCCCGGAGAGGCACGCCCAGCGCAGCCAGGAGCACGGCGGCCGTGCCGGCCAGGCGATTCGCCTCGGCCTCGTCTCCCGCGTCCGCCGCGGAATGGGCGGCCGTCACGAGCTCGAAGACGTCCGCCAGTGCTCCGGGCGTGTCCATGTCGTCGTCCATGCGGGCATGGAAGGCGGCCAGTGCTCCCGGATCGGAGTCCGCGGCGTCGAGGTCCTCCACCACATAGCCACGGCCCTCGGCGAGCAGGTCGCCGATGCCGAAGCGCCGGGCCAGGCCATCAAGTCTCTCGAGCGCCTTCTCGGCGTCCACCAGCGTCGGCGCCGTCACCTCTACGGGTGAGCGGTAGTGCGCCCGGAGCACCAGCAGGCGGTAGGCGCGTTCGTCGCAACGGGTGAGCAGGTCGGTGAGGGAGGTGAAGTTGCCCAGGGACTTGGACATCTTCGTGCCGTCAACCTCGACCCAGCCGTTGTGCACCCAGTGCCGGGCGAAGGCCCGGCCCTCGGCGACCGCTTGGGCCCGCTCGTTCTCGTGGTGCGGAAACGCCAGGTCCCGCCCACCGCCGTGAAGGTCGAAGCCGTCCCCGAGCAGGTCGAGCGACATCACCACGCACTCGGTGTGCCAACCGGGCCGGCCGGCTCCCCACGGCGCGTCCCACGTCGGCTCGCCCTCCTTGGCCTTCTTCCAGAGCGCGAAGTCGAGTGGTGAGCGCTTCTCGTCGCTGCCTTCGACCCGCGCTCCCGATTTGAGCGAGTCAAGACTCTGGAGAGCCAAGAGCCCGTAGCCCGGCACCTGTTCCACGTTGAGATAGACGCCGTCGGATGTCTCGTAGGCCACTCCGCGGCCGAGCAGGTCCCCCACCAGCGAAACCATGTCATCGATGTAGGCCGTCGCGTGCGGCGTCTCGTCCGGCCGGAGCACGCCCAGGGCATCCATGGCTTCCCACCAACGTGCCTCGAACTCTGCCGCCACATCCGGCTCCGTCCTGCCCTGCTCGTTTGCCCGCTTGATGATGTTGTCGTCGACGTCGGTGATGTTCGACACGTAGCGGACGGCCAGCCCGCAGAACAGCAGGTAGCGGCGCAGCACGTCGAAGACCAGGTTGTAGCGGCCGTGGCCGATGTGCGGCAGGTCGTAGACCGTGGGACCGCAGACGTACATCGACACCTCTCCCTCGGTGCGATGCTCCAGCGGGCGGACCGTGCCCGTTGCGGTGTCGTGAAGGCGTAGCACCCGGGTACGGTAACCCGATCATGTCGAACCCAACGACCGGAGCGCCCCGCGTCCCCGACAAGCCCACACTCGAGAATCTCGAGACGCGCTGGGCCTCGGCTTGGGAGGAAGCGGGGACCTACCGCTTCGACGACACCGCCACGCGGAGCGAGGTGTTCTCCATCGACACGCCGCCCCCGACCGTGTCGGGTTCCCTCCACATGGGCTCCGTCTTCGGCTACGTGCAGACCGACGCCATCGCCCGGTACCGGCGCATGCGGGGCTGGAAGCTCTTCTACCCCATGGGATGGGACGACAACGGGCTCCCGACCGAGCG
>Ga0182024_10007047_pt1 | contig 24395 bp, 24 predicted proteins | sample P32metaG_FD_120480 | JGI IMG/M metagenome (GOLD analysis project Ga0182024, IMG submission 120480) | Permafrost microbial communities from Stordalen Mire, Sweden - P3-2 metaG (Illumina Assembly) | ecosystem: Environmental > Terrestrial > Soil > Wetlands > Permafrost | place: Sweden: Stordalen...
CCCGCCGGCACGCCCGCGACATCGACCGCATAGACATTGGGATCACAATCGGCGGCCAGGTTGCGCACCCGTTTGCCCGCGGCATCATCGATCACCACGGTGAACCGAGCCGCGTCACCGGGGACATCCACGCGAATCGGGAGGGTCCCCTCGATCTTGTCCACCTCGCCAACATAACGCCGAACCGGGACTTGCCCGTGGTCGAGGAGCTGGGCATCACCCCAGTTCTGCAAGGAGGTAAAGTAGAACTCGCGGGACGTCTTGCCCGGCTGCATGTTGTCGGCATAACGATGGATGGGCCAGGTCTTGCCGGAAACGTCGCCCCAGAGGAACTCCATGCCGAGCCGGAAGGTGTCGCCTGCCTTCCAGGCCGGGACCGTCTCGCAAACGATGCTCCAGGGGATTTTGATCTCCTGGGCATAGCCCTGGCCGTCGGCGTCCTTCTTGTAAGCCATCTCGATCCCCCGGCCCAGTTGGGTCCCGCCGGGCTTGCCGACCCAGAACTTGCTCCCGCCAAACGGATGGGTGAGGTCCTTTCCATAATCGACGTGGACGACCGGCTCATCCTTCGGGCTGTAATACCATGTCGTGAGATGGGTGATGCGGTCGTTGGTCCGCAGGCGGAGCTGAAGTGAATCCGATTTCCAGCCGTCGTCGGGGTTGAACTCCGGATCGACGGTGCTGTACATCGGCGTCGCGTCTTTCCACTTGGCCGCGACGTAGAGGTTGTCCTTGTCCCACATCGCCGCCACTTCGACAGAGAAGCGGCTGCGGACCGATTCATCGGCGAAGCACCAGATGCGCCCAGACCAGTCCCATTCGGACAGATCGCCGTCGATCTTGACGCCGGACGCCGGCGCGGGAAGTACCGAGATCCCCTCGTTCTGGCTCTGCCGGCCGATCATGTTTTCGCCGGCATGGAGAGGCATGCAGAAGCAGGCGACGGCCGCAACAATGAGGGTCAGGTATTTCATCGAGTTCTTATACACTTGAAAGCGGGCGGCGCGTTGTCACGGGACGGCCGGTTGTGTTGCATCGCGTGCGTCAAATTCCTGTATGAGGTGCCATGCATGGCACCCATTCAGCAGATCACCGCTATTTTGGGTTCTGAAGAACTTCTTCGCGATATGGCGCGCCTCGGATCGGTCCCGCGTCCGCTCCCGGCGTGCTCAACATTTGCGCCCCGTTCGGTCCCCGTTCCCTCTTCAGAATCGCCCCGCATAGCCAATCCACCGATCCACCGTCGGGGCGAAGTCGATCGCCAGGCGGTGAATGTACAGGGCGGTGACCGCCCCGGCAAAAACATCCATCGTGTAGTGCGCCCGCAGCAGCAGCACGGCGGCCACCTCAAAAAACACGATGAAGATCCCGATGGCGATGCCCGGCGGCCCGAGCGCCGATGCCAGCGTGGCGGCGCCGTAAACGGCGATGGCGGTGTGGCCGGAGAAGAACAGGTCGTTGGCGGTGCCGTAGGTGACCAGCAGGGTGGGGAAGCCGGTGTCGCGCCAGATCATGCCGTCGGGCGGGGGCAGGGGGCAAAAACCCTGGATGATCTGCCGCAGGGCGAAGAGCATGAACAGGCCGAGGAACGGCTCGAAGGTGGGGCCGAGGATTGCCGAGCCGAGCATGTAGAGGCCGAGGAGATCGATCACCAGCGAACTGGAGATCAACAGCATTCGGGCCAGGCGGGGATCGGTGTTGAGGCGCTGGTTGATCTTTGCGGTGCGGCGGTGGATGCCGTCACAGATCGACTCCGGGATCGGAGCGCTGCCGGCGGCGACCGGAGGCGAGTTCCGGCGGGCCAGCAGCCGTTGCGTCCAGAACCACACGCCGAGGCTGGCGGCGATCACCAGGATTCGCCCGATCGCGACCTTCAGGGCGACTGCCAAGGGGAACGATGCGGCGCAGGTCATCGCGGTCATTTGTTCTCCGGCAGGCGCCTGATGATCAGCGCCGTCATGTCGTCGAGCTGGGGGGCGTCTTTGCCGAAATCGCGGATGGCGGCGAGGATCTCGTTGAGCAGATCGTGGGCGCAAAGGCCGCGGTGGCGGAGGATGACGTCGGCGAGCCGTTCGCGGCCGAACATGTCTTCATCGTCGGCGCTGCGGTATTCGTAGAAGCCGTCGGTCAGCAGCACCACCAGGTCGGACGGCGCGAGGTTCATGGTCTTGACGCCGTCGCTCATGGCGTCTTCCATCACGCCCAGGGGGAGCATGGAGCACTCGAGCCATTCGAACTGCTGAGCGGCGGCGTGGAAGTGCAGCAGAGGGCCCTGTCCGGCCGAGTGGTAGTCGATGCTGTGCTTCAAGGGGTCGAGCAGCCCCAGGAACGCGGTGACGAACCGCCCCGAGCCCAGGTCCTGGCAAAGCTGGCGATTGATCTGGGAAAAGACGGCCTCCAGCCCGGCGCGCAGGCGCACACCAATGCGGAGCATCGAGCGCACCTGGGTGACCGAAAGGGCCGGCCCGATGCCGTGCCCGGTTGCGTCGGCCAGCAGCAGCACGATCGGTGGCGCGTCGGCCGGCATCGACAGGTCGGGCGGGTCATGTGCCAGGGCGACCAGGTCGTAGATATCGCCGCCGGTGGCCTCGGCGGGGAGGGAGAAGGCCGCCAGGTCGTAACCGGGGCAGGCGGGGAGCTCCTGGGGAAGGATGTCGCGCTGGATTTTCCGGGCCACTGCCATGTCGCGCTCGGCTTTCACCCGGTCTTCGCGGAGCAGGTCACGCTCCTTCAATCCCTCGGCCATCTCGTTGAAGCGCTCGGCGAGCTTGCCCAACTCATCGCGGCGGCCGGTGGGGACCGGCGTGTCGAACCGCCCGGCGGCGATGCGCTGCGTCCCCGCGACAAGCTGACTGATCGGCCGGGCGATCATCGTTGCGATCAGCCGGCAGGCGATGAACGCCACCGCGCACGTCACCGCCGCGATCAGGAAGATCGTCCGCTGCAGCCGGTGCAGCGGCCCCAGGGCCTGGTCCAGGCTCGTGCCCAGCACGAGATGCCCCGGGCCCAGGTTGAACGACTGGCCCAGGAAGCGCTCGCCGGCGACGGTGAATTCGACCCGGCCCGCGTTGGCGTCGGCTGCCGGCGCGCTGTTCGAAACCGGCCGCAATGTCGTGTCGGCGCCAAATTGCTGCAACGGCCGGTTGGCCGGGTCTGCCGACCCGCGGGCAACGACCGCCGAGTCCATGATGAACCATGCGTCCAGCGGGGCGGTGGCGTCCGTGGCCGAGCGCTCGGCCAGCATTTGGTTGCGGACCCAAATGTCGTCGATCTTGAACCCGACAAAGAAGGCGTGGCTCGCCGGCTGATCGAGCTGCGCGAACAGCGGGACGCCAACCGCCAGATAGAACCCTTCCGGCGTAGCCAGGTACTGAATCACCGGCTTGACATCGGCTTCCGTTGCCCCGGCCCCCAGCACCGCATCAACCGGAAACTCTACCTTGCCCGACGAAAGACAGGCTTCCAGTTTCGGGTCGCGGGCCGCCGTGGTGATCAGGACTTCGTTGGCCGGGTTCAGCAGCACGTGGAAGGACGGGCTGAAGCCGCTTTTTTCCAACTCGCCCTGCACGTCCCCGGCGAACTTAAACTTGAGGTTGTTTCGGGCCGTTTCGTCGGAAGGGTCGTCAGCCGACTGCAGAAAGGACCGCGGCGTCGAGTCTCCCAGCATGACGCTGACGATCGTTGTGGAATTCTGCGCCAGGCCCTGGACCCGGCGGAGATACCGTTCGATCGCCTGCGAGATCTGCTTGTTGACCCGGTCGGTTTCATACCGCGTGACCTGCAGCGTCACGATCCAACTGATCACCGCCGACGACCCTGTGGTGATCAGCAGCATGAGCAGGAGGATTTTGGTGCCGATTCGCATGATCGGCTATTTGGCGCTCACCTTCGGCAGGTCGTTGACCCCGACCTTGATTGTGGCGTCGGTGACGGCGTTGACGGAAAGAGTGACAGCCGTTGCCGTCCCCGGCAGGCGGGGGTGCCAGGAGACGAGCCGGTATTGGCCTGGCGGAATGTTGTTGAAGACGAGCTGCGTGCCGGACCGGGCCGGCAAGACCCAGCGCGACGGGGCGGCATATAACTCGGCCAGCGGGCCGCGGGCGGGATCGGTCAATACCTCGATCGGCCCGGATGAACGGACTGTATAGCTGCCGGTCCCGTCGGGCGGCACCGGGGCCAGGCTGAATTCGTTCCCGTCCGAAACGCTGTAGATCCCGCCGGGTTTGGAGCCGGCGTTGTGGAAGATGACCTTTTGCCCCACGCTGACGGCCACGACCCTGCCGGGATATGGCCGTTCCGGGCTCACGTCGACGGTCGCATCGGGAACAGGCGAGGCGGGGTATCCCTGAGCCGATTCCAGCCAAACCACGATGTCGGGCAGGTCGGAATAATCCAACGACTCGAAGGCCGGGTTCGGCGTGCTGCCCGGATCGTAACCCGACCCGCCCACATCCGGGCGCGGCGCGCCGATCTTAGGCTCGGCGATCACCTTGACGCGCAGCGCCGCCATCCCGGGATCGGGCTTCACCGCGGGCTGGCAGCCGGCGAGCACGCACAGCACGCCGAGTACTAACTGCGAAATGACGGCTCGTGTCATGGTCGGCGAAGCTCCAGGTCGATGTTGATCGCCTTGCCGGGCGCCGCGGTGAGCGGCAGCGACAGTTCCGGGAAACGCCGCCGGCGCTGCCAGGTCTTCAGCACCCAGTCCCCCGGCGGAACGCCGGCAATCCGGTACTGCCCGTCCGCCTCAACCCGGCTGGTGTACGGAGTCGGCGACACGAAGACTACCCCATCCATGTGCCGGTGGATCGAGCAGTACAGGAAAACCGGGCCGGGCTTGTCGAAAATGACCTGGCGCGATTCGCCGGGCTTGTACAGGCCCAGGTCGAACCGTTTGGCCGGTGCGTTGGAAAAGACGTTGTGCTCGATCTGCTGGATTTCGTCGTTGAGGAAATCCACCTTCTGACCGACGCAGATGATCAGCAACGCCGGCGAGAATGTCGCCCCCCGCTGCGAGATCGCCGCCGCCTCAGTTGGCGTGTTGATCATGCGCGTGGGATCGGGGGATTCCAGGTAGACCACCATCTCCGACATCGGGACGTTGGCCGGCGCGGTGACCCGTCCGGCGATTTCGCCCGAGGGCTGGGTCGCAGGGCCCTTCGACGAGCTCAGGACAGGGCCGTCGGCGCGGCAGATCGGCGCAGCCAGTGCGACGAGGGTCATGGAAAGACATGCCAGGCCAAGCGGCGGGTATTTGGGCCTCATGGCTGAGTCCTCAATGCGTTGAAGTAGCCGTCAAGGGCTTATGATTTCTTGTGGCACGGGCGTCCCGCCTGTGTTTTTGGGCCTAAACACAGGCGGGACGCCTGTGCCACCAGTTAGCTCACAGGCCCTTGAGGCTTTTCGAATGCGGCAGAGTACATCGGTACGTCCGCCCGTGAAAGCCCCCAGGACGGTCGTGACAGGTGCAACTCTTTTTTCTGGCGATTAGGCCGCCATCCTCTTTGGGGCGTTTTTTGAGTCCCAGAGGCTGTCGGCAATGTCTTTGAGATAGTTGATCAACGCGTCCAAGGCATTCCACGACTTCTGGTCCCCCGTCGCGAGTTGTTGCTCGCGCAAGCTCTGGATGAACTTGGGCCCCTCTGTCCGTATCAGCTCTTCGAATTGCGACTCACCCCAGTGTTTGGCCTTCATTTGAAAATTTCGTCGGACCGGTCGAGCAGCCGAGTATCAGCGCGAGCATGCGGGCGGCGTCACCCCGGCGAAACAACTTGTCGAGCAGCAGAAATTCGTGCTCCGCCGGTACGACCGACAGCGGATTTGAATTCTCGTCCCGCGCTTCCCAGGGGTATTCGACGTTGGGGCCATCGCCGGCACCGCCGCCCGGAGCTTGCAGGCCCACCGAAGGATTCGGAAATAATGTAACGGGTGGCATTCGGGAATGGCGATCCGATCCTGCGCGGCAAGACGGAGAAAGACTGCAAAATCGCTCCGAGCCTGGTGGAGAAAGGCCGCCGCCCGGGTCACGGCCAGACCTGCTGCCTGGCCTGGAGGTCCCATCCATCGGGCAACGACAGCCGGCCAGCCAGAATTTCCCGCCATTCTTCCGGCGACGCGAGGATTACCGAGCTTCGAAAGGGGAAGGATGCCGAGCGCCCAAGGGTGAAAGGCTTTACGCTGCCATCGGCCAAGAATTCATCGCTTATTTCCAGAAGCCGTACTACTTGGTCAGCCGAATCAGGGAAATGAAAGATAATCAGGTCCGACGGTCCGCCCTCACCCTGCCAGCGGACCAGGGTGCTGACCGCGTCAGCGTACGACTGCGGGATCGGCTCCGTTTCGATCATGTAGAAATCCTAGCATTAGTAGTCATCCGTTGCAATCTGGCAGTTGAGTTCGCCTGGGCAAATTATGAACCACAATTGGCGGAGCTGCAGAGCATTCCGAATCCGGGGCGGCGCGGCGTTGGGCCCGCCGAACAAGTCGAGATCTCTGGCGCCGCTTTGCCCCGGCGTGGAGGTCATTGGCGATTCCAAGCTGGGCCTTAGCTTAGGGGGCATTACCGGTCGAGAAGGGGCGGCAGGCGGCCGCCACGCGACCCTTTTGCGTGCATCCGGTCTTCCCTCCCGCTACATTCAATCCGTCATGAAATACGCCATCATTATTCCCGACGGGGCTGCCGATGAACCGCTTTCCGAGCTCGGCGGCAAGACGCCGATTGAGGCGGCTCATACGCCCAACATGGACCGGATTGCCGCCATGGGCCGGCAGGGGACGGCCCGCACCGTCCCTGACGGATTCGAGAGCGGAAGCGACGTCGCCACCATGTGCCTGCTGGGGTACGACCCGGCGGTCTATCACACCGGCCGGGCCCCGCTGGAGGCGGCGGCGCAGCGCATCCCGCTGGCCGCCACCGACTGGGTCTTTCGCTGCAACCTGGTGACAACGGTTGCCGGCATCATGAAGGACCACTCAGCGGGCGGGATCAGCAATTCCCAGGCTCGGCAACTGCTGGTGGACCTGGCCGAATCGCTGGATACGCTCGCGCCGCTGTTTGCCGGGTTCGAGTTCTACAACGGGGTCAGCTACCGCAACCTGCTGGTCTACCGCGGCACCCAGGACTTCGACCTGAAGACGCGCCCGCCGCACGAGATCCCGGAGGAGCCGATCGAAAAGCACCTGCCGGCCGGTAAGGGAAACGAGGTCCTGCGGCAGATCATGGAGCGGTCGGCGGACCTGTTCGCGCGGCATGAGATCAACCGGGCCCGCATCGCCGCCGGGCAGCGGCCAGCGACGCAGGTATGGCTTTGGGGGCAGGGGCACGCCCCCAACATGCCGCCGTTCGGCAAGCGCTTCGGCGTGCAGAGCGGCTGCATGATCACCGGCGTCGACCTGCTGCGCGGCCTGGCCGTGCTGCTCGGCTGGGACGTTCACGAGGTGGACGGCATGACCAGCTTCCACGACACCAACTACGCCGGGCAGGGCCGGGAGACGGCCGCGATGCTAGAGCGCTACGACCTGGTCTTCAGCCACGTCGAAGCGCCGGATGAGGCGAGCCATCAGGCCGACTGGAAGACCAAGGTGGCCGCCATCGAGCACATCGACAAGCACGTCGTCGGCCCGACGCTGGAAAAACTGCGCTCATATCCGGATTGGCGCATCCTCGTGATGCCGGACCATCCGACCAACATCGCCACCCGCAAGCACGGCTACGCCCCCAGCCCCTTCGTCATGGCGGGGACGGGCGTGAAGAACATCGATACCGGGCCGTACTCGGAGAAGAACGCCGCGGCGGGGGTGCACCTGGAGCGGGGGCATGAGTTGATGGAATACTTCCTGCGGGGAGGGCAGTGTGCGTGAGAGAATCGACCCGACCGTTCGCAGTTGAGGGACCAGATGCCCAAGCCGCACGGAAAGCCGAAGACTTCGGATATCACCGCGGACGTGTACGTTGTCGCGAGGGAAGAACACGCGACAGCGGCGTTCGAGCTGCTAGACTCGCGGCAGTTTGTTCTGGCGCATTACGTAGGAATCAAAGGAGATCTATTGACCGTGCGTAGCAGGCTCATCGTTAACGCGGCATTTGACCTTGTCAGTCTTGGAGTGACAAAGTGGAAAAACTAAATACAACGCTTGCACGCGTCCTTTCTGAGAGTTTTCCGGAAGCGAAGGTGAAGATCGACCGCTCGAAACCAAGTGAGAAGTTTGGCGGTTTGGTCGTTTGGAAAGGATTCGAAGGGACCGACCAGGTTGACCGGCAGGGGCGACTCTGGAAAGTGCTGCGGCAAAACCTGTCTCGGGACGAGCAACTCAAAATAACAGCGATTCTGACCATGACGCCAGCCGAGCGATAAGCGCCGTCAACCATCTGGAAGCGTCGATGGCCCCGGTCCGGCTAGCCACCAGGCCGGCGCCCAGTGCCGACACTCCGCCTGCTGGACCGTAATCTCCGCCGCGGCTCAAATGCCACAGTGCCACACCACGGGCGGTTGAGTTGTGCGGCTCACCCCCTATAATTCGCCCCTTTACTCCCGCGCCGAGGCGAGGGTTCTAAAAAGAGGCTATTTGTCTTTCCAACCATGGGCTTGATCGTTCAAAAGTTCGGCGGTAGCAGCGTGGCGGATGCAGAGCGCATCCACAAGGCGGCTCGCCGTGCCATCGCTACCCGGGAAAAGGGCAATGACGTGGTCGTCGTGGTCAGTGCCATGGGCGACACCACCGACGACCTGATCGAAAAGGCCAAAAGCGTCTGCGGCGACCTGCCGCCGCCCAAACGCGAGATGGACCAACTGCTCGCCACCGGCGAGCAGGTCACCATCGCCTTGATGGCCATGGCCATCCATGCCCAGGGGAAGCAGGCCATCAGCTTCACCGGCGGGCAGATCGGGCTGATGACCGATGACGCCTTCACCAAGGCGCGCATCCAGTCGATCAACAAGCAGCGCATCTTCGACCAGCTCACCGAGGGCAAGATCGTCATCGTCGCCGGGTTCCAGGGTGTCACCACCGCCGGCGACGCCACCACGCTGGGCCGGGGCGGCAGCAACGCCACCCTGGTTGCTCTGGGCGCGGTCCTCGAAGCCGACGTATGCGAGAACTATACCGATGTCGATGGCATCTTCACCGCCGACCCGCGCATCGTGAAAAATGCCCGCAAGATCGACCGGATCAGCTATGATGAGATGCTCGAACTCTCCGGCCTGGGGGCCTCGGTCCTCCAGACCCGGGCGGTCGAGTTTGCCAAGAAGTACGGCGTCCCCATCCACGTCCGCAACAGCCAGAACGACAGCGAAGGGACGTGGATCGTCGCGGAAACCAAGAACATGGAACACATTGTCGTATCCGGTGCGGCCCTCAAGAAAGACCTGACCCGCGTCACGATCAAGAACGTGCCCGACAAGCCCGGCATCGCCGCCAAAATCTTCGGCGACATCGCCGAGGCCAACATCGTCGTCGATGACATCATCCAGAACGTCATGGACGACAACACGGCCAACATCAGCTTCACCGTCGAGCACGGCGACCTGGCCGACATCCGCCCCGTCGTCGAACGGCTCACCAAAGAACTGGGCGCCAAGACCCAGGCCACCTACCACGGCGACCTGGCCAAGGTCAGCGTGGTAGGCGTCGGCATGCGCGTCCACACCGGCGTCGCCCAGCGCATGTTCAAGGCCCTGGCCGACGCCAAGATCAACATCCAGAACATCACCACCAGCGAGATCAAGATCTCCTGCATCATCGACAAGGAAAACGCCCCCAAGGCGCTGCAGATCGTGCATGATGCGTTCGAGCTGAGCGCGGCTTAGGACCGGATAGGAGAGTCATGCGAGAAAGAAGAAAGGTCTCGTCGGAGATTTCGGCATCTCTGGTGGAGTACATCCTGCGAGAGTCAAAGATCACACAGGAGCAGCTCGCCGAATCGCTTGAGGTTTCTGCGGCATTCATCAGCCGTGTCCGGACACGGGAGAGATCATTTACGGTAGATCATTTGGTGACGATTGAAACGCTGTTGAATGCGCCGCTGGGAGCGATTCTGCTTGCGGCAATTCCCCTACCGGAACCCCGACCCGAAACTAAGAGGCTGCACGAATTGGCTCGCCAAGCCATCGCGCTTGCCGATAAGGCGTCTCTGACGCTTGCCTCCCGCAAGTCGCATGTGTCGGTCTAAGGAACTCTTTGGCGCATCGGAATTCAAACCGCCTGGGTCGGCGCCAGGACAACATTCTGCCCGACCGCCCGGATTCGCTCGGCCATCTTCTGCTGCTGGGCGAAGATCTCCCGGTTCACCGAATTGATGGCCCGGTCGTCGGCCCGGTAAATGTCGCCGGTAAGCGTGCGGGCGATGGCGGATTCCACGTACTCGGTCCGGGCGCATTCCTGCCAGTCGGCCTTCACGATCACGCTGATGCCGCCCTCGCCAAGTGACAGCAGGCCCCAGCGCGGGGGCAGGTCCTTCTTTTGGATGATGCCGCCGGGCGCTAGCACGTAGTGCAGGTTCGCCATCGGCTGCATCAGGCAGGCGGCAAACTTGCCCAGCCCCACCGATTGCCGCAGCAGCCTTGGTTTTCGCCGGCGCCGGCTGGCCTTGCGGTTCCGCTCGCGCTCCATCAGGCACAATGATAACTGCCCGTCGGCGCTCACGTCGCGCAGGAAGTCGCTGCGTGACGCCTTGCACTCGATGAAGCACACCTGCGACAGATCGCGCGGGATGAACAGGTAGTTGTGGTAGGGCCGGAACAAGCCGGTCCCCACGGCATCGATGATCCCCAGCGGCGGGAGCCGCACTTCGGCGGCGATGCAGCGATAGCCCATCCTGAACATCCAGCGACACGCCTCTTTCTTGAGCGTTTTGTGTAAGTCAGTTTCGCCGGGCATTGGCATTCCTTTGCCGGGTCGGCCGCTTGAATTCTGCGCTTGGGACTGCGAAACCGCAAGCGGCGATCGGGCGTCCCGTCCATCGGCTCACAACTAAGTGCCCTTGGGAACGGGACCGGCGCGGCGACCGGGATCCCCTTCAGGTCGCGACGGTCCATTACCATAGGGACAATGCCGGCAGCCTGACTTGCAGCAGTAGCCGCGGCGCAGGTGATAGGCCGCCGTGAACACCCACAGGCCGGCTTCGATGTAATAGTCCACGCCGGCACGCGGTTTCGAAGGGTCGATCGGTTTTGGGTCGTCCATAGTTGCTACCCGCTGCGCCATCGCTGCGTCCGCCGCAGGACTGGTCCGGCGACGAAATCCATCAACAGCCGGGCCGCGATATTCGTGAGCAGGATCAACACGCTCATGGCGGCGGCTTCCTGCTCGCGGCCGGCGCCATCCAGATCGACGACCGCCACCGACGCCAGTTTGGTGGCCGGGGCGCACAGGAAAATGACGGCGGATACCGTCGTCATGGCGCTGACAAAATAATACATCGCCACTTCCAGCACCGCGGGCATGCTGAATGGGACGGTCACGCGGAAGAACAGACGCACGGTCGAAACGCCCATGGCGCCGGCGACGGGCTCGAACTCCGGGTCCAGTTGCTTCAAGGCGGCCCGGGCGGTGAGGAAGCTGACGCCGCTGAAGTGGACGATGTTGCAGACCACCAGGACCGCGGTCGAGGCGTACAGCCAGGCGAGCGGGTTGGGCAGGCCCGCGAAGCTGGGCTTGTTGATCAGGACCAGGTACGCCAGGCCCAGGACCATGCCGGGCAGCGCCAGCGGGACGAGGAAGAGGCCGTAGAGCAATCGGCGCAGCCCGCGGCCGACGCGGAACTTTTCGACCGCGTAAGCGCCGATGAAGGTCACGGCCGTCCCGGCGATAGCGGTGAGCGCGGAAACGGCCAGGCTGTTGAAGAAGGCGTCGTACCCGCCGGTGCCGCCGAACCGTTCGAAGTCGTAGTGCTCCAGCGTGAAGACCGGGCCCGGCGCGACGGAGCGGTCGCTGAGCGAATAGGGCCATCGATGGACCACCGACACGAGCAGCGGCGCGGCCACGACCGCCAGCAAAGCGCCGGCAATCAGCAGGCAGGCGATGGAGAGCGGGATGTCCCGCGCCGCACGCCTCGCGGGGTGATATGGCAGTGATCGGCCGGAAACCCCGTCGGCGTGACGCCGCGCCAGGCGGTCCAGGGCGAACGCCAGCAGCGTCGGCGTGAGCAGCAGGATGCTGATGGTTGCGCCCATCGAAAAGTCGTGCTGCTCCAGGACGCGCTGGTAAACATCGACTGCGAGAACGGTGGCCTTGCCGCCGACTATCTTGGGCGCGCCGAAGTCGGTGAAGGAGAGAATGAACGCGATGGACGCCGCACTGACCAGCCCGAGCCGGCAGCCGGGGAGCGTGACGGCGAAAAACGTTCGTGCACCCGATGCGCCGAGCGACCTGGCCGCCTCGTAGAGCCGGCGGTCCATGTGCGACAGCGAGACGATCAGCACGAGGAATGCCGCCGGGAAGGCATAGACCGACTCAGCAATGATGATGCCGGTCAGGCCGTAGACGTGGATGTCGATGCCGAAGGGGAGCCGGCCGAAAAAGCCGAGCGTCGCCAGCCCCTGGTTGCCGAACAGGTAGACCAGGCCGATCCCATACAACATGCTCGGGGCGTAGAGCGGCAGCAGCGCCACGTGCCGCCAGACCGGCCGCAAAGGCAGGCGGGCGTGAGTCAGGGCGTAGGCGAAGGTAAAGGCGGCGATAACGGAAATCAGCGTCGCCGCCCCGGCGGCCTTGCACGTATTGACCAGCGAGACGCGCAGCGGGGGCGTCCCGAGGTATGCGGCGAAATTAGTGAGCCCGGTCCAGTGACCTTCACGATCGTGAAGACTCCAGAAGAGCAGCATGCCCAGCGGCGCCGCGACGGCCGCGACCAGGAAGGCGGTCAGGACAAAGACGGTCGCCCGCTGCGTCCAGGCGTCGGAGTCGAAGGGGCGTAGAGCAGCAACAATGGGTAAGGGCGGATGATCCGTGACCCCCTCGATGCTCCGCTGGTCGTCGACCATATCTTGCGTGCCTGGTGAGCACCTGGGAACGCCCACTGGTGCTTGCACCATGGGTCATCGCAAATCATCAGGAGATTCTCCGCACAGTCTGTCGAAGCTGAACACCCAAACCCATGGTGCAAGCACCAGTGGGCGTTCCGGGCTCTCAACGCGCCATTGCTTCCAGCGCGACTCCCGTCCGATCGCAAAAGACGCGTATGTTAGCGGGCGGAATGAAAACGTCGATCCGGTCGCCGATCCGGTATCGGGTGACCTCGTGCGACGGCGCTTCAAGCACGATGTCGGCGCGCTCGGACGGTTCTGCACCACTGTGTGCGTTCGCAGGGTCCGCATTGAGCTTGGGAATCTTCAGTGCCGCCGGTGCCCCCACCGGCGGTTTCGCCGCGTCAGGCAGCTTTCCGCCGGTGAGGGCACCGGCGGCGCTTGGAAAGGTCTCACGCTCATTGCTGACCGCAAGCGGCGCAAGCCATAGCCGGCTGCTTCCCCCGCGGAACTCAATATCGATCAGCCGGGCGGGAATGAGGTTCAGCCCGGCCTGCTGCTCGGCGGGCCCGGCGATAGTGGCCTGCTCGGGCCGGAAGGCGACCGTCAATGTCGCATCGGCTTCGCGGGCGGCACACGGCGTCGCCAGGGAAAGGCGCGCCGCGCCGCGTTCGAGCCGGCCGTCGGTCCCCGCGGTCCAGCCCGGCAGCAAGTTCATCGCACCCAGGAAATCCGCCACGAAGTGGTGCCGCGGCGACTGGTAAATCTCCCGCGGGGTGCCCACCTGCACAATTTTGCCCTGCTCCATGACCGCCACCCGGTCGGCCGTCGACAAGGCCTCGTCCTGGTCGTGGGTGACCAAGACCGTGGTGATGGCAAGCGTCTGCTGGATCCGGCGCAGTTCCCGCCGGAGGTGGACCCGCACCTTGGCGTCCAGCGCCGAGAGCGGCTCGTCGAGAAGCAGCAAAGCCGGCCGAGTCCCCAGCGCACGGGCCAGGGCCACCCGCTGCTGCTGGCCGCCAGATAATTGTGATGGGTACTTGTGCCCGACGCCCGGCAGGCCGACGAGTTCGAGCAGGCGTTCGACTTCCGCGCGGCGCTCGGCGGCGGGCGTCGAGCGGCGCATGCCGAAAGCAATGTTCGCCGCCGCCGACAGGTTGGGGAACAGGGCGTACGACTGGAAGACGATGCCGCACTCGCGCCGGGAAGGGGGCAGGCGGGTAACGTCGCGGCCGCGGATGAGCACGTGCCCCGCCTCGTGGTCTTCCAGGCCGGCGATCACTCGGAGCAGCGTGGTTTTCCCGCATCCGCTGGGCCCGAGCAGGGCGAGGAAGTCACCGCCGGCGGCTTCCAGGCCGACGCCGTCGAGCACGACGTGGCGGCCGAACGATTTGCGGATGCCCTCGACGCGGAGCGCGGTGCCGGTCGATGAGTTGCAGCCTTTGTTGTCGGCCAGGCACACTTCTCCCGCCCCCGGTACTCCGGGGGAGGGCAGGGGAGGGGGTTTTTGCAGTGAATGTGCCATTCGAAAACCCCCTCCGTAACCTTCCCCCGGAGTACCTCGGGCGGGAACCAGACTGGGAACTCGCCGGTTTCGAGCGTAACGTGTCACCCTTTCGAATCGCCCTTGCTGCCGAAGCGGCGCGTCCATTCGGCGATGATCCGGTCGTGATTGGCGGCCATCCAGGCGAAATCGTTCTTTACCAGTTGATCGCGCGGGTGCGGCGGGTAGCCATCAATTGCGGGGACGACTTCGTCCGACGATACGACGCCATAATCGCGGGCGTAGAACTCGAACGCCTTCTTGCTGAAGAGCCAGTCGTCAAAGACCCGGGCGGCAGGGTTGATGGCGGCCTTGTGGACCAAAGCGGTGGCTTCCACGTCCCAGCCTGACTTTTCCGCGGGAAAGACGACTTCCAGCGGCGCGCCGCGCTTTTTCTCCACCAGGCCCCGATAGTCGAAGGAGATGCCGATCGGGTATTCACCCTCCGCCGCCTGCTCGGCGGGCTTGGAGCCGGAGTGGGAATATTCGGCCACATTGGCGTGGAGCCGTTCGAGATATTGCCACCCCTTTTCCTCGCCCATGGCCTGGAGGACGCCGGTCAGGGTGAAGTAGCCGGTGCCGGAGGATGCCGGGCTCGGCAAGGTGATCAGGCCGTTGTATTGCGGCTTGGCCAAGTCCTCGAATGACCGGGGGACCTCCAGGTGCCGCTTGGCCAGCTCGGCGGTATTGACGCTGAAGGCCGTCATGATCCCATCCGTCCCCACCCAGTGGGGCGGATCGTGGCTGTCGCGGAAGCGGGGGTCAATATGCTCCAGGCCGTGCGGCGCGTAGGGCTCGAGCAGGCCATGCGCATCGGCGGTCATCATGCTGATGGCCGATACGCCCCAGAAAACGTCGGCGCGGGGGTTGTCGGCCTCGGCCAGCAGCTTGGCGGTGACCACGCCAGTCGAATCCCGGACCATTTGCACGTCCACGTCGGGGTGCTCCGACTTGAATGCCGTCAGCAGCGGCTCGACTTGCTCCTGCTCCAGGGCCGTGTAGACCAAGATCGAATTCCTTGGATTGGGGCTCGTCCCACGGTTGCAGCCAGTCAGAAGCTGTCCGAGAACCAGGCACGGGAGTAGGACAAAACAAGCAACCGTCAATGCTCGCATCGTTTTCTCCCTCCCCCGGTACTCCGGGGTATGGAAAAAGGCACCAAAGTCCCACGCACAGCCGCGAATGCGATGTAGCGAGTTCATTGACATCGGATATCCTATCAATTCGGCCGCTTCGAGCGATGCTCGGGAATGGTCCGGGCAAGATTATCGCGGTTCAAGAGCGCCAGGACGCACATTATTAAACGACACCCATTCTTTTGCGCAACCGGCCGTCATTGGCAATCGAGCTAACCAAGTGTTAATAATTCCCTTACACTCAAATCACCTGCAGCGGAGTATTCAGATCATGCGACCATCCATCATGTTGCCCGCGGTGCTGGCCATCCTGACGTTCCCCTTATTCGTGCCCCAGGTCGGGGCCGACGCGCCCACGACGCAGCCAGCCAAGCACAATCACGAAGACGTGACGCCGCTGGCCATCGGCTCTGCCGCACCCGACTTCGATCTGTCCGGCGTGGATGGGAAGCGCTACAGCCTCAAGGACTTCAAGGACGCCAAAGTGCTGGCGATCGTTTTCACCTGCGACCATTGCCCGACCGCCCAGGCCTACGAGCAGCGGATCATGCAATTGCATGCCGACTATAAGGACAAGGGCGTGGCCCTGGCCGCCATCAACCCCAACGATCCCAACGCTCTGCGGCTAGACGAGCTGGGCTACACGGATCTGTCCGACAGCTTCGACGAGATGAAACTCCGCGCCAAAGACCGCGGCTTCGCGTTCCCTTACCTCTACGACGGCGACACCCAGCAAACTGCCCATGCCTATGGCTGCCTGGCGACGCCGCACGTGTTCATCTTCGATTCAGACCGCAAGCTCCGCTACGAAGGCCGCATCGACGACGGCGAGGTCAAGCCCCCCAAGCGCAACGACGCTCGCGAAGCGATCGACGCCCTGCTGGCAGGCAAGCCGGTGGCGGTCGAGACGACCAACGTCTTCGGGTGCTCGACCAAGTGGACCGACAAGACCGACTCGGCAAAGAAGGCGATCGAAAAGTGGGATACCGAGCCGGTGGCGATCGCGCCTATCGACGCCGCGGCCGTGAAAGCGCTTGCCGCTTTCGACATCCCCGATGCCGCCAAGGAGGCCGCCGAGGCCAAGGGAGGCAAGTCGTCCGGCCGGGCCGGCCGGCACCTGCGCCTCATCAACGTCTGGGCCACTTGGTGCGGCCCCTGCGTGATCGAACTCCCCGAACTGGTCACGATCCAGCGCATGTACCGCAATCGCGGCCTGGATGTCGTCACGATCAGCATGGACGATCTCGAAAAGAAGGACGCCGCCCTGGAGATGCTCAAGAGCAAACACGTGGCGGCCACGAACTACATCTGGTCCACCGACGACAAAGACGCGCTGGTCGCCGCCCTGGACAAGGAATGGCACGGCCCCGTCCCCTACACGATCCTCATCGCCCCCGGCGGCGAAGTCCTGTACCGCCAGAACGGCCCCTTCGACGCACTGGAGCTGAAGAAGGCGATCGTCGCATACCTGGGGAGGACGTACTGAAACGGGAAGACGTGAAACGGGAAGACGTGAAGAAGACGTGAGACGTGAAGACGTGAAGACGTGAAACGTGAAGACGTGAAACGTGAAGACGTGAAACTTTTGGGTAAGGAACTCCAAATTCCCCCGGCACCCGGAGACCCCGTCATCACGGCGGTTTCCGCCTCTCGGATATGCCTCGCGTGGGCGGGCTCGCCGAGTGCGACGGGTTATGCGATCTTCCGCTCACTCGATGGCGCGAGCGGCTGGGCCCTGATTGCCAGCGTCGACGCGGTGCAGACGAGTTTCGTCGACGACGGACTCAGTGCCGGAACAACCTATTATTACCGGGTGGCTGCGACGAGCCCGGCGGGCACCTCGCCGCGGTCAACAATCGTCGTCGAGACGACCGCGCCGGCCTCCCCAACCAATATCATTGCCATCACCCGCTCGGCCAGCACCGCAGTGGTCTCATGGAGCAGCTTCGGCGGGGAAACCGGCTTCACGGTCATGGCCTCGTGCGACGGTGGGGCGCACTACATCCCCGTTGGAATGACCGGCCCGGAAGCGACCAGCTATGAAGTGGCCAGCCTGTCGGCCGGAACCGAGCATCGGTTCCAGGTGATCGCCCGGAACGTCGCCGGCCCCTCCGCGCCGGGCGGCCCGGCCCGGGCAACCACCGCCCCCGTGGCGCCGGCCGGCGTGAACGCCATTGCGGCTTCGCCAGGCGAGGTGGACGTTTCCTGGACGGCCTCCTCCGGCACAAGCGGCTATGACCTGCAACGCTCGACCGACGGCGTTACCTTCACCGACCTGGCGCCGTTATCCGGCGGGGTGACAAGTTATGCCGACACCGCCGTCGCCGCGGGAGCGCGGTACTGGTATCGCGTCGTGGCGGTGAACGCCGGCGGCCCATCGTTGCCGAGCACTCCCGCCGCCACCACGACCCCGGCCTCAAGCCCGCTGGGCCTGTTGGCCCGAGCAGTCTCGGATACCGAAATCGACCTCGCTTGGAACGCTCTGCCTCAAGCGACTGGTTATGCTGTGCAAGTCACGACCGGTGGCGCGCCGATCGCCGAATTCGGCCCGGCACCGGCGGGGACGGCGACCTTTCGCGCGATGGGGTTGATGCCCGGGGCCCGGTACGTGTTCCGGGTCGTCGCCGCCGGCCCCGCCTTCAAGATGTCCAACGTGATTCGGGCCAGCACAGCCAATGAATCGCCGAGGAACGTCGTGGCGACAGCGGTATCGGCCCGTCAGGTTTCGATAGTCTGGAGTTTCGTCACCGGCGCCGCGGGCTACGTCGTAGAGCGGTCCCCGGACGGAGTCACGGGCTGGGCGTCAGTCGGTTCGACCATAGCCGGCACCACGCAACTGACCGACGACAGCGTCGCAGCCGGGACGGAGTATTTCTACCGCGTACTGGCGACCGACGCCGGCGGGAACTCCGCGCCCAGCGCCGTCGTGGCCGCGAGGACGCCGCCACAGCCGCCGGTGCCGACTGATACATCGACGATCTGATATACACCAAGCCGCAGAGCAGGCCGGCCCCGTAAGCGTACGAACCGTGAGGATGCGAGAGCAGCATGAATTGAGGATAGATATGATCATTCACCGCTGGTATCGATCTCAGTTGGTGGCCTTGTTGGTTCTCTTGCCCGTTGCGTTTTCGGCGTCCGGGTGTCTCGTAGGGGACGAGGAAACTCTCATGTCTTATGACCCGAAGGGTGACGAGTTCACCGTTCTCACTGTGTTCCAGCACATCACGGTCGGTCGAGACGGGAAGAGCGGGTTTGACCTCCATTCGAGCTTTGAGCACTTGCAGAATCTTTGGCTCAACCGTGACCACCTGATCCTTCCGCCCGTCGAAACGCCCTTCTTGAGTTCACCGAAGGCGGCGTTGCGCGTATCGAACACGACGTACCGGCTGGCGGATCTCGGCAGCCCCGGCTTGTCCCCACCTGACAATAGCCCGGTTCCGCTCGACGCCATCCGGATCCGCCCCGGCGGATTTTTCCTGGAGGGAAACGAGAATCTGTGTTCGTACCATCAAGTTGTTGTGCCGGGCCGCATATTAGACTCCCTGTTGCCGCTGAAGGTGAAACAAGAATTGAATGACGTCCTGCTGGGTAAGAGTCTGGCCGCCGGGATTGACACGGAAATCGAGCGACGAAAGTCGGGCGGGGCGATATCTTCATGGCAACAGTGCACGGCTGTCTCAATCCGACAGGACCCGCCCGGGCTTCCGGTTGCGCCAGGCGCTGAGCCCGCCACGACACAGACGGCCCAGCCGCCTGACGATCAGCCCTCCGTCCCATTCGACATCGAATCCCTGATTCTGCTGCGGAATGCGATTGCCAAACAGGACATCAGGGTGACCCGATTGGGCTCTGTTTTTACGATTCTTGTGCCCCTCACTCCCGACGACGCGGCACATGCGGCTGCCTGTTTCGGACAGTTGCGTGACGCGTGGAAATCGACAGCGGAAGACCGGTTCCGAAAGTTGAGGGAGAAACATGCCGACCTTGCGGCCCAAATCGAGGCAGCCCGCACCGCGTGGGGGTCACTCGAGGCGAGCACTGCGGCCAAGGCTGTGGGCGGCGGCCTCGACTTTTCGTTCGACCTCGTCAAGTGGTCGGAATATAGCTGGCACACCGATAGGCTGTCTCAGGCCTTGTCCGCCGATGGATCTCACGAGGATGCAGATGTCCGAAAGCGTGCGGCCGACATGGCGGCGCTCGTGTCTGAACACGTGCCCGTAGATCTCGATCTGAATACTGGGAAAATCTATGCGGGCTTCCATGCCGGCACCCTCCCATCCCGCCCCTCAATCAAGCCAGTGGAGCCGGGCCTCAAACTCGCCAAGCCCGATGATGACGGCATGCCTGCAACGACCCGCAGTACCAACTAAGACCGCCGACCACTGACGGCTTTCGTGAGGATCATGCCGCCGATCACTGATGGCTTTTCCAGGAATCACCTTCCAGTCGAGCCGGCCGGCTGCGTCGCGGGAGCGTTTGCGTCCCCGGCCGGAAGTAACACCTGGTCATAGAAGTTGACTGGCATCCCTGCCACACCGACACCGCCGTTAGCGTCGCTTGGGCCGCTTGGGCCGCCATAGGTGTAAATGTTGTCTCGGCCGCAACGCAGTCACGGCGTCATGTAGGGCGTACTTCAGTACGCGATTTCTTCGGTTGGCGGCGAAAGGCCGCGTACTAAAGTACGCCCTACACAGACTTACGCACCTCGTCTTGCGTTCGGATCGAAACAACTGTTCAGCAGCCCGCGGGCGGGAATCAGCGAGAATCCGATTCCCGCCAGCATCAGCGCGACCATCGTCATTCCACTTACGTCCCCCTTTGTCGTAGCTGCGATCAGGCAATAGGGGAGAAGTATCCCGATTGGCATGACGATGCCGGTAAACAGCATCCAGCGGAGTCGGCGGCGCCGCGCCTCGGTAGCCATGGACGCCTGTACCCAGCCGCACCTGGGGCATGGGACGATGTTGACGGCGTCGCGAAGCCTGTCCTGGAGGCGGCGCTGGGCGGCATCCCGGGCCCGATTTGCGGCGCCGGCATTGTCCAGCATGTAGGGGCTCGTCCCCTGGCCGACCGCCTGGCGGGTAGCCAGATAGGAATATGCCGAACTGCACTTCTCACACGACACGCTTTTGCGTATCGAGCCAGTCAGCCGCGTCGTGTATCGTCGTCCGACGTACCAGATCATGGGAAGTTGACTCCTCGGAAAGGACCTCGTCAAAGTGCACGCCGCGCAAACGTTCGTTTGGCCGTTGCGTCCGACAGGCCCGACGGCCGGCCATTGGATCAGCGTGACCTCATTCCGCTACCTGCGTTCCTGGGCGAGTTCAATTGGTCGGTCATGCCCGCCGCATTCATGAACAAGAGGGATGTACATAGAACCACGGCCCCACAGCCGCTCAACAGGACGGGCCTTCTAAGATGGCCCCATCCAAAGCCTCGTCTAATCGCGGCGACGAGCGCGCTGATGCCTCCGACGGCCAGAAGCAGCAGTCCATCCAGGACCGCGAAGAAGAAACCCGTTACAAAGGCGCTTTGCCAGTAGAACAAGACCTGAAGTGAAAGGCATATGCCGAGCAAAATGACGACCCAGGTAACGATGGAGGCAAGCTCGAGACTCGCCTGGCCCTGCCGGCCGGATAGAGGCGCCGGCGGCCGGGAAGAAGAGGGCTGCGCCACGGCGAGCGGCGGGGGCGGCGGAAGGGGGACGCCAGGGTCGTCTGACGCTTGGCTGGCCAAAGCCATGATCGCGTCGAAGTCCGCCGGCTCGTCGGCGGCCGGAGTCGGTGGAGGCGGCGCGAGTGGTCTTGGCGCGGCCCACGCCGGGGCAGGCCGCGCCGAGACAGCAGGGCGCGTCGCCGCTGTCGCCGGGGCCGCTGCACGCGCGGCGGGCTGGGCGGCCGGTTCACGCCGCGCCGCCGGCTCGGCCGTAAAGACATTGCCACAGTGGCGGCACTTGACCTTCCGGCCCACCGCCCGCTCGTCCACGGCGTACCGCTTCCTGCAATCTCCGCATTCCACTGCGATTGGCATGACGCACCCCAACTGTTGCCCTTCAAGACCTGAGCCGACACGTTACTTGGTACGACGAAAAACACATACGCCGCCCACATCGACCCAACTGCCCATCATGATTCGAGCCGATTGCCCGAGGAAAGGCCCTTGAGATAGCGCCGCATAATAGAGTCAATCGGCGTCCACCCGCAATACCAGGTAAAGCTGCCGCCCGTTGAGCGCTTTGGGATCGGCCTTGGGGTCGGCGGCCGCGCCGCTTCCTTCCGGCTCCAGGGTCATGCCGCCGATGATGACGGCCTTTCCCAGCGGGAGATGGGCCGACGTGCAGAACTCCTGGGCCAAAACGTTCATGCGGTCCATGGTAGCGACCGAGCCGGCATTGTCAGGGTCTCCGGGATGGGCGGCGGGAGCAGGCTCGGCATCGCGCTGGACAAAGCGGTAGGGCTGGCCGGGCGTTCCCCAGCCGCTGACGAACCCCAGTACGTCCACATTCGCCGACTCTCCCTGGATGCGCGGCGTCACCTGGACGGCCGCCCCTTCCAGCACTTCGTCGACCTCCGGTTGATAGGCGGTGGCCCCGGTGCCAACGGAGGCGTCGAGGTTCTCGACCAGCGTCTTCACGTGCCCGGAAAGCAGATGAACGGTCTGGCCGCCGGCGCAGGTGATCTGGCCGTGGGCATACAGGGCCTTGGGGCCGAGTTTCTGGAGGGCGGCCGGGTCGATTTCGCGGCCGGGGCCGCCGGCCTTGCCCGGCTTGACGACCTGGTCCAAATCGCCGGGTGTCAGCCAGAGCCAGTCGGCATGGACCGTCACCACCCTGGCGCCCTGACGTGTCTTGCGCAGCATCTCCAGGAGTTCGGAAATCTGCCGCTGGTTTTCTTCCGTCTGGCGGACGACCAGGACGGTTTCACGCGTCGAGATCGATCCCAGCGTCCCGCCGTTTTCCCGCCAGCTTTCGGGGTCGATTAGTTCATCGATCAGCCTGATCAGGCCGTCTGTGCCCTGTTCGGTGCGATCCGTCTGGCGGTTCGAGTTGGAGTAGGTGACCGGGCGGACGCCGAGGATCCCATTCAACTGGGTCGGCGGGAGCACGCCCTGGCCCAACGGCCGGTCGGGAACAGGCTGAATGAGATCGCCGACATCGTACATCCGCAGCACCAGGGGGGCCGGCTTTTCCGGCACGGGTTGGGCCGTGTCGGCCGGCGCCTCTGCCGGGGCAGGCGGGGTAGGCGGCGCCGGTGGAGCGGTCGGCGGCGCTGGTGGAACGGTGGGGGCCGGCGGTAGGGCCGGGACTGGCGGTGCCTGCGCCTCGACCCGATGGGTCGAGTTGGCGAACATCATGACCGACCCCAGCACGGCGGCACTGCCGCATACGATCCAGTGGATCAATTTCATCGCTTCGATCTCCGTAAAACCAGGGGCTAAGGCAACGTCTCGGTTGACTGGAAGTTCTCGGGCTTAAGGAACAGCGCCGTCGTCCCATTGAGAATCGGCTCGGCGACCCGGTGCATGCGTATTGCGGCAAGCGCTGCCTCGCGCTCCGCCGCCCCTGTGCCGCGGGACGTGACGATGCCGATGTCCACAAGTGCAGTGGCATCCGTCACGCGAACGCGCAGGCTCTTTCGTTGCTCATTGGGCCGGCCAAAATCGGTGTAGACCGACACCCGCACGGTGCAGGGGCCATTGCGATCCGGGCTGTTTCTCGGAGCGAGTTTCACCTGCACCCGGTAGGTGCCGGGCGACAGGGTACGCAGGCAGTATTCCATCGGGCCGTAGGCGTCGGTAACGCCGTCGATCTTGCCACCGCTGCGCGTCGCATAGGGGCTGGTGGGAACGGCGTCGCCATCGGGCTCCTTGACGGTCAGGGAGGCGCTGGACTCATCGGTGTCCCATGTCATGACCACGCGCAGGTCGCACTCCAGGTTTCGGATGAGCTGCCGGTCCAGGGGCACCGCTATCAGCGGGATATCTCCGGCATTCTCCAGCCGAGCGGCCCTGGCGATGACGCGGTTGGCATCCATCAGGCAGAGCGACGCGATCGAGCCGTATTGCAGCGGCTGAGCGATAACATGATCGAGAAGCTCCAGGCAGCGGCTGTAGTCGGCGGCGATCCGGTCGCCGTCGCCGCGGTCGTAGCCGTGCGGCCGCTGGGCCCGAGCGTCGGCGCGATCGGACAGGGCCAGCGCCAGGTCGCGATACGCTGGCAGTTGCTCAGGCCGAAGTTTCACGATTCGCTCGAATAGTTCGATCGCCCGGTCCTGGTCCCCCAGGTCCGCAAGACGGTAAGCAGCTCTGCGGAGCATGTTCGCGTCGGCCAGTCGGAACGTGGCTACGTTGGTCACCACGCGCAATGCCATGGCGTGTTGCCCGTCCTGCTCCAGATAGTTACCGCAGTCGAGATAAAACTGCGGGCTGCCGCCGAACGTCGCGCGCTGCTCCAGGTACGCGGCATACGCTTCTTTCGCTGGAACACGCTTGATCGCCGCCATATAGGGCGACGGGTCCCAGGGACGAAAGACGTTTGAAGGCGGAGGAGCAATGCCGCCGATCGAGGCCCCCGGCGGGCTGGCGGGTGCCGGCGGCGCCGAGACCGCCTGCGGTGAGCTTGCCTGCGGTGAGCTTGTCGAACCCGCCTGCGGTGAGCTTGTCGAACCCGCCTGCGGTGAGCTTGTCGAACCCGCCTGCGGTGAGCTTGTCGAACCCGCCTGCGGTGAGCTTGTCGAACCCGTCGAACCCGTC
>Ga0182024_10007048_pt1 | contig 24395 bp, 20 predicted proteins | sample P32metaG_FD_120480 | JGI IMG/M metagenome (GOLD analysis project Ga0182024, IMG submission 120480) | Permafrost microbial communities from Stordalen Mire, Sweden - P3-2 metaG (Illumina Assembly) | ecosystem: Environmental > Terrestrial > Soil > Wetlands > Permafrost | place: Sweden: Stordalen...
CCAGGCGGTCATCCCGGTTGCTGCCTGGTGGCGGAAGTACTTGCGGAAGGCCCTGGCCAGCGCGGACTCCGGCCTGGCGGGCTTGGTCGCCGGCTTGGCGGCGGCCGGCCTGGCCGTCGCGCTGGCGGTGACCAGCCTGGCGGCGGCCGGGCGGGCGGTGGCTGGCGTGGCGGGGTGGGAGGTGAAGGCCGTGGTGGTGGCGATGGCGGCGAGCACGGCGGCGGCGACGGCCGTGGTGAGCGCGAATCGCTTCGCTGTGGCGCTGGCCCTGGTGCTGAGATTCTTGTGCTGCATGACTGCCCCCGGCTGTTGTCCCGTTCCCGATGACCTCAGAGTCCGGGCCCGGGGTTGTGGCACGGTTGCCCGGACGGTTGCAGGCAGGTGGCAGCGCAAACCAGCCGGTTGCGCAGGCATAGCAGCCGGTCCCGCAGGCGTGAGGATGAAGGCGAGCAGGCCGGGCACACCCCCGCCGCGGGCCGGCGGCGTCCGCGCAGCAGCAGGACCCGGGAGACCCTGTGGTAGGGCATGGCGGGCAGGATCAGGTGCTAGCGGTCACGAGAAAATGGCCCTGGCGCCAACGATCTTTGTGCCAGAGCCATGATTGTCCCAGTCAGCGAAACGGCTCGTTTCAGGTACGGCCTGGCAAAATGGCCGGTATGGAGGCATCTCGCGGAGTACCTGAGGTCGGCTCCTTCGTGGCGCTCGGGGACAGCTTTACGGAGGGACTCAACGACTTTCGCCCGGGAGGCGGCGGTTTCCTCGGCTGGGCCGACCGATTTGCCGAACTGCTCGCCGACGTCAGGCCAGACCTTCGCTACGCGAACCTGGCCGTCCGGGGCAAGGTGCTGCGCGAGGTAGTCGAAGAACAGGTACCCCGCGCCGTCGCGATGCGGGCGGACCTGGTCAGCGTGGCCGCTGGCGGCAACGACCTGCTGCGACCGCGGGCCGACCCGGATGCGCTGGCCCGTACTTTCGACGACATCGTTACGCGGCTTCGCCAGGCCGGCTGCCAGGTGCTCGTCTTCGCCGGATTCGATCCGGGTACGTTCCCCGTGATCCGGCTGATCCGCGGCAAGGCCGCCGCCTACAACATGCACTTGCGCGTGATCGCGGCCAGCCAGGGCTGCTACCTGGTGGATCTCTGGGCCATGGGCGTGCTGCGGGACGCCCGCGAGTGGAGCCCGGACCGCCTGCACCTGACATCCGACGGCCACCGCCGGGTAGCCCTGCGGGCCTGCGAGGTCATGGGCGTGCCGGTCCATGCCGACTGGCGTGCTCCGCTGCCGGCCATCGGCGTTCCCCGCACCCGGCTGGGCAGGCACGCTGGCTGGCTGACCGCGCGCCGGGTGGATGCGCGGTGGGCGAAGGACTATGCCGTGCCATGGGTGAGCAGGCGGCTGCGCGGTATCTCCTCTGGCGACGGCGCTGCGTCTAAGCGACCCGAACTGCAGCCGCTGAGCAAAGCGGCATCGTGACCGGCGGTAGAGACTAGCCCGTTCCGGCTACTAAGAGTAGCTTGTGATAACTGATAGTAACAGCACGATAAGATCAGTTATCACTGCTGGTCAAGGATGTCTCCGGTGCTAGCCGAAGATCACCCGTATGTGCGCAATGCGCAGAAGAAGTTCTTACCGGCCAGCGGAGCATATTGCGGTGCAAGATATCGGTGCACCGGACATCTGCTCCTTGTGCCACTTTGCCGCGGCTTCGCCGTGGAGATCGGGGGCCCGGCATTCGGACTGGCGGCAATAGTGATGCCTCGCGGTCGGTCCTGATTCGGATAGCCGCGCTGCGGGTAGGGAGCATCGTGACGGGGGAGACGGGAGATAGTCCGGGACGCATATGCCTGAATAATGACGATACGAAAAAAATAACCGGAAATATGCTATTGGCCGTTTTCGGGACACCGGACAGTGAAGTACGGGGCGGTGAGATCGCGGCGTCATGGGGGTATCTGGGGTTAACTCGGCAGCCGAGCTGGCGGCGGCAGCTGACCGGACAGCTGCCGACGGCTCTGCAGCTGCGCCGGTGGAGCTTGTGGAGTTCGCCGTCGGGCAGGTGCTGCGGGAAGAGACCGCGGTCGATGCGCTGCCGACGATTCTGGGCCGGCTTGCCGCGCTCTTCGGCTGCCGAGCCGCGTTTGCGTTCCAGCAGGACGCAGGCCAGGAACTGGTCATCCTGGCGGCTCACCCCCGGCAGGCAGGCGCAGACCAGGCGCTGCGTGCCGAGATCTGCGCGCTGTCGACGGAGCATGGCGACGTAGCCGCCGAGGGCGGATGCTTCGTGGTCTCGCTGGCGCTCGGATCCGCCGCACCCCCGGGTGGCCGGCCAGCTAGCGTCCTGATGGCCTACTCGGCGCCGGACTCTGGCCGGTGCCTGTGCGCCATCGCGCTGGTCGGGAATTCAGCCAGCTGGGACTCCGGCGCCCAGTCCACGACGAGAGCAATCGCCGCGATCGTAGCCGTCCAGATCCGCCACTCCAACGATACCGCTGAGCTGGCCGAACGGCAGGTGCGCACGGCGGCGCTGATCGAGGGATCACCGGACGGGATCATCGTCGTTGGCGCCGACGGGCGGCTGGTGGTGCTCAACAAGGCGGCAGAGGAGCTCACCGGCTGGCGGCGCGACGAGCTGCGCGGGAGGCAGATGGTCGAGGTCATTATCCCGGAGCGCGAGCGGCCTGCGCTCAGGGACGGGATGAGGACGTACCTGGAGTCCGGCGACAGGGGAGAGTTCGTCGGCAGGGTGCGCCTGCCTTTGCTCCGCGCTGACGGGACTGAGCGCATGGTCGAGATGACTCCCGTCCCGATCACGATCGAGGGCCAGGCCCACTTCTGCGCCTTCATCCGTGACATCGGCGAGCTGGATCGTGCCCACGCGGCTCTGCAGGAGAGCGAAGCGCGCATGCGGCTGCTGTCTCAGCTAGCTCCCGTCGGCATCATGCAGACGGGCCTGAACGGACTGGTTACTTACGTCAACGACAGGTGGTGCGAGCTGACCGGGCTGACGGCCCGGGACGCAGTCGGCGCTGCCTGGTCCGCTGGCTTTCACCCCGATGACATCAAGCGCCTTGAGAGGGGGTGGAGACGGGTTGCCGCGAGAGTCGGGGAATTGCGCACTGACTGCCGCCTGCGGCCGGCCGGCGAGGCCACTGTCTGGGTGAATGTCGCAGTGGTGCCCATCCATAGCGCAGACGGGCGACCGGAGGGATTCTTGTCGGCGATCACTAACATCTCGGAACGTAAGCGCGCCGAGGCGGAAAAGGAAAGGCTCCATGCTGCGGAGAGGGAGGCCCGTCGCAAACTCGCCGACCAGACTGAGCGCCTCAACGGCCTGATCACCGCGGCAATCCCGGGGATACTCGTCGAAGACGAGCATGGCCGGATCACGCAGGTTAACAAGAGCTTCTGCGCCATGTTCGGCATCGTCGGGGAGCCCAGCCAGCTGATCGGCACGCTGGCGGCCAGGACCGCGATCCGGATCAGGCGGGTGTTTGCCGACCCAGACGAGTTCCTCCGCCGGGCGGCTGAACTGCTGGCCGGCCGACAGCCCGTCGCCGAGCAGGAGATTGCGGCGGCTGACGGCCGTACGATCGAATGCGATTTCGCGCCGGTGTTCGTCGAAGGGGACTATCGCGGCATCATGTGGGGAGTCGCTGACGTGACCCATCGCCAGGTGCTGAAGGAGCAGCGAGAGCGCCTGCTCAAGGCCGAGCTCGCCGCCCGGGAGGCGGCCGAGCGGGCACAATCCAAGCTTGCCGAGCAGAATGCCCGGCTGCAGGAACTCGATGAGGCCAAGACGCAGTTCCTCGCCACCATGTCGCACGAACTCCGCACACCGCTGACCTCGATCGTCTCCTTCACCGAGCTGATACTTGACGACCAGCACGAACTCACCCCGGACACGGTCAGGTCTCTCGTTATCATCCAGCGGAACGCCGAGCGGCTGCTCCGCCTTGTGGGTGACCTGCTGCTGCTCAACCGGCTCGAAGCCGGGGTCGTGCCGCTCGACCTTGCACTCGTCTCGGTCCCCGATCTGGTCAGCGAGGCGGCCCGGTCCGCATCGGCGACCGCCGCGGAGCGCGGCATCACGGTGCAGGTCACCACCGCCCACGGGCCGCCGATCCAGGCCGATCTGCTCCGGCTCCAGCAGGTCCTTGACAACCTGATCTCCAACGCGATCAAGTTCTCTGCCCAGGATGGCCGCGTCCGGGTCGAGGCCAGGCTCGATGGCCAGACGTGGCAGATTGACGTAACCGATGACGGGATCGGCATCCCGGCGGACGAACTAGGCCAGCTCTTCGGCCGCTTCGTCCGTGCTTCGAACGCGCGCATGGCGGGCCTGCCGGGCACCGGCCTCGGGCTGTCGGTAGTAAAGGCCATCACCGAGCTGCACGGCGGCCGCGTCGAGCTGCAGAGCATCGTGGGATCCGGGACCACCTTCAGCGTCTACCTGCCGGTGAGCGCATGAACGCCCGGGTCTTGTGCATCGAGGACGACCAGGACATCGCGCTTGCCGTCAGCATGGTTCTTCGCCGGGCGGGCTTCGATGTCGTCGGTGCCACCGACGGCAAGGAAGGGCTGCGCAGCTTCCACGACGAGCGGCCGGATGTCGTGCTGCTCGACCTGGGCCTGCCCACGCTCGACGGCTGGGCGGTGCTCGAGCGCATCCGTGACCTGAGTGACGTGCCGGTCATGCTGCTCACCGCGCACGGGCTCGAGGCCGACAAAGTCCGCGGCCTCAGTATGGGCGCCGATGACTATCTCACCAAGCCGTTCGGCAACGCCGAGCTTGTCGCCCGGGTGCAAGCACTGTTGCGGCGCAACCGGTCAGGCCGGCCGGAAGCCGAAATCTATCAGGACGCCCTTATCGAGCTGAACTTCGGATCTCGCGAGGTGCGCGTGGGTGGCGAGCCTGCGGCGCTGACGCCGAGTGAGTTCCGGCTGCTGGCCGCCCTCATCCGGCACGCGGGACAGACCCTCTCGGCCGATCAGCTACTTGAGCAGGCGTGGAGCGACCCGCTGCGAATAGGCCCGGAACGGGTGAAGTTCGCGGTCATGCGGCTGCGCCGCAAGCTCAGCCAGGGCGACGGCGACGGCACGCCGATCGAGGCGATCAGGGGCTTCGGCTACCGCTACGTCGTGCCAGCAGACCGCCGGCTGCCACCATCCGACCGGCGGCAGGGGCCACCGGACCGGCGGAAGCAGTGAGCGGCTTCGGGCCGGTCCGTCGGCAGCAGCGAAACCGACCGTAACTGAGGGAGTTGAAACGCCGGGCATGACTACCATCGACCCTGCAGCACCGCGGGGGCGGGTACTTCTCGTCGAGGACGATTTCGAGGCTGCCAGCTTCGCTATCCAGGTCCTGGCCGTGCGGAACGGCTTCGAGGTGGTGCACACCGCCGACCCGGCCGTCGCGCTGCGGCTCGCGGGTTCCGAGTCGTGGGATCTGGTCCTGACGGACGTGGAGATGCCGGGCATGACTGGCATCGAGCTGCTGGAGTCGCTGCGGCGGACGGATCCGTACCTCCCCGTCGCGGTCGTCACGGCACATGCCACCGTGGACGTCGCCAACGGCGCGCTGCGCAATCGCGCCGACGACTTCCAGGAGAAACCGGTGCGGCCGGCCAAGCTGGTCGCGATGGTCACCGAGCTGATCGCCAAGGGGCGCGCGGCCACGCTGGCCAGGCGTCAGGCCGTTTGTCCCATCGCCGTCGCGCAGGCCACCCCGGCCCTGCAAGGCGCTCTTCCCGGAGGTGCACATGACGCGGCGTGACATCGCAGCCAGGCCCATCCGGGTTCTGGTCACCGGGGCCGGCGGCCCAGCCGCCGTCTCGGTGCCGAAGTCCCTGCGAGCGGACCCCTCGGTTACCCTCATCGCCGCGGTGCCGCGGGTACGCGAGAAGGTGGACTCGGGCGTCTCAGTGGCTGGCCGGGCCATCCGCGATCGCGAGCTTGAGCAATTCGGCACAGCGGCCGCCCGGCGCACCGGCCTGACCTACATCGCCAACGTGCAATGCCGCCGCGACCGCGAAGACCGGCCGGCCCTGCTGGAGGTCAATCCGCGCGCACCGGGAGCGCTGCCGCTGACCGTGGCCAGCGGCGTCGACATGCCGCGGCTCACCCTCGACGCGCTGCGCGGCAGGAAGCTGCCTGAGCACGTGGACTTCCGCGAGATTGCCATGGTCCGCTTTCTTGAGGAGTGCTTCATCGAGCTCGGTGAGGTCAGGCGGGTGGCCGCGTGAGTACCTCTGCCACTACCCGGTCCGCCCCGGTCTCGCTCGAGGAGGACTACCACGTCCATTCCGTGTTCTCCGACGGCGTGAGCACGGTGACAGAGAACGTCCGCATTGCTCGCCAGCGCGGGCTGCGCACGCTCTGCCTGGTCGACCATGTGCGGCGGGATACCGCCTGGGTGCCGGACTTCGTGCAAGCCGTGCAGCCGCTGCGCGAGCTTCCCGGCATCGACATCCTCGCGGGCGTGGAAGCCAAGGTCCTGGACCGGACCGGGCGGCTTGACCTGCCCGCCGCAGACGCCCTGGCTGGCATCGACCTCGTCCTGATCGCCGACCATCAGTTTCCCGCTGACCTCGGCCCCGTCGATCCGCGGGAGATGGGTGCCGCTATCAGCAGCGGCGAGGTGAGCCCGCAGGAGGTGATCGAGTGCCTGGTCGAGGCGACGGCCAGCGCGCTCGGGCTGGTCGAGCGGCCGGTGCTCGCGCATTTGTTCAGCGTGCTGCCGAAGCTGGGGCTGGCTGAGTCCGAAGTCCCGGACAGGATGCTCGGCCTGCTCGCGCACCGTGCCCTTGCCGCCGGGGCGATGGTAGAGGTGAACGAGAAATGGTCCTGCCCGTCGGCCCGGACGCTGCGGGCATTCGCCAGCGCGGACGTCCGGCTCGTCGCCAGCACCGACAGTCATGACTGCAAGGACGTCGGCCGTTACGCGTCGGTGGCCCGCACGGTTGGCGTTGCGTTTCCCGGGGCCGCGTGATGGCCTTTCACGTGATCCTGGGGCCAAGTGGCTGCTCATCGCCCTGGTGATGGTCGGTACCGTGCCCTGATAGTCGCCAATTACCAGTTCCTGCTGGTAGCGATCTCGTCGGAGATGATGATCAGGTCGTGCTTGTCGTCATCCTCGTCCGGACGCTGTTCTGCTGAGTTACTGCCCGGGGATACGGGCCGACATCGTGAAGAAATCGCGCGACCACCACGACGCGAAGTAGCGATCCACTCCGCCGACCATGTCGGGCAGCAGAGCCTTCCCATTCACCGCCGCGGCAGCGCCTGTGGCGCTGCGCGGGTCATACGTTGCGTAATCCACCCAGTCGGTGTTGATGTCCAGTTCCATGGCACGCACGGCCCCTGCCCGGACGAGAAGATCGGCGAGCGTGGTGATGTTGAGCCCGGGGCCGCCCACGTAGACCAGGGCGCCGTTGGCCGTTATGCCCACCCCGGATCTCCAGACGTAGACCAGATTGCCGAGTGTGAATCCCCATTTCGTCGTGTCGTTGGGGTTGAGTCCTGGGACGGCCTTGCCATGATCGACGAGGAGGGCGAGGTTCTGGCGCACCGAGACCACATTCGGAGTCAGCGTGGCATCCCTTCCCCAGTCGGCAATGTTGACCGAGCCGTTGCGGTAGATGACGAAGGACGCATCGCCCTTCCGCAGGGGCACGATCGTCTTGCCGTCCGTGTAGTAGCCGCCCTGCGCGTTCTGAATGAGGAAGCCGGCATTAAATGCAGCGACCACACTTCTCGCGCTCCGCGCTCCGATCGGAGCGCTGTGCCGATACGGCCCGCCGCCCGGGATGGTGCTGCCCGAGTAGAGCGTCGGCCGCAGCAGCTTCGTGTCCATCCAGGCCACGCCCGTCACAAGGCTCGTGTGCAATGAATCAGGACGGACCCAGGTCTCGTAGACCGCAGGAATCCCGCCGACAAGCCGGCCTGCCGGGCGCCAGACTCCTTCGCCGGCCAGCTCGTGCCTCGCCGGGGACGTCATTCTTGCCGGGCGCGGGAGGTGCGCAGCGACCCGGGCCGACTTCGGGCGGTGGCCTGGCCGGCCTGATGATGGCAGCCCGGGGATAGAACCCTTGGCGGGCACACCGCCCACCGGTGGCGGATGGGAGGAATACCAGGCGTTCTCGGCCCAGTTAACGATCGAGCTCGCGCCGTGGTCGCGGGCCCATTCGGCGAACCGCGCGGAGACCGAGGTCCCGAGGCTCTGGTTGCTCAGCGCACTGCCCAGCGACACCCAGACGGGGGTGAGGCCGACGGCGATGGCAGCAAAGGCAATGAGGAACGGATGGCGGCCGACCACCGTCGGTCGCGCCTTCCTGATGGCCCGCCGGCGAGCCCGGCGCTCAGCGCGGCGGGCGAGAAAGGCGCGGATGTCGAGCAGCTGCGGAGCGTAATCGGCCGGCATCATCCACGGCGGCTGCGCCGGGCGATGCTCATCCGGTCCCGGCCGTTCCCGCCCCGCTGTATGCCGTGGTTCCTGCAGCCGAGAACCGCTCCAGTCGTGCTGGCTACGAGTCACGTCCGCCTGCTCCGCAACGCACAGCCCGTCGTGATCAGCACGGCAGCGGACCCAGATCGCCCGTCAACATTGCACATATGTCGCCCGTCGACGTAGCACATATGTCCGAGGCTACCCGGGCATCATGAAGTTGGCATGACGAACGGATCCTCGTCGCTGACGGCCGTTCGCTGTTCGCTGTTCGCCTACGGCCCGAGGTCGGCGAGGATGCCGCCGATCCGGCCGAGCGCCGTGGCGATCCACGGCAGCGACAGCGGGTCACGGACCTCAAGCGCGGCCTCTCGCTGCCGTTCCGAGTCGCCATACAGCAGGCCGGTCGCGACCCGGATCCGCAGCGCGCGGCCGGGCCGGGCGCCCGCCCGCCTAGCGCCAAGGCCTAGGCGGGCGGCACTCACCTGCCGGTCCGGGCCGGGCTAGCTGCTAGCCGGTCCGGGCATGACCAGTTGCTGGCCGGTCAGGGCCAGATAGTCGGCTGCCAACTGGTCCAGATTCACGCCCTGCTCGAATCCCTTCGTGCCGAGGTGCTCGGGCCAGATGGCAACCCATGCCTCCTCGACGAGCGGGGTGCCCTGGACGACTCCGTTCCAGAAGGACATGGCGAACTCTGTCTCCTTGGCCCAGGTGATGAACATGACGTCCTCGGCCGTGTAGCCGCCGCCGAGGATCGCGTGGCCCCCGTCGATCGCGGATCCGCTCACGTCAGTCCACGGCTTGCCGTCGCCGAACTCCTGCTGATTCGCATCGAGTACCTGGATGCCGAGCCACAGCGCGCCGAAGATGGCCAGCGCCGCCTTCACCTCGGCTATCTGGGTGTGATCCACCTTGGCGAACGCGACTGCCTTCACGCCGTCAGGGCCGCCGGTCGACTGCAGGTACTCCAGGCCGGTCTGGATGTCCATGCCCTGGTCGGCACTGCTTCCCGGCCCGTTGGTGTCCTTGGTGCCGTTCGGGTCGAAGTTCGGGTTCTGCGTCTGGTAGAACTCCCACACCTGCGGCTGCGTCGGGTAGTACTCGGTCGTCAGCGTCGCGGTGACCAGCCTGCGCGTATTCGCCCAGGTGACCGCGTTGCAGTCACCGACGGCGTCGTTGCCCAGCATCTGCCAGCCGGGCAGCGCGGCGAGATTGTCCTGCATGGGCGGATAGGCAGGGCCCCCGCTCTGCAGGATGCTCCCGAACCTCAGCGCAGGCGCATTCTTGGGTGCCCGGCGACCATACTTGTACGGCATTGTGTGCCTTTCGTCTCAGGCAGAGCTCCGGTCCGCGCGGCCTCTGCGAATGCCTATTCTGGACCCTGCTGGATAGAGCAGCGGTGCGCGACACTGATACATGCGGCGCGAAGATCCTTTGCGCGACGCCCGTCTGCGCCCGGCAGCTTGCCGCGCGACCTCACGCCGCGGTGCTGGCCGGCGTTTGTCTGATGTGACTGGTTTCGCCGGGCCGTCCCTGAGCACCTTATGCCAGGTGCCCCGTGCCACTGCGTAACTCCGCTGCGGTGGTTTTGCCCGCCAGCACAGCACGCCCGCCAGAGTCGGCCAGGCGGGCACCCTACGTGACCTGGAGACAGCTGCATGATCACGGAAATCAATACCGCGACCGCGCCGTCCGGGCGTATTGACGCGCTCGGCTGGGATGACCTGGCCGGCGAGCTGAACGAACTGGGCTGCGCCCTGACCGAGCCGGTCCTCTCGCCCGCGGAGTGCGCCGACATCGCGGCGCTGTACGCCGACGAAGACCTGTTCCGGGCAACGATCGACATGGAGCCCCGCCGGTTCGGGCGCGGCCAGTACCGCTACTTCGCCGACCCGGTCCCGGCCGGGATTGCCGCGCTGCGGGCGTCGTTCTGGCCGCACCTGCTGCCGGTCGCGAGGGACTGGGCCAGCAAGCTCGGCCGGCCGGCGCCCTGGCCGGACACCTTCGCCGGGTGGCTGGATCAGTGTCACGTCGACGGGCAGCAGCGGCCCACGCCGCTGCTGCTCAGCTACGGGCCTGGCGACTGGAACGCCCTGCACCAGGACCTTTACGGGAAGCTGTACTTCCCGATGCAGGTGGTGATCGGCCTCGACGCGCCCGGTACCGACCACACGGGCGGAGAGTTCCTGCTGGTGGAGCAACGGCCGCGGGCCCTGTCGCGCGGCACGGTGACGACCCTGGGCCAGGGCCAGGCCCTGATCTTCACGACCAGCGAGCGGCCGGTGCCGTCAAGCCGGGGCTGGTCAGCCTCGCCAGTGCGGCACGGCGTCAGCGTGGTGCGCTCAGGCAAGCGCATGACCCTCGGCCTCGTACTCCACGACGCCACGTAACCCGCCGCGGCCACGGCCCTGGTAACCCGATGGATCCGGCTTTCAACGGCACCCAACCCTCTCAAAGCCCGATCCATGGGGTTAGGCGGCGATGTTGTGCGACCAGCCGGCTAGGTGCCCGGCCAGAGTCAGGCGTCGCGCTCGATCGGGCAGGTCATGCACCGCGGGCCGCCCCGGCCGCGGCCGAGTTCGCTGCCCCGCACGGTGATGACCTCGATGCCGTTCTCCCGGAGGTAGGCATTCGTGGTGACGTTTCGCTCGTACGCCACCACCACCCCCGGCTCGACCGCGAGCACGTTGCACCCGTCGTCCCACTGCTCACGCTGAGCCGAGCGCACATCCTGGGTCGCGGTCAGCACGGTGATCCGGCTGCGGCCGAGCGCCGCGGCGATCGCGGCGTGCATGTCCTCCGGCGGGTGATCGGTGACCTTGAGCTCCAGCGGCCCGCTGCCCGGCTCGACAGTGTACGACGGGAGCATGCCCATCCCGGCGTACTTGATGAACACCCCGTAATCGGCCATGGTCAGCACGGTGTCCAGGTGCATGAATGCCCGGGCCTTCGGCATGTCGATCGCCACCAGGCAGTCCGCGGCGCTGACCGAGAACAGCCGGTGCGCGAGCATCTCGATGGCCTGCGGGGTCGTCCGCTCGCTCATCGCGACAAGCACCGCGCGGTTGCCGATCACCAGCACGTCGCCGCCCTCGATGGAGGCAGGGTGGCTGTCGGCGCCGTGGTACCAGATCTCGAACTCGCTGGCCGCGAACATCGGATGCCACCGGTACATGGCCTCGTCGCTGACGGTTTCCCGCATCCGGGCCTGCATGCGCATCGCGTTGATGGACACGCCGCCGTAGATCCAGCAGGACGTGTCGCGCTGGTAGAGCAGGTTCGGCAGCGGCGCAAGCACGAAGCCGTCCTGGCCGAGAGAGTGGAACGCGATGCTTTTCGGCTCGGGGACCATGTCCAGGATCTCCCGCTTGGTGATCCCGCCGATCAGGAAACTGGTGAGGGTCGCCGCGTCGAGTCCCTCCATGGCGCCGCGCAGCGCCTCGACCGCCAGCGGCCCGTGCCGGCGTGAGTCGAACACCCGGTCGAGCACGTACTCCCTGGCCTCGGGGATCTGCATCGTCTCGGTGAGCAGTTCGCCGTAGTAGTGAACCCTGGCGCCGCGCTCGCGCAATGCGGCGGCGAACGCGTCATGCTCGGCCTGTGCCTCGGCGACCCAGAGCACGTCGTCGAAGAGCAGGTCGGCGGCGTTGTCCGGGGTGAGCCGCTTGAGCTCCAGGTCCGGGCGGTGCAGGATGACCTGCCGCAGGAGGCCAACCTCGGAGCCGACATGGAACATGGCACTCCCCGTCCGGGCGCTTATTTCTTACCGCTAGTTATTTCACGCCGGAGACTACGCGGGCTCCCGGAGTCCCGAAGTGCCAGCCTCCGGCGCGCAAGGAGCCGCTGTTCGCGGCCGCCCCGTGACATCGTGATCAGATGGCGAGGGTGTCCCGCCGCCCGATCACGTGGCGCAGCGCCGCCTGCTCCCGCCTCCCGCCGTCACTGGCGGTGGCCTTCGCCTGCTTCGCCGGCCTGCTCATCGAGGGCTTCGAGCTCGGTGCCCGCATGCCCCTACCTGTGCGCTCTCGGCGGGTCGTTCTTCCTACTACAGCTGGCGGCACTCCGGTTCCTGGGACAGCCGGCGTGCGACCGCGGGCGGCAGGGACGGCGGTGAGCTTCCGGTCGGCCCGCAAGCCGGAGGCTATGCTGCCGCCGTGGACCTGGACCTTTCGCAGGACGCCGGCCAGCTGACGGCGAGCCTCGTCGATGTCGAGTCCGTCAGCGGCGGGGAGAAGCCGCTGGCCGACGCGATCGAGGCCGCCCTGCGCGAACTGCCGCACCTGACCGTGCACCGGGATGGCAACGCGCTGGTCGCGCGGACCGGCCTCGGCCGGCCGCAGCGGGTGGTGCTGGCTGGCCATATCGACACCGTGCCCGTCGCGGGCAATCTGCCTTCCCATGCAGAACGGGGCATGCTGTTCGGCTGTGGTACGACCGACATGAAGTCCGGGGTGGCAGTCCAGCTGCGCCTCGCCGCGTCAGTGCCGGAGCCGCCGGTGGATGTCACTTACGTCTTCTACGACTGCGAGGAAGTCACGTCGCAGCGAAACGGCCTGCTGCGGCTGAGCCGCCAGAGTCCCGAGTTGCTGGCCGGCGATTTCGCCGTGCTGATGGAGCCGACGGGCTGCGTGGTCGAGGGCGGCTGCCAGGGCACGCTGCGGGCCGAGATCAGGGCGACAGGGAAACGCGCACACAGCGCCAGGTCCTGGATGGGGCACAACGCCATCCACGCGGCCGGCCCCATCATCGAGGTGCTACGCGATTATTCGGCGCGCCAGCCGGAAGTGGATGGGCTGACCTACCACGAAGGGCTGAATGCCGTCGGAGTGCGCGGCGGCGTGGCCGGCAACGTGATCCCCGACGAATGCGTGGTCACGGTGAACTTCCGGTTCGCGCCTGACCGGTCCGCGGGGCAGGCCGAGGCGCACGTGCGAGAGGTTTTCGCCGGCTGGGAGGTCACGGTGACCGACGTCGCGGGCGGCGCGAGACCCGGCCTTGCCGACCCGGCGGCGGCTGCCTTTGCCGCAGCGGTCGGCGGCACCCCGCGGGCGAAGCTGGGCTGGACGGACGTGGCCAGGTTCGACGCACTGGGAATTCCCGCGGTCAACTACGGGCCGGGCAATCCGGAAGTGGCGCACACCGCCGCCGAGCACGTCGCGCTGAGCGAGATCGGCGAGTGCGAGGCCCGGATGCGGGCCTGGCTCTCGTCCTGAAAGGGCCCGGCTCGGGGAGGCGGCGCTGACGCCGCCTCCCCGAGCCGGGGAATGCCTTCCCGCGCTACGTCGGCGGGTGCGCGGTGAGTGTCAGGCCCCCGGTGTGCCGGTGGCCCGACGGATCCACCCAGACGACCGTCACCTGGTCGCCGTCACCGAAGTTCGTCATGAGCTTGGTCAGCGAGTCTGGCGATGACACGGCCTGGCCGTTGACCGAGATGATGACGTCGCCGCCGGAGATCCCGGCGGTGTCCGCCGCCGTCCCGCAGAACACCCCGTCGATCAGCGCACCGGACTTCACCGGCGCGATCTTCTTCGGGATGGTCATCTGCCCGGTGTTGCTGAGGCAGCTCTGGCTGCCGCCGGTCGCGCTGCCGAATCCGCTGTCCCCCTGGAGCTGCAGCGCCCGCTGTCGTTGCGGGCTCGTGCTTGCGGCGGGGGCCGTGCCACCGGGCACGATGACGCCGAGGAACCCGCTCAGGCCGATCTTGATGTTCTGGCTTTTCTGCCCCGACGCGATCAGCCGGGTAATCGAGACGGCCCTGTCGATCGGGATCGCGAAGCCGACGTTCTGCTGGTTGCCGAAGCTCCCGGACTGGGCGGCGGTGTCCATGCCGATCACCTGGCCGCTGGTGTTCACCAGCGGGCCACCGGAGTCACCGGGGACAATCTGCGCGTTGGTCCGCAGCATGCCGTGCAGCGTCTCGCTGCCTGCCGCGCTGCCCTGGTCGCTGGCGTTGATGGTCCGGTTCAGGCCGGTGATCGAGCCGGTGACGGCACGCGCGCCGCCCGCGCCCTCGGCGTTGCCGAGTGCGACGACCGCGTCGTTGACCTTGACCGTGGTCGAGTTACCGATCGGGACTGTCGGCAGGCCGGACGCGCCCTTCAGCTGGAGCAGGGCGACGTCGTCTGCCGGGTCCCAGCCGAGCGGGGTGGCCTGATAGCGCCGGCCCGACGTCACGAGCGACGCAGTCAGCCCGGTGCTGTTGTCAATCACGTGGTTATTGGTAAGGACCAGGCCCGATGAGCTGATGATCATGCCGGTGGCCTCTGCGGTGCCGCCCTGGTAGCGAAGGTTGCTCGTAATGTCGACCAGGCCGGGATCAACCTTCTTCTGGATGGCCTGCACGGACGCCCGGCTGAGTCCCGGTCCGGCCCCTTGCCCTGAGCCGAGGCCGCTCCCGCCCTGCTGGAACTGCTGCCCGGCGACCGGCGTGGCGGAGTTGCTGTGGTTGACCGACAGGACAGCCCCGGCGCCGACGCCAGCGGCGAGCGCTGCCACCACTACGTAGGTGAGGATGCTCCGCCCACGGCGCCTGCCAGGGTCTGCTGGTCCTTGCTGGATGTAGTCACCAGGCGGGGGAGGGCCGTATCCGCCGTAACTCCCATACCCGCCGGCCTGCCCGTATCCCGGCTGCCCGGATCCGCCCGCCTGGCCCGGCTGCCCGTAACCGCCCGGCTGACCTGCCTGCCCGTATCCGCCCGGCTGGTCCTGGGCTCCAGCCTGACCGTAACCGCCCGGCTGCCCGTATCCGCCCGCCTGGCCATACGTGCCGGGCTGGCCATACGTGCCGGGCTGGCCGTATCCGCTCGCCTGCCCAGACCCCTCCGGCTGACCGTACGTGGCGGGCAGCGGGTATGCCTGGGGCTCGGCTGGCTGGGCGTGACCACCGTCATCCGCCAGCGGCGCAGTATCGCTGCCGTGCACCGGCGAACCCGGGTCGGTTGCGGCCATGTCGGGCTCCCCGGCCTGCGGGGAATCCGCGTCCAGTCGGCCAGTTCCGTCCTGCGGGGAAGCCGCGTCCGGCGCCTGCTGGGAAGCGTCCGGCGCCTGCTGGCCGTCGCCCGCCGGCGGTGGCCAGGCGTCGGCCTGCTCCGGCGGCCGGTTGTCGCTGCCGCCCTGGTCTTCCTGCATTCACATCACCTCTGCCACGGTCCCAGCGTACTTTCCATCTCCGGCGTCGAACACTGCCCGGCCGACGCGCATTGCCGTCTGCCTCACCGCTACGGTCCCAGTAAGCATCAGTGACCTGGACGTTAGCTGAATGCTTACTGGGGATTCTCTATGGCGGTCGCTGGTGAGGCACGTGCAACCCTCTGAACTGCGGAATTACGGACCGGCATTCCGGATGCCGTCATGACCGCCAGTGGTCATGCCCTCAGGGTCCGGCGCCATACCAGTAGTGCCCGGAGTGCCCGCAGCCCCGAACGCTCGCTCCCACCTCATCACGACGGAGGGCGCGGGCGCCTTCGCCAGTGTATGCGCGCGCGCCCCGCAGCCTTGCCGTCAATCATCAGTTCGGTTTTTGCATGCCATGACGTGCAAAACCGAACTGGTCATCGCTATCCACAGGTTACGCTGGGCCGGGGGGCACTTCGCAGGAGGAGATCGGGAACACGCCGGGCGCGAGAGGGCTCGCACATCGAGGAAAAGCGATATATCTTGATTGTGGAGTGCCCGTCCGCAACCTAGGGAGTGACGATGTCGGCACCAACGCGCAAGGATGAGCAGGGTCTGACCCGGCGTGACGAGCTAGCAGTCTCCGGCGCCGCCATGTCGCAAGCTCCGTGGGCAGCGGCCGGCGCGGCCGGCGCGGTCGTCACGGGCGGCGACCTGGTCCTGCACCTGCTGACCGCGAATCTCGGCCTCACCAGTTCACTGTCAGCCGGCAGCGTGGCCTTCTTCGCCGTGGCCGCTGGCGGGGCTGTATTGAGTAGCCGGTCCGGACGCGCGATGCGCTGGGCCAGGCAGAATCCATGGCGCTTCGCCGTCCTGCCCGGCGTAGCCACCGCGATCGTGGTGTTCGTGCTGTCCGTCGTGCTCGGCGGCGGGATGATCGGCGGTACCTTCAGCGCGCTCTGGCACGGGGCGGCGGCCTACGGGCTGACCGGCGTGGCCGCCTCCGTCAGCCGCGGCCGCAAGCGAGCAGCCTGACGGTCCCGCGCCGTCAGGGTCAGCGCCGTCAGAGTCAGCGCCGTCTGGGCCGTCCCGGGTCAGCCAGCCGGACCCCGGCTCACCGAGACCCGGCCGCGCTCCGGCCAGGGTCGGTGAACCGGGGACGCCGGGAATCAGACGGTTACCCAGTCGGTGATGAAGTGGTCAGCACCAAGCCTGCAGTCAAGGCGCATCGCCCCTGACCCGGGCGCCGGGAATGCGAAGCAGCCGACTTCGTCTGCCTGCGTTGTCGCCTGCGGGCCGTCGGCTGTCAGCAAGGTCACCTGGCCGGGCCGCGGCGGGATCAGCTGGCCCACGATCCCGGCCTCGTCGATCTCGACTTCCACGCTCAGCCGCTCGCCATGGAACACCAGCGTGTGCGGCGTGCCTGGCCCGCTGCCGCGGACCAGCGGGCCGGCGGCCACACCGGCACCAGCATCAAGGCCGAACAGCTCAAGGTCGGCATCCACCGTACGCCAGCTGAAAGCCGCCTCAGCCGCACGGATGACGCTCTCGTCGAGCGGCAATTCCCGCAGCGCGGCGCCTAGTTCCTGCAGCAGTTCGTCGTCACTCCACCTCTGCGAGCTCATGCTGGTCACCTCCCTTCCCCCGGCCGGCGGTCGGAGTTGCCGCCAGATAAGCACGTACCGCACTGGTTTCCCGCAGCTTGTCAAGGCACCGCCGGAGGGTCGGGCCGATGCTCCCGATCGGCATCCCCAGCAGCTCGCTGATCTCGTTGTAGGCCTTCGGCGGGTCGGCAGTCCGCAGCTGCAGGAGCCACTGATCGCGCATGGGCAGCTCGGCGAGCCCGTCGCGCAGCGCCTGGTGCAGCTCAGCCTGCAGGATGCCGGCGTCGGGGTCCAGGATCACGGACCTCTGGATGGCGCTGTCGTCGCTCGGGTCCACCGGAAGCACCCGCTGCGCCCGCGCCAGCTGCCGGATAGATTCGCGCTGGGTGGTGACCACGAGCCAGCCCGGCAGTGCCTCCGCCTCGCGCAGATCGGCCAGGTGCTCGACGAGCCGCAGCCAGACCGTCTGGCTGACGTCCTGCGCGTCCGCGGCGGCGAGCCGGTAGCCTCGTGCCACCGCCATCACGAGGGGCGAGTAACGGCGCACCAGCTCATTCCACGCTGACTCGTCGCCGGCCGCGCTCGCTTGCACTAGCCGGCCGAGTTCGGATTCCTCCGTCATGCGCACCATCCTCCTGCCGAACGGCGGATCCGGCGCGGCGAGATGCTGAGATTTGTCCAGGAAACCAGGCTTTTGTTTCTCACCTAAGAAACCAGGCTTTTGTGTACAGAGCATGGCTCGGCGACGGTGATACACCGACAGGGTATCTCGCACGGCTCAGATGCCCGGGAGTATCCGGATTGCCTGGCCAAAGTCCGGTATCGGGCGGCCTGCTGCTAGCAGCCTGCGCCGCGCCTCGCGGAGCGGGTACTGATACTGCTCGTGCAGCCGGGCGAGAGCCCCCGTGATCTGGGGTGCGGCGAAGGAGGTACCGCTCCACGCTGCCCAGGAGTCCGCGCCGAAGGTGTGCGGATCCGGATCCACCGCGCTGGACTCCCGGCCCTCGACGTAAGTCGAGCGCAGTCCCTGCCCGACCGTCGAGCAGGTGACCCAGGAGCCGTAACTGGACCACGCCGACGGCAGCATGTCGGGCGCCAGGCCGGCCACGGACATGACCCGGCTGAACGCGCCGGGCCAGCAGGGGGTGGCGTCGGCGTAGTTGCCCGCCGCCGCGACGATCAGCACCTCACGGTCCTGCTCGCGCTCCAGCTCACTGATGACATCGAGGGCCGCGCTGATGGCGATGGGCGGAATGTTGTCCTGGGTCTGGCAGCCGAGAGAGAGGTTGAGGATCTCGGCGCCGTCCTTAACCGCCTGGATCATCGCGCAGGCGACCGCTGTCTCGCTGCCGATGCCCTCGCTGTCAATTGCCCGGTACATCCTGATGTCCGCTCCGGGCGCGATTTGCTGGATGATCCCGGCCACGAACGTGCCGTGACCGGCGTCGAGGTCGAGATACCCGTCCTGCGCGGACAGCGGGAACTCCTCCAGCGGGTCGATGTTGTCCCCGCGCGGGACGTCATCGAGCCACCCGTCGGTCCGCCTTTCGGCGGAAATGCCAGTGTCGATGATCGCCACCCTGGTCGGCCTGCCCGGGAAGGGCGCGAGCTGCCATGGGCCGGGCGACATAGCCGGCCGCGGTCCTCCGATTCCCTTGCCGATGGGCGCTGTCGGGGTGATGTTGCTGACTGATGCTGCGAATCCCCGCGTCCGCAGGCCCCGGGCCATATCGGACAGTTCGCGCGGGCCCATCTCCGGGTGCGCCAGCCGCACCACCCGGCCGTGCAGCTCGGCGCAGTCAACCTCGCCGGCCGTCATGTCGAGGGCATCCAGGTACGGCTTGGCGGTGCGGTCAGTGTCCTGCCCGTCAGCCGCTCCGGGCCGGCCATCGTAGGACTGCGCGGTGATCAGGAGTTCCCCGCGCACGAGCATCGGCTCGAAGCCGACCTGGACCGGCAGGTAATCGAACTGGGTGACGTCCCCGGCCCGCGGGCCGCCAGCGCCGTCCTCAGGCTGCCGCCGCTGCTGCAGCAACCTGAGCAGCTGGCTCCTGATTTCCGGATCGTGGCGTCGCTGCGTAAGTTCGGTAACCTGGCGCTGCATATCCGATTCGAGCTCGTCCAACGGCTCATGATCGGACCAGCCCGGGAACTCACCTCGGAACGGGTCGCCCCTATTCTCCTCGTCAAACGGCACTGAAACCACCGGTCCTTCTCATATGATGATAAAGCGGACACCGTGAGGCCGCCGGGGCCGCCCGGCGGCGGAACTGTCTCTTGGACAGAGCCGCCTGACGGGCTGTTGATACGTGCACGGCAGGCGTACCTTGACGTGGCGGCCGACCCGGACCGATTCCGCCCTGTCGCGGAGGTGCTCGTCGCCGAGGCCAGGCGGGCGCGCAATCCCGGGGCGCTGGCCCTCGCGTTGCGGGCGGTGGCCTGGGCAGAACGAGCACGGCTGGACGATCGTTCGGCTATCCGGCTGCTCGACGAGGCCTGCCGGATCGCGCGCCTGCGCCATTTCGATCACACGCTGGCAGCGCTGCTGATGAGTCGTTCATCCGTCAGCCTGGAGCTCGGCCGTACTGACGCGGCGCGCCGCGACCTGCGGGCAGCCGCATCGCTCGTCACCAGCGAGCAGATCACGGAGCTGGACTTCCACTGGGCCGTGCTGCTGCACAACCTCGGGCGGCTGGCGGACGCCGCGCCCCGCTATCGCCGCGTACTGTCCGACTCGGAGGCCTGTGCCCGGCACATGGTGCTGAGCGCGAACAACCTGGCGCTGATCGAGTCCCAGCAAGGCAGGTACGCCCAGGCACTGCGCCGCCTGGGCGAGGCCGTGCCCCGGGCGGTGGAAGTCGGCCCGGCGCTGATCGCCCTGGTCGCCCAGACTCGTGCCTGGGTCACGGTGCAGTCCGGGCGGTTTGCGGAGGGCCTGGGCCTGTTCGATGAGGCGGCGAAGGTGTACCGGACCGCCGGCCTCCCGCTCGGCGAGCACTACATCGACTACGCCGACGTGCTAATGGAGCTGCGGCTGCTGCCCGAGGCGGCCGGCGCTGCCCGCAGCGCCGTGGCGGAATTCTCCGCTGCCGGAGTCTCGCTGATGGCCGCCGAAGCACAGCTTCGCGTCGCCCAGCTCGCGCTGCTCGCCGGTGACTGCGCCGAGGCAAGCGCGGCCTCGACGGCGGCTGCGGCCGCGTTCCGGCGGCAGACCAGGGCGGCGTGGCGAGCCCGCGCACTGCTCGTCATGGCCGAGGCCCGGCTGAGGTCCGGCACGGCCACGCAAGCCGACCTGGCCCAGGCCCGCGCGGCGGCCGAACGACTCCGGACCCTGGGCATGACGGCCGAAGCCGTGCACAGCTTCCTGGTGAGCGGCCGGCTGGCTGCCTCCCTCGGCCGCCGCGGCCAGGCCATCACGGCGTTGACCCGTGCGGGCTCGCTGGCCCGCGGGATGCCCGTCCTGGTCAGGCTCAGGGGCCGCCTCTCATCGGCTCTGGCGGCCGGCCTTCGGCACCATGACCACGAGGCGCTGGCACATTGCCGCCTCGGTCTCATCGACCTGGCGCGCCACCGCGGCAGCCTGCCGTCCGCGGAACTCCGGGCGCTCGCCTCGGGTCATGGCGCCGAACTGGGTCTTATCGGCCTGGACGTGGTCATCCGGGGTGGCTCGCCGGCCCGCGTGCTGAACTGGATGGAGCGCAGCCGCGCAGCCGCCCTGCTTGCCGTCGAACCGCCAGAGCTCGGCGAGTTCCGGGCGGACTGGACGGCCCTGCGCGCCGCGCAATCGCAGCTGCGAGACGACGATGTGAACGGCGACGAGATCGGGACCCCTGCGCACGCGCGCGCCGCGCTGGCGGCTAGCGAGCAGGCGGTCATCGAGGACCGTATCCGGCAGGCCACCTGGCGGGCGAGACCGGTGGCCGGCCGGCCGGCCACCCTCGTGACCGCTGGTGCGCTGCGTGATCACCTGGCGGGCCGTACCTTCATCGCGTACGGACTACACGGCGGGAACCTGGTGGCGGTGCTGGTCGAGCCTCGCCGCAACAAGATTGTCACCCTGGGGCCGGTGGCTCCCGTCCAGGCACAGCTGCGCGCGTTCCTGTTCGCGTTGCGCCGCCTGGCGCAGCCCCGGCGGCCGGACGAGGTTGCCGCCGCCCGCGCGAGCGCCGACCTGCGCATTCGCACGCTCACCGGGCTGCTGCTGGATCCCCTTGAGCTGCCCGCCGACGCAGAACTTGTCATCGCCGGAGTGCGCAGGCTGCAGGGCGTCCCCTGGTCGGCGCTGCACGGCGGCCCGGTCTGCCTGACGCCATCAGCCACTTTCTGGGCCCGCTCAGCGCTGGCGGCACAGGCCCGGCGCCGCGACCGCGAGGCCGGCTCCGCCGACGGCAGCGGCGCCCAGGGCAGCGGCGCTCAGGGCAGCGGCGCTCAGGGCAGCGGCGCTCAGGGCAGCGGCGCTCAGGGCAGTGGCGCCCACGGCAGCGGCGCCCAGGGCAGCGTGGTCCTAGTGGCAGGCCCCGGCCTGCCAGGGGCGGTCGCCGAGGTGGAGGCACTGGCGGCCATCCATCCGGCCGCTGTCCTGCTCTCGCCGCCCGGCAGCACCGCCGAGGTGGTCGCCGGAGCCCTGGCCGGAGCCGATCTTGCCCATCTCGCCTGCCATGGCACCCTGCGCGCGGACAACCCGATGTTCTCCTCGCTGCTGCTCAGCGACGGCCCGCTCACCGTCCAGGAACTGTACGCACGAGGCCTGGCGCCGCACCGCCTGATCCTGGCGGCCTGCGAGTCCGGCGCCCAGGTCAGCTACGCGGGCGACGAGGTGCTCGGCTTCGTCAGCGCGCTGCTGGCCCGCGGCACCGCCGGCATTCTCGCCAGCACCGCCGTCGTCCCCGATGTCGAGGCCGTCGGCCTGATGACCGCGGTGCACCGGGGCCTGGTGCGCGGCGCCACCCTCTCCCGCGCGCTGCACGAGGCCAGGCAATCGGTCGACACCGAGGACCCCGCCAGCTACGTCAACTGGTGCACCTTCAACGCCCACGGGGCCGCCTGAGCCAGGAGCCGGGGCGGAAGGTGCGTGCGCCGGCGATCAACACGGACGCCAGGACGGGGTGCCAGCGCTCAGCGCGGGCCGTGCTCGTCCAGGGCGCCAACCCGCAGGCCGCGCCGCTCGCATTCATCGAGCAGCAGCGGCAGCGCGCCCAGTGCCGCCCGCGCCGAGCCGGGCGGCGAGGTGCAATCGGAGTCGTGCAGCAGGACCGTCCCCCCGCCGCGCAGGTCCCGGGTCAGCGCCGCGTACACCGACTCCGGCGTCGCGCCCCGCGTCCATTCCCGGCCCCAGTCACTCCACAGCACCGGGGTCAGGCCGAGCTGGCGCGCGGCCAGCAGCGCGCCCCCCGTCAGCACCCCGTACGGCGGGCGGTACAGCCGGGGCACCACGCCGGTCGCGGCGGCCACGGCGTCCGCCGCCCGCGCGATGTCGTCGCGGGTTGCCCGCGGGCCGCGCAGCGTCAGGTAGCGGTGGTCCCACCCGTGCACGCCGATCTCATGACCGGCCGCCGCGATCTCGGCGGCCAGCTGCGGCGCCCGCGCCACCATAGAGCCGAGCAGGAAGAACGTAGCCCGCGCCGCCCGTCCGCCGAGTACCTCAAGAAAGCTCGGCGTGGAATCCGGATCGGGGCCGTCATCAAAGGTCAGCGCCACGTGATCGGCCGCGCCGCGGCCGCAGAGCCGGGGGAACAAGGCCTTCCTGACCGGGCCGATTGCGGTCAGGCCCGGACTGCCGTGTGCTATCACCAGTCCTGCCGCCAGCCCAGCCGCCGCGAGCACGGCATGCCCGCCAGATGATCCGTTCAGGCCGGCCGGGTCCGCCATCCCTCTCCGCCCATCGTTAGTCTGGCCAGACAGCCGACTGCGCACGGGCGGCCCGGCACGACAGCGCGCAGGCATGCGCGCCAGGACCGCACGACGCGGTCGGCCTGTTCCTGGGATCATGCCATGCCCGGGGACCGCGCCGGATCGGGCCAGGCGCAACGGACCAGTATCGACGAGCAAGGGGTGCCGGTTTGGGAATCCAGGCAGCACGTATCGTCTTTCCCCCCGAGGACCGGGCCGAGATAGCGGCGGCCATCACCGGAATCCTGACCACGGGCGCGCTCACTCTCGGGCCGTACACCAAGCAGTTCGAGGCCGCGTTCGCCGCCGCGCACGACTCGCCGCACGCCGTCGCCATCGCCAGCGGCACGGCGGCGCTGGAGATATCGCTGCGCGCCGTCGGCGTCGACGGGCAGGACGTGATCGTTCCGGCCAACACGTTCTACGCGACGGCGGCCGCGATCCTGCGGGCCGGCGGCCACCCCGTGTTCGCGGACATCGATGCCGCCACCTTCGCGCTGAGCCCGGACACGATTACCGCGGCGCTTACCCCGGACACGGCCGCGGTGGTGCTGGTGCACATCGCCGGGCTGGTCACGCCGCACGCCGACGAGATCAAGCTGCTCTGCGAGCAGCGCGGCATAGTGCTGGTCGAGGACGCCGCGCATGCGCACGGTGCCACCTACGACGGCCGTTTTGCCGGCTCATTCGGCGCGGCGGCTGCGTTCTCCTTCTACCCGACCAAGGTGGTGACGAGCGGCGAAGGCGGGATGATCGTCACCCCGTCAGCGGACCTGGCCGGCGAGGCCAAGATCTACCGTGACCAGGGCAAGGGCGCCTTCTCCTCGAACCACCACGTGCGGCTCGGCTACGCCTGGCGGCTCAGCGAGCAGAACGCCGTGACCGGCCTGGTGCACCTGCGCAGGATGGACGAGTTCATCACCCGCCGCCGCGAGGTGGCTGCCCGCTACGACAAGGCGCTGGCCGGGCTGGACGGCCTTGAGCCGCTCAGCGAGCCGGCCGGGTGCCGCGGCAACATCTACAAGTACATCGTGCTGCTGCCGCCCGGCGCTGACCGTGCCTGGTTCAAGCAGGAACTGGCGGGCAAGCACGATGTCCGGCTGGCCGGGGAGGTCTACGATCTGCCGCTGCACCAGCAGCCGGTGCTGGCCGAGTACGCCGCCGGCGCGCTGCCGGTCGCCGAGGACATGTGCGCCAGGCACGTTTGCCTGCCGGTCCATTCGGACATGCGAGATGACGAGGTTGATCAGGTACTGACCGCGGTGGCCGCCGTCTATGACGCGCTGACCCGTTCCCCAGGGTCTGCGGCAACAGTGGTCTGAGTTGACAGTGGTCTGAGTTGAC
>Ga0182024_10007049_pt1 | contig 24395 bp, 23 predicted proteins | sample P32metaG_FD_120480 | JGI IMG/M metagenome (GOLD analysis project Ga0182024, IMG submission 120480) | Permafrost microbial communities from Stordalen Mire, Sweden - P3-2 metaG (Illumina Assembly) | ecosystem: Environmental > Terrestrial > Soil > Wetlands > Permafrost | place: Sweden: Stordalen...
CGAGCCACACGAGCGCTTCCATTCATCCTCCTGAGCAGGTTTCAATTATTGGAACAGTGTTCCCAATCGATACAATGTGACTATAGTTGCGATTTGAACGTGCGGGAGGGGGCAAGTGAAGGTAACGGAGGAGCGCAGCGCCAGCCAATTGGACGAAGTAAAAGGTCTGAATGGCGCCGATCGCGTACTCGCGACGCTCAACCTGCTCGGCTCGTACCCCGAGGGAATTGGCCTCAACGATCTCGCCCGATTGATGAACTCGCCGCGCTCGAGCGTGCACCGAGCGCTCGGAGCCCTTCGCCGCGCCGACTTGATCGAACAGGATCGCGACAGTCGCTACCGGTTGGGCTACGGACTTCTAAAGCTCGCCTTTTCGTACTACGAGGAGCTCGACGAAGTGGGCCGTATTCGTCCGGTGCTCACCGCATTAGCCGAGAGGTTCGGTGAAACGACGCACTTCGCCATCCTGGACAAGCCCGAAGTGGTCTATCTCGCCAAGGTCCAACCAGCGACCTCGCGCTACCAATTGACCTCGGTGATCGGCGGACGCAACCCCGCCTACTGCACCGGCGTCGGCAAGGCGTTGCTGGCCTACGCGTTAAAAGACGAGGCGGAGGTGAACGAATTTGTTGCTCACCACGAGCCGCCGCTCTCTCGACACACTGAGCACACCATCACGACCGCCAAGAAACTCCACAAGGAGCTGGCCCTCATCCGCGACGATGGTTACGCGCTGGACCGCGAAGAAAATGAACCGGGCATCAACTGCCTCGCGATCCCGTTGTTCTTGACGTCGAAGTCAGTGCCCGACGGCGCCGTGAGCATTACCGCCGTGGCCCAGCGTTTTCCACTCGAGGCACTCGAATCGTCCGTCGATGAGGCTCGAGCGATGATTCGCGAGCACCTGGGGGAGGTCATGAAGTGAAGATCACTGACGTAGAGGCACTCGTGCTCCAGGTAGGAGAGATTGACACGTCGCGCGCCGACGGCACGCAGGACGCCTTCGTGGTCCGGGTGCACACGGATGAAGGTCTGGTCGGGGTCGGTGAGGGAGACACGTCGCCCTACGTCGCGCGCGAGATTGTCACTATGCCGTCATCGCATTCGCTGGCTCGCAGTCTCAGGGACGTGCTGATTGGCGAGGACCCTCGTCGGATTCGCCCGCTGTGGAACCAAATGTTCCTCAGCTCGTATCACTACGGACGTGACGGTGCGGCCCTGCACGCCATAAGTGCCGTCGACATGGCGCTCTGGGATCTGCTCGGAAAGACCTCCGGCCTCTCGGTGACCCAACTGCTGGGCGGAGAGGAGTCCAACGAGATCGAGGTCTACGCGAGCGAAGTCATGCCCGAGACCGCCAAGGAGGTGACGGCGATCGCGACGCGCGTGGTCGATGAGGGCTTCACCGCCCTCAAGCTCGGTTGGGGGCCGCTCGGCCGCGATATTGGCCGGGACGTAGAACTGGTCGGGGCCGCGCGCTCGATTCTCGGGCCCAATCGCAAGCTCATGATCGATGGCGGAATGGCCTATTCATTGCGCAGCGCCCAGGAGTTCTGTCGACGTGCCGAACCGTTCGGACTTTTCTGGTTCGAAGAGCCGTTCGAGGCCGACGACTTTCGTTCGTACGAACGACTGACCGCCAGTGTCGGCGTGCGGGTCGCCTGCGGTGAAGCGCATTCGAGTGTGGCCACGTTTCGCAGGTTGGTGGACGTCGGCGTGAGCATCCTCCAGCCCGACCTCGGTCGCTGCGGCGGCTTCACCAGCGCCCGCGATCTCGTCGCAATGTGTCGCGAGTACAGCGCGAGCGCCGTCGTGATTCCGCATTGTTTTTCCACCGACGTGCTGTTAGCCGCCACGTTGCAGTTCGTCGCGTCGCTGTCGGGCGAGCGGCTAATTGAGTACCCGGTCACGTCGTCCAAGCGCTCGGGCTCAATACTGGAGACGCCGTTCGTGCCGCATAAGGGAATGCTTCGACTGCCCGAGGGACCGGGGCTGGGCATCGTGCTCGACGACGACGAGGTTGCGCGTCGAACGGTCAAAGCGTAGGGCATTGCTCATGAGCAGCGCACAAGTGGAAGCTCTGATACCGCCAGAGGGAGGGCACGATGGCCTCAATCTCGATTGAAAAGGTCTCCAAGGTCTACCCCAATGGATTCAAAGCGGTGCACGAACTCGACATCACCGTCGCCGAAGGCGAATTCATGGTGATGGTCGGACCATCGGGGTGCGGCAAGACCACGGCGCTGCGCATGGTCGCGGGGTTGGAGGAGATTACGTCGGGCACGCTGCGTATTGACGACAAGGTTGCGAACAACCTCACCTCCAAAGAGCGCGACGTGGCCATGGTGTTTCAGAACTACGCGCTGTATCCCCACATGTCGGTCGCCGAGAACATTGCGTTCAGCCTGAGTCTGCGCAAGACCCCCAAGGACGTCATCAAGAAAAAGGTGGCGACCGCCGCCGACATCCTCGGTCTCACCGAGTTACTCAATTCGAAGCCGGGTCTGCTGTCGGGTGGCCAGCGCCAGCGTGTCGCCATGGGACGGGCCATCGTGCGCGATCCCAAGGTGTTCCTGATGGACGAACCGCTGTCGAACTTGGACGCCAAGTTGCGCGTGCAAATGCGCACGGAAGTTCGACGTATTCAGCGACGCATTGGTGTGGCGACCCTGTACGTGACCCACGACCAAACCGAAGCCATGACCATGGGTGACCGGGTGGCCGTCATGCGCCTGGGCGTGCTGCAACAGTGCGACGAGCCCCAGGTTCTCTACGGCAATCCCAGCAATCTCTTTGTCGCCGCGTTCATTGGTTCGCCGGCCATGAATCTTTTTGAGGCGGCGCTGAGCGACGACGGAACGTCACTTCAACTCGGTTCGCAGTCGCTGCTCATCAGCGACGCGGTCCACCAACGCCGTCCCGGCCTGGCCGCGTTTCGTGGACGAAAGCTCATCGTCGGCATTCGAGCCGAGGACTTGCCGGTCGTCGATGGTGAGCACGTCCCGGGCCGAGTGATGAAGGCGTACGTCGAAGAAATAGAAGCGCTGGGGGCAGAGTTGTTGGTGCACTTCTCCATTGACGCAACTCGCGTGGGCGGGGACATCCAACGCGAGGTCAAGGGCGACGAGCTGAACTCCATCTCCATCGACATCGTGGGCGAAGGCGTCGCGCGCGTCGAACCGCGCGCGGATGTACACGTGGGAGAAGACGCATTGTTTACGATCTTCCCCGAACGAATGCACTTCTTCGATCCCGAAAGTCAGAAGGCCGTCGAATAGTGAGTCACCAGATCACGGTTCGCGCACGGTGATCAATCTGGAGGCCGAGGGAATTGCTCTGACGATGATGCCCGAACGCGGCGGCAAGATCACCAGTCTTTTGGATACCGTCCGCGATCGTGAGTGGCTCGAACAGGCCGTTGACGTATTGGTCGGGCCCGCTGACGTCGAGCAGTCATTTGACGATGGCGACATGTGCGAGTGGGACGAGATGTTGCCGACAATTTCTTCCTGTCGTTACCCTGGCTCCGACCTCGAACTACCCGATCACGGAGAGCTCTGGCGAGTTGCGTGGGACGTGACGCAACAATCCTCTAACTCGGTGTCGACACGTGCGCATGGTCACATGCTCCCGTACCTCTTTGAGCGAACATTGACACTTGACGCCGGTCGATTGCGGGTGGAGTACTGGATGTCAACGAGTGGCAACGATGATCTCGCGTTTCTTTGGGCCGCGCACCCGCTGTTCTCGCTGCAACCGAGAACCCGACTCGTTGTTAATAGCGGGTCGAGCATCTTCGATCAGTTGCACGAAAACGGTTCGAGAACACTGATGAACTGGCCTCAAGGCGGAGCCATCATTTCTGATGTGGCGGGCGTGGGCCAAGGAAAGAAGTTCTTTGCGCGTGCGCTTAAGGAGCACGTCGCCGTCTCACTTATTGATCCCGACGGGACCCAAATAAACTTGGGTTGGAGAAGGTCACAGATACCGTGGCTCGGAATTTGGATGGATAACTGTTCACTCTCCCGTCAGCCAGTGGCGGCGATTGAGGCGACGAACGGACTTGATGACTCATTGGAGAGGTCTTCATTGGCTGGCGAGTCGTGGACGGTCTCGCCTGGATCCGCCCGGCAATGGACCATTGAATTGACCACGAGTGGGTCACCGTCGTAATACGAGAGAGGAACAAAATGGAAAATCTTATGGGCAAGCGAGCCCTCGTCACGGGAGCGTCGAGCGGTATTGGTCAAGCCATCGCCCTGAAACTGGCGAACGAAGGCGTGGCCGTCGGTGTGGGTGGGCGAGATGAAGAGCGAGTCAACCAGACGTGCCGTCAAATTGAAGAGGGGGGTGGGAAGGCCGTGGCCGTGCTGGGCGACGTCGCCCAGGCCGACGAAGCCGAGCGCGTGGTAGCGACGACGGTAGAAGCACTCGGCGGGCTGGACATCGTGGTCAATAACGCGGGCATCGACGCCAACGAATGGCACGACGTGGCGGACTGGCCCGTTGAGAGTTTCGACGAGATCATGGCGGTCAACACACGTGGTCCCTTCCTCGTGTCGAAGTTCGCGATTCCGCATCTGTTGGCTGCTGGGGGCGGATCGATGCTGCACATCAGTTCCGTGTGCGCGGTGACCGTGTGGGCCGGTGACTGTGCGTACGACGTATCTAAAGCCGCCCTCAACATGCTCTCGGATCACATTGCCGTGGAATACGGATCGAGGGGAATTATCTCCAATACGTTGATGCCCGGTGTCGTGCGGACCGCGCTGCACGAGAACGTGATGGAAGGAATGAACGACGGGCGGGCCTTTGAGCGGGTGTTGCTCTCGCGCCATCCGATCGGGCGATTCGGCACCGTCGAAGAGATCGCGGAAAGCGCGGCGTTCCTCTGTAGCGGCGTGGCACCGTTCCTCACGGGCTCGAATATCTTGATTGACGGCGCGTACAGCAGAGTGTGATTGCGGTCTCGATGACCGCGCCACCACTCTCCATGACGTGGTGAATCCGTCGAGATCACTTTCCTACGCAGTTGGTAGCGCGCGAACTCACCAACTGTTAGGCACAGCGAATCCGCTGCGACGTCATTGAATTGGTGTTTGACGGCCAATTTTGGCTTGCTCGGTCATTCTTGGCTTGTGCTAAGCTGTAATTAAGTAATCATCTCGAGGAGACACCAATGGAATCAAGGAAATCCGCAAAACGTTCGCCGAGAGGTGTCCGATCAGGACGACACTCGTGGTCGTCAAATGAACCCGAAGTAGTGACAACCGAGGAACTTTCGGGCTGGCTTGTCGGCCGCCTGCCCGACGGTTGGTTCGAGGAGACTCCAACCATCACAGTTGATCGAGACGAGATTCTGATTGTCGGAAAAGTATCCGCGCCCGATGTAGGCGATGGAGCCGATCCGTCGACCGTGGCTGCGGCCGAAATCGGCCGTATTACCAGGTTCCGTGAGGAGACCCGTGAGGAACGCATGATCGTTGCGCGCGAAGGACAACACCACTTCGGTCGGATAATCAGTTGGGGAGCTCAAGCAGGCGGCACCACACTGACCTTCACCAACTTGTCGGTTCCGGTCATGACACGCCTTCGTCAGCCCGAGCGGACGGTTTTGGACACGTTGGTTGACAGTGGAGTGGCTCGGAGTCGCTCCGATGCGTTGGTCTGGTGCGTCAGACTGGTTGCCTCAAATGCCGACGAGTGGCTACTCAAACTTCGTGAGGCTATGGAGTCAGTTGAGCAGGTCAGACGGAATGGTCCGACGCCCGTTTAGATGATTCTCAAAAACGTTAAAAATAGAAGTTCTCGAACAAATAATTAGGATCTTCGGCAAAGTTTTTATTCGAACATGCTGGTGGATTCACGAAGTCAGCGCAACAGATTCCACGAGTTTCTCTACGGGCATCAGATAGTCGAGGGTCTCGAGCGTTCGTCCCTTGAGTTTGCGCTGAATCCGTAATACGACCTCAACCGAGAATTTTGAGAGTCCGACATTCTTTCGGGAGAACTAAGATTGCCGACCATGGCGCGGCCTGACATATACATGGCGAGATTTTGCGCGTTTATTCAATGAAATGTCATAGCGGTCGTTGGAGATTGGGGGAAGGTGGCTGCTAGAAAACATGCAATCCATGAAGTCCGCGCCGAAGAAAACTTGCGTTCAAAGGTGGAAAATTCTTTGGCCGCAGCGATCATCTCGGGCGAGTTAGCTCAGGGCGAACTCGTCACTGTTCCCGCGCTCGCAGTGCGGTTTGCCGTATCCGCGACGCCGGTGCGCGAAGCAATGTTGGATCTTGAAAAGCGTGGATTCGTTGAGCCAGTGAAGAACAAGGGATTTCGTGTTACGGAAGTCGGCACTGAAGGGCTTAATGAACTTGTTCAAATTCGTTGTTTGCTGGAGCCACCAGTAATGCACATCGTTGCTGAACATCTGAATGGTGCACCCCTTGCTTCATACCGGGCACTTGCGGATCGCATCGTTGTCACCGCTGCCAAGGTCGATTTCGCGGGTTACCTAGCAGCGGATTCGGCTTTTCACCTCGCGCTAATAAAATTGACTGGCAACGGTCGCCTCGTTGATCTCGTATCAGAACTCCGCAAGCAGACTCGGATGGTGGGATTAGTGGGATTGCGTAATACTGAAGAGCTCAAGAAGTCGGCGCTTGAACATCATGAATTGCTGGACCTACTCGGAGAGGGTGACGGAGCGGAGGCAGAGAAGCTCATGGTTCATCACATTGGTCACGTGCTCGGTTGGTGGGCGGGAATTGTCGAAGCCGACGATTCCCTCAAAGCATAGAAAGTAAAGATTCAACGGGCATTCACTGCGGCGGTGTACTATAGAATGTGACATTTTATAGGGAAGGATTGAAGTGAAGGTGGCATTCAGTGTCCTCCGTGCCGATTTGTCGGTTCGGTTCTTTGCTCGGTCATTGACGTGATGCACGACTATTACCGGCGTACCAATCGCGCGATTACCCATGAAGCGGCTAGCGAACTCCTCGAACTGAATTGAACGAGAGCAAGAGAACGTGATGAAAGGTTAGTAATGGTGAACGACAAAATCAACTTCCAGGGCGTCATTGTTGCGACAGTTTTAGCCTTCAAGGAAGACCCCAGCGCTCCGGCGGGTCTCGCGATTGACTATGACCGTTTTGCTCGACACTGCGACTGGTTAATTCAAAGTGGATGTCGGGGCGTTGGACCTAACGGTTCACTCGGCGAGTATTCGTCACTCACTGACGAAGAGCGGCGAAAGGTCATTCAGGTCGCGGTTGATACCGTTGGCAATCGAGGCATAGTAATTGCCGGAGTGCATGGGGTGGGTTGGCATCAGGCAAAAAAGTGGACTGAATTCGCGCAAGAAGACGGCGCCGACGGTGTGTTATTGCTGCCGCCAACGATTTATAGAGCTTCAGAGTCCGAAGTCATTGAGCACTACACACGTGTGGCAGAAGTAGGTATGCCAATTATGGCGTACAACAATCCCTTCGATACAAAGGTTGACATAGTTCCTACAACTTTGGCGAAGTTGGCAGAAATTCCTGAGTTGATCGCGGTAAAGGAATTCTCTGGCGACGTTCGCCGAGTAATGGAAATACGAGAACTGTGTGATCTCGACGTCATTGCCGGGGCTGACGATCTTCTATTTGAGTCGATCGTTGCGGGTGCGGTGGGTTGGTTCGCTGGATACCCCAACGCCTTTCCTCGCGAAGCCGTCGAAATCTTCGATCTTGCGAGCGCGGGCAAGATCGCCGAAGCGAAAGAACTCTACGAAAACTTGATCACTGTGTTCCGCTGGGACTCACGAGTCGAATTCGTTCAAGCTATCAAGTTGTCAATTGACATCGCTGGGACCAGTTTCGGTGGTCGAACCCGTCCTCCCCGTGGTCCCTTGACCAAAGACAATGAAATGCAAGTCCGCTCCGGCACTAAGAAAGCCCTCGATTACTTTGCGAAGCGCGATAAGAATTAGGTAACGAGTGCAAGCAATCGACTGCGAAGTACTCGAAAGCCTTTGAATGTGCGTCGAATTATAAGGATCGATAAATTTCGGCAGCAATGACGAGATCTTCCCATGGCATACCGGCACTCTTGAAGACGCGCGGTCGGTCCAGGTCGACCGCTACCGCACCCGTGATGATGTCGCGCATGGGCACTAATGAACTACCAACGATGCATCCTTCACCCAGTGGAATCACAATGTCGCCCGTTTCTTTACTTGCCACGGTGGGGTCCTCAACGATAACTTGAGAGCGAGCAATCAAATGGGAGTCGATTTCGCGCGCGTCAGCTTCATGAGTGCCCATCGCCACGGTAAGGGATTGGTTGGGAACGAGTCTGCCGTCAAAGAGCGGCGCTCGCGCCGTGGTGGCACAGACGATGATTTGGGCGTCGCGTACGTCGCTGTCGACGCCTAGTTGTGCGCGGAGTCCACTATCTTGGATTCGACTAATCATTTTTGCCCCCCGTTCCTGATCTCGAGCCACGACAGTGACTCGTTCGATTGAACGAATTGAACCCATGGCTAATACGTGCCCCCATGCTTGGATACCCGTGCCAAATATCACTAGATGATCAACGCTGGTTGGAGCAAGCAGATCAGCAACTGAAGCTGAGACCGCGGGCGTGCGAAGGGTAGTGAGTGCTTGACCGTCTAAGACCAGGATTGGGCTCAGGGTGATGCTGTCCATCAAAATGTAAATACCCTGAATTCTGTTTTTGCCAACCGTCGGATTCTCCGGCGCTACAGTTGAAACCTTGACTCCTACAAACTCGCCGAACTGCGAGGGCATGTAGAACAACTGACCGTGTTGAACATCCAAGACATTACGTTTTAAATCGAGTGCAGGATTGAGGCCTGATCGAAGTTCACGTTGCAGCGCGCGAATGGCTCTTTCCATGTCCGTACTCGCAAATATTTGCTCGCTCGAGAGCCACCTCAAACCCGGTGTCAGTTTAGGCAGTTTCACGTTTCGTATTAATTCGAGACTTTCAGCAGTCGGGATTTCTTGTTCAACCGCTCCGTCACCGCCTGCTGTAATTAAATGTAAGTATTGGCTTCCCAATTTTTGTAACATCAACTTCGATGCCTAGACCTGGCGCTTCCGGTCCACTGACTGCTCCCCAACCGTTCTTGGACCGAGGAGAGTAGCCGGCGACATGTTCGAGCACCCAGTCGTTCATATACGAAGCTGCGAACAAAAGTTCCGGATCTGTGCTGGCAGCCAGGTGACTGACCGCTGCGGTGGTCATGTCGCTTCCCCATGTGTCTTCTATGGTCATTCGGATTCCTAGATTCTCACAGAGGTCGCGCATGAGTTTGGCCTTTGTCAGCCCTCCCACTCGACTGATCTTCAAGTTGATTGCCTCCATGGCCCTCGCTTCGTAGGCGCGAAGAAGCGCGTGAGGGTCGGTAATAATTTCGTCTAGCACCATAGGCAGAGTCGTACGTTGGCGCACGATCAAACACTCTTCCAAGGTACGGCAAGGTTGTTCGAGATACACACGGTCCATATCATTGAGAAGTCGCGCCGCAACCACCGCATCCTGTAGTCGCCACCCACAATTCGCGTCGGCGATAATAAAATCGTTAGCGTCGGTGACGTTTATGATCGATTGCACCCTTGATGCATCGTCCTGAGGATTGGCCCCAACTTTTAGTTGGAAACGCCGAGTGCCTTCCTCTTTTCGGGCCAAGACATGCTTGGCCATTTCCTCCTCTGAGTCAAGTGGGATCGCTACGTAGAGAGGAATTTGATCTTGGCGTTTTCCACCGAGAAGCGTGTAGACCGACTGGTTTGAAATTTTCCCGAACGCGTCCCAGCACGCGATATCGACCACAGACTTGGCGTACGCATGGCCCGTCAAAGATTCGTCCATCGTCGCGTTGATGAGTCCGAGGTTTTCGACGTCCAAGCCAATCAGCGCATCTGCGAACTCTGCAATTACTGATTGAGCTCCAGCACCGTAACCGGGCAGATAGTTGGGGCCAAGTGGGCAGACTTCCGCGAATCCTTCGACGCCAGATGAAGTCGTGACGCGCACAATGGTGCTTAGCAAGGTGTTAATCGTGCGACCACCGGACATCACGTAGTCACCGTGCGCGTACGTTAAGTCATACGTGAAGATGTCGATTCGCTGAATCCTTGACATCGTGGGAATGTACCACATATTACAAGCCGAGCATTGGCCCTTGGTTCAAGCATTGGAAGCGTTCGAGCATAGAAACGCAAGTACGAACTCGTTTCAATAACGTTGTATTCACTACAAACTCGTTGACGCGTGACCCATGCCGAGAAGGTGCTCTGTGATGTATGATATAGTCCAAACGCGTTTGAAGGCTTAACAATCAGGTTCATTTAAAACTTCTGGGTTAGGGGCAAAAGTGGAATCAAATGATCTCGGAACCGATATTCAACTAAAAAAGTCTGGTTGGGTTCAACCATTTTCACGTCGGTCACTAATCATCGCTGCCGTTGGTGTTGGTGCAGCCGGACTCATTTTGCCGAGAGAAAGTTGGGCTGCATCGTCAAACGCCCTTCACGGGCTAACGAAATTGGCCGGCGGCACCCCAGTACGCGGCGGTACATTCACTCTAGGTTTAATCACGGCCGGTAGCGAAGAGAACGCCTTTCCGGGCACGTCTGCCAGTAACCCTGACTGGGCACGTACTTATAATCTCTACAATTTCCTGTTTTACTTGAATGATGGCAAGGATTTGTACCCAATCGTTCCCGGACTCGCTCTCTCCGCTGAACCAAATGCGACGGCAACGAGTTGGGTCATAAAACTTCGCGACGGGGTCACCTGGCACGATGGGAAGCCATTTACCGCAGATGACGTTGTCTACAATTTCAGCCACGTTTGGAGCAATGCGCAAACAAATTATTCGCAGGCAATCTTGGCCGGTTTGGTTGACTTCAAGAATGTGAAGAAGCTTGACAATCTGTCCGTGCAAGTGCCACTGCTTCGTCCCTGTGCTCAATTCCCATCCGTGTTCGCTTACTTCAATTTTGGGGTCGTCCAAGATGGCGCAACGCAAAAGAGTGTTGCAGCTAATCCCATCGGCACAGGTCCGTTTAAGTTTAAGTCGTTCACGCCGGGTAGCCAAAGCGTCTTCGTCGCAAACAAGGACTACTGGGAGACGGGGAAGCCGTACGTTGATACTCTGGTCATTAACAGTTCGTTCACTGACGACACTTCGCTCTTGAACGCCTTATTGAGCAATCAGGTCAATCTCGTCGCGAGTCCGACTCTTGCTCAAGCGAGGGAGCAAATTAGTGGCGGAATGGTTCAAGTTCTTGAATCGGCCGGAGCGAGCCAGGCATACATGTTTGGAATGCGGGTCGACAAAGGTCCATTTGTTGACAATCGGGTTCGTGAAGCCTTCAAGTTACTCGTCAATCGCCCGCAGATGATCGATGGCGCCTTCTCCGGCTTTGGCAATGTCGGCAACGACATCTTGGGCCCGTTGACGCAGTATTACGGTTCTGACCTAAAGCCGACCTTCGATCCAGAAAAGGCGAAATCACTATTCAAAGCCGCCGGCGTTGAAGGACATACCTTTACCTGGCCAACGGCGAATGCCCTTCCTGGAATGGTGGAATCCGCCACGATTCTTTCGGAACAAGCATCTGCCGCCGGAATAAATGTCAAAGTTCAAGTAAGCAATCCCGGTACGTATTGGACATCTGCTCAAGGAGCCTACGTCAGGTCCGCAAGTCAGAACGTTTACCAGCCAGCCGGCTCACTGACAATTAACTACCTCACTAACATCGTTGTCGGTGCTCCTTATCAAGACACTCACTGGGGTTCTCAGAAGGATGGTGGTGCTGCGGCGAACAAACTGATTCTTGATGCAATTGAAGCTGTGGAGCCGAGCAAAGAGGCTGAATTGTGGCACGAAGTTCAATTACAACAAGTTCAACAGGGCGGTTATTTGGTCTGGGGATCCCTCCCGTATCTCGATCTTGCTGCAAAATCAGTGCGGGGGTTGAAGGCGTCCGGTGGTTTCAATTTCAATAACTGGAGATTCTGCGATGGGTGGCTTGCCTAGCGAAAAACGTAGGCAATTGCTCGATGGTGTGAAGCTTTGATGTAAACGGTTTGACGCCCGGGCGCCGGACATTCTGGAGGATGAAGTCGATTCGTAATCGCTTAGATTTTGAAGTGTCACTCAAGGAACACCCGCGACCTCGATGGAGCAGTGGCCGTCCCCTAATAACTTTTTTAGCCCGTCGATTGGCTTCCGCCGCTGGCACACTGGTCGTCGTTTCTGCGTTGCTGTATTTTGTAACTAACGTGCTCCCTGGCAACGTTGCCCTCGTTGTCCTCGGCAAAAACGCAACTCCCGCTCGTGTTCAAGCGCTCGACGCTCGTCTTGGATACGACCATTCGATCGTGGTCCGGTATTTTGATTGGCTGGGAGGAGTGCTTCACGGTAACTTTGGTCAGTCAGCGGTGGCGGTCGCATTGCACGATCCTCAGACCGCGATATCGAGCACGTTGTCCAGTCCACTATCAAACTCGCTCATTTTGGCGGCGATCGCGTCATTACTTTTGATTCCGTTGACTTTGATTCTGGGTGGAATCTCAGGGCTTTTTGCTGGCAGGAAACTGGACAACGTTATTTCTGGACCACTTCTGGTCAGCGGTGGGCTACCAGAGTTCGTTACTGGGTCCTTGCTGATCCTCTTATTCTTTAACACCTTGAACTTGCTACCACCGATATCGTCCCTTAGCCCGGGCCAGTCACCCTTTTCTGAACCTAAAGCTCTGGTGTTACCGGTCGTTACGTTGCTAGCGGTGACGGTTGGGTCCGGAGCGCGTCAAGTGAGAGCGGGCGTGGTTGAGGTCCTGCGTGGTGAATATGTTCAGTACGCGCGGCTCAACGGCGTGAACGAACGCCGTATCGTGATTTGGTACGTATTACGAAACGCACTGGCAACGAGCGTTCAAGTTATTGCGCAAAACCTCCAATATTTAGCGGGCGGAATCATTGTCGTTGAAAGTATCTTCGATTACCCGGGCATTGGCGAATATCTCGTCCAGGCTGTTCAGGCGCGTGACACCAACAAGGTATTGGCAGCGGCCATAATTTTGGCTGCATTTTACGTGCTCATTAATATTCTCGCGGACGTGATAGTTGTGTACCTAGTACCGAAACTTCGAACGGAAATGTCGTGACAACGTTGTCAACTGACACGGAATTGAGTCGCGAAAAGTTTCGTAGTGGTGTGATGAGAAGTCCCGGAGCGATCATAGGTATGGTATTTGTTGCAATTGTCGTACTTTTGGCGATACTCGGACCACTTTTGGCGCCATATAGCCCCATCGCAACGATTGGAATACCTGGGCAGGCCCCAACTGCCGCTCATATTTTGGGGCTCGACTTTGAAGGACGTGATGTTCTCAGTCGACTTCTTTATGGTGGACGAACAACACTATTCATGTGTGTCGTCGCGACACTGTTGACGTATGCGGTGGGATTGACCATTGGATTAATTGCTGGTTATACGCGATCGTTCGTCGACTCGCTCCTCATGCGTATGGTCGATGTTTTTCTGTCGCTTCCGGCACTTCTCGTCATGCTCGTTATGGTGACGGCATTAGGTCCGAGTCAAGTGATACTCATTGTCTCGGCGGCCCTCGTACTTTTCCCAGGTGTCGCAAGAATTGTAAGGACGTCAACTCTCGAAGTATCCCGGAGGGGTTATGTCGAAGCCGCAATCGCGAGAGGCGAAAATACGATTTCAATCCTTCGTCGTGAGATTCTGCCCAACATTGCTGGCCCAATTATTGCTGACCTTGGGCTGAGATTTAGTTGGTCGATAATTCTCATTTCCAGTGTCAACTTTCTAGGTTTGGGCATTTCTCCGCCAAATCCGGACTGGGGCCTAATGATCGCGGAGAACCGAATAATTATCTCCGAGAACCTGTACGCGGTGCTGGCACCCTCGGTAGTGATCGCCATCCTCATCCTTGGCGTAAATCTCGTGGGTGACGCATTCGTGCGGAGTCTCGGCGAATCGAGGGATTAGTCGTGAATGACGCTGACAACGATGCATTGGAACTGAGGGACGTCAAAATTGAGTTGTCAAGTCATGACGCAATCATCAGTGGAGTCAATCTAGAGATGCGTCGAGGCGAAATTCTCGGACTCGTCGGTGAATCCGGTTCGGGCAAAACAACGACAGCGCTGTCAATATTTGGTTACTGGGGACGAGGTCTGAAACTGACTCGAGGGCAGATTGTGGTCGGCGGTGAAGTTATGTCAACGCAACAAATATTCCGTACCGCTCGAGGACGTTTGGTTTCGTACGTGCCCCAAAATCCTGGTGTGGCACTTAATCCATCGTTACGAATTGGGAACGCAATTCGCGACATGGTCCGTCAAGGACGAGTCGCGACGTCGCAGCCCGAGGAAGTGTCTTCGCTTCTCGTGCGTGTGGGTTTACCCGGAGACAGCGAGTTCAGTCGTCGATATCCACATCAGCTGTCAGGCGGCCAACAACAAAGAGTGTGCATTGCCTCTTCCCTTGCTTCCCGCCCGACGCTGATTGTCTTGGATGAGCCAACTACTGGACTTGACGTTGTCACTCAGGAACTTGTATTAGAGGAGCTCATCAGATTGCGCGATCAAGAAAATGTTGCGATGCTTTATATCACGCACGACCTTGCGGTTGCTGCCAAGATCGCACAACGGATAGCCGTGATGTATGCGGGCCGAGTGGTTGAACAAGGATCTGTTAGGGAAGTACTCAGTAAGCCCAGGCACCCGTATACACGAGGACTCGTGGCGTCAACACCTGACCATCTGGTCATTCGGCCACTTACTCCGTTGCAAGGGATTGCCCCTTCTCTTCGGGAGCGCACAACTGGGTGTCCGTTTGCCCCGCGTTGCCCGCAACGTGTAGATCTATGCGAGCGGGAACTTCCGGAATTGTTGGAGATTTCGCTCGGACACAAGGTTCGATGCCCTGAGTGGAAGAAGACACCTTTGGTCGATTGGACGACCTTAGTCGTGCAATCCGATGTTCAAACTCAGATGGAGGTCTCGACGGTATTGAAAGTCACGGGTCTTCGCGCTGAGTACCGCAGTCGTGGCCAAAACGTGGTTGCGGCAAAGGACGTGTCGTTTTCTGTACTTCGAGGAGGTTGTGTCGCGCTCGTGGGAGAGTCGGGGAGTGGGAAGACGACAATCGCAAGGGTGATTGTTGGTCTTCACGCTCCTCTCAAAGGTGAAGTTCAGTTCAGGGGCGAATCGCTTTCTGGACTCGCAAAGCACAGGAGCATCGAACAGCGCAGAGGGATACAGATCGTTTTTCAAAACCCCAGTGACGCACTGAATCCACGACATTCAGTGGAAGTGGCAATTGCCCGACCAGCACGGCTGTTGCGAAATATGGATCGTAACGATGCGTCAAAGGAAGTTCTCAGATTACTCGATGCTGTGAGATTGCCTTCGAGCGTAGCTCGACGATATCCCACTGAGTTATCTGGAGGTGAACGTCAGCGCGTCGCCATTGCGAGAGCACTTGCGGCTGGGCCAGAGATCTTGGTATGCGACGAAATATCGTCTTCGCTCGATGTTTCAGTGCAGGCAGTTGTTCTAGAGCTATTGCGGGATATCAGAGTTGAGTTTGGACTATCAATAGTCTTCATAACTCATGACCTTGGCGTTGTGGCGACGGTCGCGGATCGTGTTCTTGTTCTAGAAAGTGGCCTGATTTGTGAAGAAGGTAACACGTTGGAGGTCATGAGAAGTCCGAGGCACATATATACGAGGAAACTTCTGGACGCGGCTCCAAGTCTTATTGCGTCGATCAATAAATGGGATTCAGACGAGGATCGGTACGGTTAGCGCCGAAGATTTGATATTGGTCGGTGAATTCTCATGCTGCCGGATTATCGGTGCTGGAGGTAAGAAATCTGAGACAGTCACAAAAGATTAAACGATTAACCTCGGATTTAATTCGAGCAATCAGTGCTCGATAGTTCATCGTGATTCTTAAGGAAGTCATTCACGACGGCCAGGTATTCGTTGGGTTCTTCAACGAATGGCATATGACTCGAATTTTTAAAAACCTCCCAACGAATGTCTGGGATTCGGTCAGCGAATGGCTGCGCAGTCGCCAGTGTTGCTTCGTCGTATTCGCCTGTAATCAACAGTGTGGGGACGAGAATTTCTTTTACTCGGTCAACGACGGTCCAAGTACGAAGCGTGCCAGTGCAGAAGAATTCGTTTGGCCCAAACATCGTTCGGTACACGGTTGGATCATCGGCCAGAAACTCCCACGACTTCAACACTTCGGGGGGATTCGGGATAACTCTACATAGGTGCCGGTCGTAAAAGACTTGAGTAGCCGCGACGTACTCAGGGTCCTCGGTCGTGCCGTCTGCTTCGTGTCGATCAAGCGCCTCCTGGACGTCAGTAGGGAGTTGTGACCTTAAGCGGTTTGCTTCGCTCATTAAGATGTCGACGGAAGCAAGGGCGTTACTGAGAATCAAACTACGCAATCCCTCTGGTTGGCGGATCGCGTGTTCGGCGCCAAGCATTGCTCCCCAAGACTGACCCAACAAATGGTATTCATCTATAATTCCAAGTTGAATCAGAAGATTGTCAAGTTCGTCGAGGAAGAGTTTCACGGTCCAAAAGTCCGCTCCTTTCTCACGAAGGTGTGTTGAGCGGCCAGACCCGAGCTGGTCGTAATGCACGACTGGTCGCCCAGTGGTGGCAACCTCAGCTAACGAAAGTACGTAATCGTGTGAGAACCCAGGACCTCCGTGTACGACAACGAGCGGGGTTGTCGGAGAAGAAAGTTCACCTGTAATTCGGTACCAAGTTTCCCAGTCATGAAAGGGAATCGTACCCACGACTGAAGCGGATGGCGGCATGTGACATATTATTGTCTGATTGAAAGTGTTTGTCAATTTTAAGGAGCTCTTTGTTCCTAGTTGTGCCTCAATGTGTTCCAAAGTAAACGAGAAGTTAGCGAAAATTATTCGCTTATATGTTCACTGACAATTGCCAAGTAGCGATAGACGTAGCGGGCAATCGTTGCACGCCTCAAGATGGATGGAATCGTGATGCGTCGCTAATCTCCGACGACCGACGCCATTGACTCGTTGGTTCGTCTACAAACGTCCAGACTTTCGCTATTGGAGGTTGGCAAACAACTCGGATTCCGCGACTTGAGTTGAAGTAGTCTCACACCGTGAGCGATCAAAAACGAAGCGTTCCAACCGGCGTTGCATTAATAGTCAGCTCACTGCTCGTCGCGGCGTCACTCGTCATTGGGTTGATTTCGGTCGGTCACGGGTTCTCGGTGCGCGGCAGCGACACCGGCATCACCATCACCGGCGAGGCGTCGGCTGCCGTCTCCGCCAACCAAGTGGTGTGGACGTTGACGGCGCAAGAGATCGCCCCCACCGCCCGAGAGGCCGTCTCAATGGTGGCCGCCGACGTGACGTCGCTCAGCGCGTACCTCAAGAGCGGGGGGATCGACGTCTCGAAGTTGGTGCTGAGTGGCGTCTCGACGTCGAACAATGAACAGTACGTCAACGGCAATCCGACGGGCAAGATCCTGAACTATCAGGCAAGCCGTAACATCACCGTGAACTCAGACAACGTCTATCTCATTCAGAAGCTCAGCCAAGGCATTGGACAGGTTCTGGAGACCGGCGCAAACATCAACTCCTCGGGACCGCAGTACTACGTAGGCGACCTACAGAAACTCCGCCCTCGGCTCATCGCTGCGGCGGTGCGCGACGCGAAGGCGAGGGCCATCGCACTCACTTCCGCCACGGGCGGGTCGGTGGGGTCGGTTCGCAGCGCCAAGAGTGGACCGTTCCAGGTCAATGCCGTAGGTTCCGTCGAGGTCTCCAGCGGCGGCGTCTACGACACGACGACCATTCGCAAGACCGTGTCGACCACGGTGACGGTGGTCTTCAACTTGGGCTGATGGAGCGTTCTCAAGTGGTGGGCCAGCCCGCTGGAAATGGGATGAAGTTAGGCTCGATTCATGAATCAGGTACGAGATGACGGATTTGTCGTAAGTGACGACAAGGAACGACTCAACATAGCTCTGATGCACCGCTGGTTGAGCGAAGAAGCCTACTGGGCACTTGGGCGGTCATTGGACCAGGTCGTGACGTCAATAGGAAATTCCATTGTTCTAGGGTGCTTCGCGCCCGACGGCGAACAAGTGGGTATAGCTCGCTGGGTCACCGATGGGGCGACGTTCGGGTGGCTCTGTGACGTTTTCGTCCAAAGCGACTTCCGCGGTCGAGGTCTCGGCAAGTTTTTGGTTCAAGCGGCCGTTGATCATCCGGGGGTGGACGGCATTCCACTACTCCTGCTCGCGACTAGGGACGCTCACGATCTCTACCACCGCGTCGGATTTGAGGTCACTCCTGAGCCTCGACGATGGATGGTACTGAAAATCTAGCGAGTGAAAGTTAATTGTTTCAGGGAACGGGAACGATGTCGACAAAACGCAGGTCAGTAATCGTGACAATATGCTTCACCTAAACGCGGGCGGATTTCTGTCATATATTGTGAGCGTTACAGAAAGTACGATTCACAAAAGTCCATAATCCACGTTGTTCGGCGCATCGAAAGGGGTACGGTTATGACCGATGGGGGGAGTTCGGGAGGTGCCGGACGCCAGTATGCGGTGTCGCGGCGAGATTTTCTCAAGACACTCGCTGCGGGAGGAGCCGCAATTGGCGGAGTGTCGGGTTTCGGAACTCTTCTCACGAGTTCGGTCGCGGGCGCCAGCGCGGCGAAGCGCGGCGGCAACCTAACCTTTGCCCGCGCCGCGGACCCCGAAACCATTGACCCCAGTGCCGCAATCGACACCGAGTCAATTTGGACGGTGCTGTGCCTCTACGACTGCCTCTACGACGTCACGGCGAGCGGACACTCGGAAATTCCGTGGCTCGCGACCGGTTACGAGTTGTCCTCCGACCAGCTCACGTGGACCTTCCACCTGCGTTCCGGCGTGAAGTTCTCCGACGGTCGACCGATGGACTCCACGGACGTTCGCTTCACTCTCGAACGGGCCCTAAAGGGGCCGAACGCGTACATCCTCTCCGCGGTGAACGCGATCGACACGCCGAATGCCTCAACGGTCGTTCTCCATACCTCGCACCCGTGGGGTCCGCTAGCGGGCGACATGTCCATGTATTCGAACGCCATCTTGCCCAACGAGTTGCGGGGAATGAAGGACGCGGAGTTCTTCAATCACCCCATTGGGACGGGGCCGTTCATCATGGAGTCTTGGACCAAGGGCCAGCAGATGTTGCTCAAGCGAAATCCGCACTACTGGCAAGAGGGCAAGCCGTACCTCGACTCCGTCACGTTCTTGACGATCCCCGACGACAACACGAGGCTCGTCGAACTCAAGGGCGGGGACGTCGACATCATGGAAGCCCCGCCCTACTCGTCGGTTGCGGCGCTGCAAAGCACGCCCGGCATCGTCGTCGATCTTTTCAAGTCCTCCGCGGTCTCCTCGTTTGGGATGAGCGAGAAGAAGCCGCAATTCCAGGATCTCCACGTTCGTCGGGCCATCTCCTACGCCGTCGATCGCGAATCGATCATCAAGGATGTTCTCTTTGGACACGGTACGCCGGCAGCGTCGTTCTTCTCTCCGTCCTGGCCCTACTACTACGCGGACACGCCAAAGCTCTGGTACGACCCCGAAAAGGCCAAGAAGGAAATTGCGCTGTCAAAGTACCCGAACGGATTTTCGACGACGTTCGCCGTCTCCGCGGGTGACGAGCTCAATGGCACCATCGCCCAGATCGTTCAGGCAAACCTCAAGGTCATTGGCATCGACGTCGCTATCCAGTCCTATGACCCCAGCACCCTTTCGTCGCTGGTCGCTGCGGGCAACTACGACATGTCGCCCGCCATTGGAACCCTGGATATCAGTGACCCGGACGAGAACGTGCCGGCCGCGGTTGGTGAAGCCTACGGCGGGATCTATGACGCCTACACGTTTTACAACAACCCCGAGCTCTTGAAACTCGTGCACCAATCGGAGAATACGATCGCTCCCGCGCAACGGGCCAAGATCTACAACGAGATTCAAACCTTGACGGCAGAGGCGTGTCCCTTCGTGATGCTCTACTACAGCCCCTTCCCGTACGCCGAGCAGACCACCGTTGAGGGTTTCGATATCCCACCGACCGGCGCCTATCACCTCGAAAAGGTCTGGCTTAGTTTGTGAACTCCGCGCGCGGGTAGGACGTCGCGGCGGGATCGATTCGAAGAAACATAGGAGTACGGATTGTGACACGTGGCATGTACGTCAGAAGACGCCTTCTGCTCATGCTGCCGACCGCATTCGGGGTCACACTCGTTACGTTTTTTATGATCCACCTCATTCCCGGAGACCCTGCGGTGACCATGCTGGGGATTCGCGCGACCCCCAAAGCGGTGGCACTGCTGCGCCGAGAGTGGGGTCTGAACAGACCGTTGTACGAACAGTATTGGTTATTCCTGTCGCGCATCGTGCGCGGGAATTTTGGCACCTCGCTCTTTTATGGATCCTCGGCGACAGGGCTGATCCTGCGGGCCTCTCTGGTGACGCTGGAGCTCATTGTGTACGCGGTCGTTCTTTCGGTTGTCATTGCCGTACCGCTCGCGGTCCTCGCCGCCACCCATCGCAACCGCATTGCGGACCAGGCCGTGCGAGCAATCCCGCTGGTGGGCATGGGCATGCCGTCAGCGTGGATCGCGATTATGTTGATCCTGCTGCTCGGCCTAAAGAACCATGTCTTCCCGGTCGCGGGCCTCCAGGCGGGGTTCATTGGTCATCTCGATTCAATGTTCCTACCCAGTCTCACCCTTTCTTTGGGCATCGCCCCGCTGCTGATCCGCAGTCTGCGATCGAGCCTCATCGACGCCTTCGAAGCGGACTTTGTGACCACGGCTCGATCCAAGGGCATCGGTGAATACCGAGTGCTCATTCGCCACGCGATTCGAAACTCACTGGCGTCAAGCCTCAACATCCTTGGACTTCAAATTGCGTTTCTGATTAGCGGGACACTCGTGGTCGAGTCGGTGTTTGCCTTGCCGGGCGTGGGAGCGTTAATGGTCAATTCCATCTTTCGCCGTGACTTCCCGGTCGTGCAAGGTATTACGTTCATCCTGGCGCTCGCGGTGATTCTCACCAATCTGGGAACTGACATAATCCACTCGATGCTCGACCCAAGAGTGAGGTTCGAATAGTGGCCGGGTTGTCGTCACTACCGCCTCCGCTCACGTCGGACGAACTGCAGCGGGGGCGCGGCTCGCGGCGGGTGTCCCCTAATCTCGTTGCCGGTTCGGCCATCCTGTTGGTCATCATCGGCCTGGTGCTCGCGGCGCCGCTCATATCGAGCTACTCGCCTACGGCGCTGAATCCGCTCCAGGCGTTGCTCGGACTGTCAATGCACCACCTGTTGGGAACCGACGAGCTGGGTCGTGACGAGTGGACCCGTCTGCTCTATGGCGGACGCGTCGATCTCGAAATCGCGTTCTTGGCCGTACTGGCTTCCTTTGTTTTGGGCACGGCGATTGGCTGCCTCGCGGGATATTTCGGAGGTTGGGTTGACGTCCTGGTGATGCGCGTGGTCGATGTGATCCTGGCGTTTCCGTTCTTCGTGCTGGTGATTGCTCTGGTGTTCATACTCGGGCCCGGTACGAAGAGCATCTACATCGCCATCATCGCGACCGACTGGGTGTCCTACACGTGGATCATCCGAAGAGAGATCGTCGCCATGAAAAAGCACGAGTTCGTTCTCGCCGCCGCCGCGCTGGGCTACAAGCACACCCGGATCATGCTTCGTCACCTCATTCCGAACTGCATTACCCAGGCAATTGTGTATTCAATGTCCGACGTGGTCTTCACGATCCTGACGATTGTCACCCTTGGCTTCTTGGGACTCGGGGTCCCGCCGCCGACCGCGGAGTGGGGATCAATGATGTCCGACGGGCAGCAGTTCATCACGACGCACTGGGAGCTGGCCACGTTCCCCGGCATCATCGTGGTGATAACCGGTATTGGGCTGTCCCTTTTCGGCGACGGCATCGCGGACCTCTTGCGGGTGGAGTAACATGACCGACCTGTTGTTGTCGGTGAAGAACCTTCGCGTCGAACTCTCCACGCGCCGCGAGACGGTGCATCCGGTGGAGAACGTCTCATTCGATCTGGCGCAGGGTGAGACTTTGGGCATCGTCGGCGAATCCGGGTGTGGCAAGAGCATGATGTTGCGAACGCTAATTGGATTGTTGCCTCGGGGTGGGCGGGCGACGGGTGGTCAGATCGTGTTTCAAGGGACTGACCTACTCTCGCTCAACGAGAAGCAGTTACGCGACGTGCGGGGCCGCTCGATCGGCATGATCTTTCAGGAGCCGATGACGGCGCTCAACCCCGTGATGCAAGTTGGCGAACAGATCGCAGAAGGACCGATCGCCCACCTCGGATTTACGAAGAAGGCGGGACGACAGCGAGCCGTCGAGCTGATGCAGCAGGTTGGAATCCCGGATGCGGTGAGGCGCCTGAGGGCCTATCCCAGTGAACTCTCGGGCGGGATGCGTCAGCGGGTCATGATCGCGATGGCGCTCGCCTGCGAGCCGAAACTGCTCTTGTGTGACGAGCCAACGACTGCGCTTGACGTGACCATTCAGGATCAGATTTTGAAGCTGCTGCTCGAACTACAAGCGTCCACCGGCATCGGCATGATCTTCGTGTCGCACGACCTCGCTGTCGTCTCACAGATCTGTCAGAACGTAGCGGTGATGTACGCGGCGCAGATTGTCGAGATTGGTTCCGTGGCCTCGGTGTTGGCTGACCCCACGCACCCCTACACGCTCGGTCTCCTTCGAGCCGTGCCTGACTTTGACAACGTGAAGTCCGTACTCGAATCCATTCCGGGTATTCCCCCCAGCCTGGCGGACCCGCCTATTGGATGTCGCTTCCGCGCTCGCTGCAGCTTCGCGCAAGAAGATTGCGCCGTCGGAGATTTCCCCTTGATGTTGGCCGATGGAGATCACGCCTCGGCGTGCATCCACTCCGACAGCTGTAGGGCGGCGGCTCAGGCTGACCCGATTATTGGGGCGAGGGCGGCTCGCTGACGGTCGTCGTCGCTGGAGAACCGTTCCACGCGTAGTAGCACGCCGCGGCGCGCTGCGCGTCGTCGCCCGTGCCGAAAATGAGTGAGGGTTCGCTCACCGAGCAGATCTCCGTGGCGATTGAGCATCGCGGACTGAAACGACAGCCCACTGGCAGTCGAATAGGACTGGGCGGATCTCCCAGCAGCGCGGGCGTTTCGTTTCGGTGTCCCGGAGTAAGGCGAGGAATCGCCGTGAGGAGCGCCCGAGTGTAGGGGTGCTGGGGGTCGTCGATGAGGCGCTCGGTCGGACCCGTCTCGATAATTCGACCGAGATACATCACCATCGTTCGCTCACAGACGTGTCGGACAACGGCCATGTTGTGCGCTATGAGTAGGAGGGTGAGGCCCAGTTCTTTTCTCAAATCGGCCAGCAGATTGAGCACCGTGGCTTGGACCGACACGTCGAGGGCCGAGACCGGTTCATCGGCCACCAGCAGCTCAGGCTCAACCGCCAAGGCCCTCGCGATGCTGACGCGCTGGCGCTGACCGCCCGACAGCTGTCGCGGATACGCGTCGGCCACGCGTGCGCTGAGTCGAACCAGATCCAGGAGCTCAGCGCAGCGCCGCTCGGCGTCCTGGCGCTCAACCGTGTGGTGTACGTGCAGCGCCTCCATCAGCGTCTGTTGAACCGTCATGCGCGGATTCAATGACGAGTAGGGATCTTGAAAGATGATCTGCGCAACTCGCGGGTTGGCGTTGCGCTGTCGTTTGCTCGCCGCCACGGCAACACCGTTCAGGCGCACCTCGCCGGCCGTACTCTTGTAGAGGCCAACAATGCATCTGCCGAGCGTGGATTTTCCACACCCGGACTCTCCGACCAATCCGACCGACTCACCGCGCGCAATCGTGAAGTCGACTCCATCGACCGCCTTGACTGACTCGGTGTCCTGTCCACGCACGACGGAGAGGCCGGATCGACGGAGTGGAAAATGCATTTCCAGTCCACGTACCTCGAGGACGGGCGGTGCTGATCCGCTTACTTCAAGTAAGGGCGACACTGACACCAGACTCAACTCCTCACGGGAACTTTCGAGCGAACGGAAGTGCGTACTGACATGGTTGGCGTTGCTGATCACAGAACCGTTGCGCTCGGCGCCGCTTTTCGTCGAGCCTCACCTTACCAGTGGCGGATCTCAAAAAAGGACCGTGAACTGCTGGTTCGCTCGACACGCCGTGTGCAGAGAGACCGCTCACATCTCCAGCGCGCGCGAACGCAGCGCGCGCTC
>Ga0182024_10007050_pt1 | contig 24394 bp, 20 predicted proteins | sample P32metaG_FD_120480 | JGI IMG/M metagenome (GOLD analysis project Ga0182024, IMG submission 120480) | Permafrost microbial communities from Stordalen Mire, Sweden - P3-2 metaG (Illumina Assembly) | ecosystem: Environmental > Terrestrial > Soil > Wetlands > Permafrost | place: Sweden: Stordalen...
CCATGAGGATCCCTTGGGTGGACGTGCCGATGATGTCCTCATTCTTGACCGCGGCGAACTCGACCTCGAACTCGGCCTCGTTCCAGATGAGGGTTCGATACACGGCTTCTTCACCGCGCAGGCGGGAGACTTCTGCGTCCACGATCTTCCCATCGCGGAAGTAAATCTTGGCGCGCTGCGCGGCATTCTTCAGATGGACGACGCCGCTCTTTCTCGACACCTCGAACGTCTGCAAGAGGTCGACGACCGCCATATCCTGGATCGAGCCGCTGAAACGCGTGCGCCCGCCTGCGGTCGTTCGCGTCGCGATGTTCTCCTGTGTCCGCCGCGCAAGGAGAAGGTTCACGCGCGCGAGCAGCTCGCGAACGAAGATGGGTTTCGTCAGATAATCTTCGACCCCTAGCTCGAGCCCGCGAATCTTGTCCTCGACGGACTTCTGACTGGTCAGGAAGACGACTGGAATGTTCGCCCATTCAGGGCGCTCCTTCAGCCGACGGACGAGGGCGTACCCGTCGAGATTGGGCAAACGCGTGTCGGACAGGACGAGGTCAGGGCTCGACACCTCGACCTTCGCGAGGGCATCGAGTCCGTCCTTCGCCGTCGTGACGTTGTAGCCGGCCTTCTTGAGGCTGACTTCCAGAACGCGCACGCTGCGCGGATCCGCGTCAACAAGTAGGAGTTTTTGCTTTGCCACCGTCGCCCTTGTCAGGATCGGAGCGAGCCACCAACGGTGTCAAGCTTACTGAGCCCATGGATCGGGAAGCTCTCCGGGGATGGTCGAGTGATGCGAGGTGGAACGGCTGGGTGCCGGCGCGCGAGAGGCAGGGGCTCCTGCGGTCCCTTTCGGCGGAACGGTCGGTGTCGAGGCGTTCGCCGATAGCGCGGACGCGGAAGACGATACCACCGACGAGCTCGACGGCGCGATCACGACAGGCAACGCCGTCGCGGGCGGCGGGGCGGACGCAGGCGGATCTACGACCGCAGGCGCGCGCGGCGACCCTGCCTGCGGCGCGGGCGCAGGCAGAGCTTGGGCAGAAGGCTTGGGCCATGAAAGAGTCACCAGGACGACGATACCCACTCCCCCGCAGATCCCAGCCACCGTCACAGCCTTCCGTGATGAGGAAAAGACCCCCGCGGGAAGCCCATCCATCGGAGCGGCCGGAGTCGAGAATCGGCGCTCTCTCGCGGGCGGCATGGCACGCGGGCGACTCGACGGCATGCGAGGGTCGCCGCTAGAGGCCCGCTCGAGGTCCGACCGAATGCTACTCATCGTCTGGTAGCGGTCCTCGGGCTTCTTTTCTAGCGCCCTCAACGTAATGTCTTCGAGCCCCCCGCGTTGCCCGGCCAGCTCTACGCGAGTCTTGCTCGGGGGTATCGGCTGCACGAACATGTGCTGTGTGAGCACGCCCATGTAAGTTTCGGCCTCGAAGGGCACGCGGCTCGTCAGCATCTCGTACATCATGACACCGAGCGCGTAGATGTCCGCGCGGTGGTCCACGGGTTGCCCGCTCGCTTGCTCGGGCGACATATAGTGCGGCGTGCCGAAGACGATTCCCGCCTTGGTCACCCGGCTCGCGCCGAGCACCTTCGCGGCTCCAAAGTCGACCACTCTTACGTCGTCCGCTCCGTCGAGGAGATCGGTGCCGGGTCTACGGGCGAGAAAGACGTTCTCCGGCTTGAGGTCGCGGTGCACGATCCCCGCTTCGTGCGCAGCTCCGAGCGCACCGGCAATCTGAATGAGGATCGGGTACACGCGATCGATCGGGAGTGGGCCGCGCGCACGGATGAACTGAGCGAGCGTCTGGCCGAGGAGTAGCTCCATGATGAAGTAGGGGGTACCGTCCGAGAGCTGCCCGAAATCGGTGATGGATACGATATTCGGGTGTTTGATGCTCGCCGTGGCCTTCGCCTCGTGGATGAATCGCTCGATAAGACCGGGATCGCGCCCCACGTCCCGCCGCAAAAGCTTCATCGCGAAGGATCGCCCGAGCATTTTATGGCGCACTTCGTAGACCACGCCCATCCCGCCTTCGCCGAGCAGGCCTCGTACTTCGTAGCGACCGTCGATCGTCGCCCCTAGAAGCGGATCGACGGTCTGCTCAACGCGCGACGATTCGAGCTTCAGGCCGTCGAAGGGGCAGAACGTCGCGTCGAGGCCGAAGCGCTGTCCGCACTCGGCGCACGATTTGATCTCCCGCAGATCGAGCGTCTTCGTCACGACGACGTCGCGCGGGACTTCACCATCCTCCGCCCGCGAAAGCACGGCCAGAGCTTAGCGCAGATCCGGAAGACCGGAGAAAGGGGGCGGCTTACGTCGCGGGCGCGCCTGCCGGGCCCGGCGCGCCTGCCGCCATGCCGCAGTTTGGGCAGAACTTCACCCCCGCGGCCGTCTCCGTACCGCAGCCGGTGCAGAACTTCTTCACCTGCGCGAGCGTCGCGCCGCACTCTGCGCAGAACTTTCCGCCCGGCTGCTTCGTGTTGCACTTGCCGCACGTCACCGAGATCCCCGTGTTGACGGGGAAGCTCGGCGCCTGCTGGGCCGCAAACTGCGGTTGCGCTTGGAACGCTCCGCCCATCGCGTTGCCCATGCTCATCCCCACGGCCATCTGGGCGCCCATGCCGGCCACGCCTCCCCCCACTCCGTGCTCGGCCATCCCCTGCCCTGCCCCCATCATGGCTTGGCCTGCAGCGTAGTTCTGGAAATTGCCCGCGAGCTTCTCGACGTACTTTTGGTCCTGGCCGAACTTCTGGTCGAGCGCGAACTGGTTTGCTTGAGCCTCCGCCTGCGCGCCGGCGATGCCGATCTGCTTGATTTTGACGGCGCGCTGGGCCTTGGCGACTTCGGCGTTCGCAGCGACGAGACGCTGGCGATCGTCGTCCGAGAAGTTGATGTTGAACTGCCCCATCTGGAGGATGCGCGTGCCGATGTCGTTCAGATCCGGCGCGTGCGCGACGAACGCTTGAGCCAGCTTCTGGGTTAGAGACACGCACTGAAGGACGCTCTTCTGTTCGACCTCGCACAGCTCGCCCAGCGTCGTTTTGACTCCGTTCATGAAGAGGCCCTTCACCCACTGCAACACGAAGTCGTTGTCCCCGGTCGCCGCTTGCCCCGAATAGCCGACGATGAAGCGGACGGGGTCGGTCACGACGAGCGAGAAGTCGCCGAAGACTCGCGGAGAAATTTGCTCCTGCGTAAGCGGATCGATCATGTCGCCGATCGGGCCTCCGAAGGGAATGCCGCGCACGGGCGTCGTCTTCACGAAGTAGATCTCGCTGATGAAGACCTGACCGCCGGTGAAGTTGTTCACGATCTGGTTCAGGAACGGGATGTTCTGCGTCTGCAGCGTGTGGCGCCCGGGAGTGAGCACGCCGATGACTTGGCCGTCCTTGAAGAAGACCGCGCACTCGTCGCTGTCGACGGTGAGCTGCGAGTACATTGGGAAGTTCTGATCCGGGTGCTTGTAGACGATGAGAGATTTGAGATTGTCGGGGCGGGCGATCATCATCTCGCGCACGCCGTTCTTGACGAAGTCGAAGACTCCCATCGCTATCTCCTTGGTGCCTAGGTGCCAGAGGTACTGCTGCACGCCCGGCATCGGCGGGGGTGGAAGGCCGTGATTGGCTTGGACGGCCAACGACAAACATAGTTCGCGCTGCGCGCGCGCGCTAGAGCTTCTCGGCGGCGGAGTCCCCTCTTCTGTGTCGCCCTAATGGGCGACGACGAGCTCGACCACGACCATGCGCGCATGCGCGCATGAGGCGCCGATGTCTGAGCTCGTCCCCCCTTCTACTTCACTGGACCCACAAAGCCACCCGGAGGCCTCGCGTCGTCACCAACCAAGTTTGAGGACGCGCGCCCGGTTTCCATCGTAGCGTTTCGGCAATGTCTCAACCCCTGCCTCCGTCTGCGTTGCCGGACCCGTCGGCCCTCAGTTTTTCCTGCAAGAACTGCGGCGCCAAATTGAGCTACGACGCCGCGTCTCAGGGGATGGCGTGCGAGCATTGCGGCTTCAAGGAAGCCGTGACCGCTCCGGCACACGCGGGTCTGGCGGGGCCTGACCAGATTCGCGAGATCCCTCTCGAGCAGGGGATGGCACTTGCCCAAAAAGGGCTGGGCGTCCCCGTCACGACTCTGGGCTGCAACGAATGCGGCGCGACCGTTCATGTCGGCGAAGGAGAACGCACGGCCGCGTGCGCGTTCTGCGGATCGAAGCAGGTGCTCGCGCAGGAGACGAACCAAGGCGCGATCCGCCCCGAGAGCCTCGTGCCCTTCAAGGTCACGAAGAACGACGCGAACGGCCGGTTCGGTCAATGGATGGGCAAGCTCTGGTTCCGGCCGAACGATCTGAAGAAGATGGCGCGCGTGCAGGAGCTGGGCGGCGTCTACATCCCCTTCTGGACGTTCGACGCCTTCGTTCAGTCGCAATGGGGCGCCGAGCGCGGCTGGTACTACTACGAGAACGAGACCTACACCGAGACGGTCGACGGACGCTCCGAGACGCGCACGCGCCAGGTGCAAAAGACCCGCTGGGAGCAAGCCTCCGGAGGGCGGAAAGACACCTACGACGACGTGCTCGTCTGCGCGGGCAAAGGCTTACCGAAGAGCCTCGCCGATCGCTTCTCTACATTCGATACCAAGGCGCTCATCCCGTATCAGCCTCAGTTTCTCTCGGGATGGCGCGCCGAGTCCTACGCCATCGATCTCATGCCCGGCTGGGCGCTCGGTCAGAGGAAGATCGAGTCGAGCCAGACGGACAAGTGCGCGCGCGACGTCGGCGGCGACACGCACCGAATGCTCTCGGTATCGAACCAGTTCTCGAACATCACGTTCAAGCACGTCCTCTTGCCCATCTGGATCGCCGCGTACCGCTACAACGGCAAAGTGTTCCGCTTTCTCGTCAACGGGCAGACGGGAGAGGTGGTGGGGCAAGCGCCGTGGTCGATCTGGAAGATCCTCGCGCTGGTCGCGGCGATCTTGGCGATCGTGGGGGCTGTCGTGGCGTACGTGGTCCTTCAGAACAACAACGGCGCGTCGCGCCCTTCTTCGACCCCCGCGCTCCACGAGAGACACCCGGCGCACTGATCCACGAAAGGGGGACCTCAACGGCCTCATGGCGCTGCCCTGCGCACTCCGAGGCAGCTCCTGCTTACCTCGAGAGCTATGAGTGCAGTTCCACTATCGTGTGAACATGCCCTCTCGCGATGGCATAGCGGCCCACGAATCGTCGGCCGCAGGAAAATTCGACGGAGAGATCTCGAAGCAGGCAAAGCTCGAACCTGCCTTCATTCCGCGAGTCTCGTCATGCATTCGAGGGCCCAAAAAAGAAGTCGCGTCCCCGGCACTTCATGCATCCGCGGAGTGCACCGTACGACGCAGCGAGGCGTGCGACGAAAGCTCGGTTCATGCCGCAGGGGGTTGGCGCGACGGCCGCGCTCATGGCGCCAAGTCCGCAGCGCGGCTGCGGTGAAATCCCGGCTCAGCGCCGCGTCGGTCTTCTTTGCGACGCTAATCGGAAAGGTTTCCTCCGAGCGGTCCCTATTTCCCTAAGCATCTGGCGACAGAGGAGCCATCCCTAGGGGGCGGGCGGTTGCTCCGAGGCTTACGTGAAGGCGCCCTCCCTTAGGGGCACCTCGGAAGGAACCGACGGCATGAATTCGTTGGGTCGAATTGTTGGGTCTGCGCTTCCGAGCGCAACGTTCGCGTTTGGCTGCAGCTCAGCCGGAGACGCTCTTCCGTCCGACGCGGGCACTGGTTCAGACGGAACCACGACGGGGAACATGACGGGATCGATGGCGGGGGCGACAACCGGATCCACGACGGGCGCCACTTCGGGTGCGGCGACCGGTGGAAACGTCGATGGAGGCGCGAGCTCCGGGTCAGCGGACGCGGCGGGATTCGCAGATACGACTGGATCGGCGGACGCGGTCGGATTCGCAGATGCCACTGGATCGGCGGACGCGACCGGGCGGACGGACGGACCGAGCGGCATCTCAGGAGACTCTGGTTTCAGCAAAAACGCCGATTCGGGGGGCACGACGACCGCCGTCACGGGGCCTTGCGACATCTACGCATCCGGTGGCGCGCCTTGCGTCGCTGCGTACAGCACCGTGCGAGCCCTCTACGGCAATTTCAGCGGACACCTCTATCGGGTCACGCGCGCGTCAGACGCGACCACTAAGGACATCGGAGTTCTGAGCACCGGGGGCTTCGCCGACTCCGCCGCGCAAGACACATTTTGCGCAGGCACCACATGCACGATCTCAATCATCTACGACCAATCTCCGAAGGGCAACGATCTCACCCCGGCCCCGCTGGCGGACACGTCCCCACACCAGACAAGCCGGCAAACGCAACCGCGCTCAGCACTACGGCGAGTGGCCATACGGTCTACGGTGTCCTCATTACCCCTGGTATGGGCTATCGGATCGACAAGACCTCCGGTGTCGCAACGGGCGACGAGCCGGAGACTGAGTATATGGTGACCAGCTCGAACCACCTGGTCAACGGATGCTGCTTCGACTACGGCAACGCCGAGACGAACAATCGCGACGATGGCAACGGCACGATGGAGGCCGTCTACTTTGGACTCGGCGCGAATCAGGGCTCCGGTACTGGAAGCGGCCCCTGGGTGGAGGCAGACCTCGAGAATGGTGTATGGGCCGGTGGCGGAAACGACCCCGTCAAGGGGGTGCCGACCAACACGCCTCTTACGAGCGCCTACGTCACGGCCATGGTCGTGGGCCGATCGGGGACTTTTGGGCTCAAGGGCGGCAACGCGCAAACGGGTACTCTCACAACTATGTACGATGGAGCGCGCCCCAACGGCAGCTACAACCCCATGAAAAAAGCAGGGGGCCATCATCCTCGGAATCGGCGGGGACAATAGCGATAGCGGTGGGGGAGAATTTTACGAAGGGGTCATAACTTCGGGCAATGCGTCGGCGGCAGCCGACGACGCCGTTCAGGCCAACATCGTCGGCGCGGGATACGGACACTGAAAATGACGGTCTGTTTGTCATCCGGCTTTTCGGAACGAGGAGATCGGTGTGTGACCCGCCTACGTGGAGCACGACCGTCCCCTCAGTGCTCGAGGCCTAATGAGCGGGGAACATCCCGAAGAGAGGGGTCTCTTTCACGTCTCCCCGGCGTGTTCGCTCGCTACGGAGTCTTCGGTGCCTTCTCTTTCCCGAGCGTCACGAGCATCGCCTTGACGAGATCTTCGAGGTTCGCCGCGGGCATCTCGAGTTCTTCGTAAAAGGCACCGTTGATGTCCGCGACTGTGATGCGGAGACGGACCCGTCCGTCGTCGAGTTTGTAGATGAGAACGCCCTCGCCGCCGGCGACGGAGGGGCCCAGAGCCACCGCGCTCATCTTCGGACCGCGGGTCAGCCGACCGTCAAGCTTGTCGAGAGAAGCGTGCACCTCTTTCGGCTCGTACTTGTTGATTGCCTCTTGAAGCTTCAGTGCCTCGTGGTCGGTCATGGGGTTTCTCATAGGTAGGTCTTGGTCACCCGTCACCAAGCGCGACGAAGCGGCTCGCGTCTCCCCTCCGCTCAGGTCAGGAACGTGGCGGTGGCTGTAGCCATTTCTCGGTATCGGCCTTTGCCTTGAGGGCGGTGTCGACCGCACCGTACACCTTTTGTCGGCCCTCCATCGTTTCGAGATCCTGGTACCATTCCGGCGCTCGATCGAGATGGGCGACGATACGCCCGCTCTCCTTCACGATCCCGACTTCGCACTTCAGGGCGTGGACTCCCTGCTTGCTTTTTTCTTCGGTCCGCCGCTGGAAGTTGACGATAACGGTCACGTTCTGGCCGGCCACTTCCACCGAACCGTTCGCGGCGTTCGGAAATTCGAGGCGCTCGCGAAGCTCTGTCGCGATGGCGGTCACCGCGGCCTGCATGCGTTCCTCGAGGTCGCGCTCCGATTGGAGCCTGGCTTCGACGTAATTCTTGAGGTCTTCATACTTCATGCGTCGGTTCTCGCGTTTAGCCGGCTAGGCGTGTCTCGTCGGCGCCGATCCAAGAACGTCGGATGGACGCCCGAATGCCGCTCCGTGGGTCGGCACTCACCGCTTCACTCGTTTCGAGATTACGGATGAACCTCGCAGGTACACCAGCGAACATAGTGTCGGGGGGGACGTTTGCAGTGACGATCGCCCCGGCCCCGACAATCGCCCCCCGACCGATTCGAACGCCCGGCACGACGGTGACCCTCGGGCCTATCCATGTCCCATCGCCGATCTCGATGGAGGCCCACCGGAGCCGGCCACATCGTTGCTCCGAGCCGCCGATCGCGTGGGTCCCCGTGAGCAACTTGACGTCGTCTCCGATGTAAACCCGGGCTCCAATGCGAACGCGGGCGCCTAAATCGACATGAAGGAGGCCGCTAATGAACGAGCCTGGACCAATCGAGAGAAGTTCCCCGACGGCGCCTGGACCCGTGATGCGCAACGGACCTGCGATTGCGGCGTCCCGCCCGATGCGAACCCCCGCGCCGATGAGCAAGTGGGTGCGCAATCGATTGAGCCCATGCTGGGGAAGGAGCCCCGACGAAAGGGCGCTCACGGCCACCTTGCGTAGATCGAAGCCGAACTCGGTGCGCCTGACACTCCGTAACTTCTCGAGTGCGATCATTCCCCAGTCTCCCTCTCGACCACCTCGAGCTGGCTGGCCCCTGAACACGCAATCACTACACGCAATCACTCACCGCCGAAGACGGCGACTCCGGATACTCATCCGTAGAGAGACCTCGGCCGCAGGGACGTACGCAGAGGTCACGACGCGGAGTCTGCAAGCATTGGACCCAGCTCTTTCCTCGTAACTTTGCGATTTGAATCCCTTAGGCCCCTGCGCTTATCCGGCCCAGACGGTCTCGGCCGCGCCCGGAGATTCGAGACACGCCAGAGCTGCGTCGCGCCGTGACGATCGGCCACACGCGCGGCAGTCCGTCGCATGAGCGCAGGAGGAACGCCAGCAGTAGCTGGATAGGCGCGCCTTGTGTCGCGTCGCTCTTCGCACGTTGCGAATGCTTGGAGGGAGCGCGCGAATTGAGGTCGTGTCCGCGCTCGACCGTCGAGATGTCCGCCCCCGGCGGAAGCCCGCAGACTGCTTCGCCCGGAGGGGGCGCGAGTAGCGGTGGCGCGCGTCGAGGTCAGTGCCTCCTCGGGTCGTACGCGTACCCTCAACGGACGAAGGCCAGCAGCGATGGCATCACGGGGTCGTCGTCCATTCGGACGCGCACGATGGTCTCGTGGTGCCCGAGCCCGTAGCGCTACCGCCGCAATCATTGCCACCACTTCCCGTTGTCGTGTTCGAGATCAAGTAGTACGTACCGCCATCAATGGTGGCGGTGACACTGCTCCTCTGCGTCGAAAAACTATTGAGCGAGTCCTCGACGATATACCATTCAACACATGGATTTTGCGTCCACCCATACATTCCTATTGACGAGTGGCCTCCGGCGGTTCCCGTTTTTGACTCGGCGAAGTGTGCCGCAATCGTTCCGTAAGTGGTGTAACTCTGGGAGCTGTTGAAATCCAGGGCGAGATGGGCCAGGAAATCACCACCATTGTTCCAGGATGCACTAAACGCAGTAGCATTGGCAAAGGTGGTGATGCTTCCCCCGCTTCCATTTGACCAGACGCCATAACCGAGTCCGTCGGCGGTACCATTAATATTATTTCCGGTCTGCGTAGTACCGCCGCTGGGCAGGGCACCCACCGTGCAAATTCCAGAGCCAGGAGCATCGATGGCGCTCGCGTCGGCCCCGCCCCCGTCCGGCCCCGTCGTGGCGTCTGGTCCCGGAATGGAAGAGTCCGGCCCCGGAATGAAAGCGTCTGTGCCGAGAGCGGCGTCCACTTCCGAACTCGACGCGTCCAAGCCCGTCGCCGCGTCCGAGCCCGGAGCGGAAGACTCTGCGGAGCTACCGGAGTCCGTTCCCGCCTCGTTCTCGGAAGCGCTGCTGCCTCCACACGCAGCGACTGCCGTTGCCAGGGCGGTGAGGGCCAACGAGGACCATGCGCGCATTTTAGAACTCCTAAGCTCGACCAGTGGAGCCAGGTCGAAGGACCGGCTATTCGTAGAATGGAACGAGCGAGCCCCTACCTTTCATCGACGAGCCCCTTTTCGTTTCGCCGGGCGTTTCGCGCCGTGTGCGGAGCAGTATCAGCATAGAAACAGAGTCGATACTCTGCGCGCCGGTCCTGGAGGAGCAACCCCCCCGGGAATGGATGGGCTCGTGTCTTGCGCTCGAAGACGAGCATGGCATCCGCGGACGCCCTTGCCAGTCGAACCTGCGGAAGGATGAAAGCGCAATGAAGGTAACGTGGGTCTCGAACCATACCTGCTTGACCCGCTAAATGGGCAACACGCAACCGGGCGTTCGTCCCCCTGCTGCAAGCGGATTCCTTGGCCGCTCGGACGTTGATTCAAACGAACTCGCTGCCCGTTCGGATGCAGCTCGTCGATGAAAGCGCGCGCACGCCCTCCTATGTACGACGACCCCAAGAAGGAATGACCTATGCAAGCCAATGGACAATTATTGATCGCGGCCACGATGCTGGGAGCGTTGGCGGCGTGCTCGTCTTCGTCGAACACCTACGGCTCGTCGGACGGCGGAGGAACGGAGGGGGCGTCCGACGCTTCGACGGAGTCCGACGCCCCGGGCTCGACGACCGGGTCGACGACCGGGTCGACGACCGGAGCAACCACCAGTACGACCACCGGAGCGGCCGCGGGTTCGACGACTGGAACCACCACGGCGACGACTACGGGGACGACGACTGGAGCCACCACCGGGACGACCACGGGTACGACGACTGCAGCGACCACGGGTTCGACGACCGGGAGCTCCGACGGAGGGACTTGCACTCCCGGCACGACCCCGGGCGGCGCGGTGTCGGTCAATCTGTGCACGGTCAATCAGACCATGGACGGTTTCGGCGCAGCCGACGTGTTCGCCGGGTCGGCGTTGACCTCGGCCCAAGGGACGCTCTTCTTCGATCCAACGAACGGGATCGGTCTCACGCTCTTGCGGATGGGGATTCAGGACAACGGGGGCACCGCGGGTCTCAATGGCGGGGCCTATTCGGATGCGAAGAACGCGATGACGGCTTCGGGCGGGGTGCTGAAGGTCTGGGCGGCGCCGTGGTCGCCTCCAGCGAAGTGGAAGACGAGCGGCTCGGCCAACGGCACGAACACGGGCGGGACGTACGACGCCAAGAACACGCTCATCGCGTCCGACTTTGGCGCGTGGGCGGCGGAGATGGCCGGGTTCCCGGCGACCTTCAAAACCAACGCGGGCTTCGATCTCTACGCCATCTCGGCGCAGAACGAGCCCGACTGGAACCCGAGCTACACCGCGTGCCTATACCAGGCGCCGGCGATGGGCACGTTCGTGGGCAATCTCGGGCCGTTGCTCCGCGCGCTGAACCCGCCGGTGAAGGTGCTCGCCGCGGAGCCGAACGCCTGGGACAACCTCTGGGCCGGCGACAACTACGGCAACGAACTCATCCAGAACGAGAACAGCAACCTCGACATCCTCGCAACCCACGACTACAGCCATGACCGCGACATGACGCCGACGCGGCCGTCTCCGCCCGCGGGTGTGACACAGCCCATCTGGGAGACGGAGATGTCCAACTTCGGGACGAGCGACTCGACCATGACGTCGGGCGTACAGGTCGCGGTGTGGGTCTACGCGGCGATCACCACGGGGCGCGCGAGCGCCTGGCACTGCTGGTGGCTCATCAACGAGAACACGGACAATGAGGGCCTCCTTCCCCAAGGGGGCTCGACGACGAACCCCCCGAAGCGCCTCTACACCCTGGGCAGCTTCAGCAAGTTCGTCCGCCCCGGGTACGTGAACGTCTCGGTGAGCGGCTCGCCTGGCACTAGCGTCTACGTCTCGGCCTTCAAGGATCCCTCGAGCGGCAAAACCGCCGTCGTAGCCGTGAATGCCTCGAACACCGCGGCGAGTCCGATGATCTACCTGTCCGGCGGCCAGTCGATCACGCAAATGACTCCCAACGTCACCTCTTCGAGCCAGAACCTCGTCGCGGGCACGGCGATCGCCGTCTCGAACTCGACGTTCACTGCATCGCTCCCCGGGATGACCGTCACGACGTTCGTAAGCAACTAACTCCAGCTCGCTTCGCGAGGCCCGGTGGCGCGGCGCCTACTTGGTGAACAGCGTCAGGTCCACCGAATCCGCCAGCTGCTGATAGCCGGCCGGATTCAAATGCAGTCCATCCGTCTCGGCCCAAGTGTCATACTGGGTCTGCAGGCTCGGTGGATTTCCACCATTCGCGACGGCTGCATCAAAATCCAAGTAGCCATCGAACGCGCCGCTCTCGATGTACGCGTTGACCTGCTGGCGGACGCTCTCGTGCGCCGGCGTATAGTAGGCGTTGGTACCGAACGGGGTCATGGTTGCACCATAGATGAGCAACCCCTTGGCGTGCGCCTGGCTGATCAGGCTGGCGTAGACAGGCATCATAGATGCGAATCACACAGCGACGAAGCTGCCCTACGACCATCATGCCGTCATTGGTCTGGTCGCCGTCGACCGCCTGGCAGAACACAAGTTCGGTGGTCAACACGGCCGACTGGGTAAACTGGACGGTGCCCACGCTGAATTGAAGACGCCGCGACATCGGATACGTTCTCTAGCCCGGGGCGAACGTGGCCACGTCCACGTATCCTGACGTTACAACGCTCTACATCCTCGATCGGTCGCAAAACGGCAGAAATGAAGGTGCCGCTCGGGCCCGCCCGGCTTGATACGCCCCCCCTTAACTCAGGGCCCGTTCGCGCCGTAGTCTCCCTGGAGGCCTTCTGGCATGTACGTCCATGCGATCGACGAGACCCACGCCGTCCTTCTGGGGACCTACGCGGGGGCCAAAAGACCCGACGATCTAGACGGCTGCCTCGAATCCCTGCTGCGCGCGGACCGAATTGCGCATGCGCAAGGAAGAGGGGCGCTGTTTGTGATCGCGCCCGACCCGGAGTACCCGTCGCCGACGTCCCAAGATCGCCAGCGCTTCGCCGCCCTGAAGGACAGTTGTCGCGCGGCGCCGAACCTGTTCATCTTGCTCACGCGCTCGCCGATTTTGCGCGGCGTCATCACGGCGGTCTCGTGGCTGAGCCCTCCCAACGAACGTTGGCGTTCGATCGCCTGCGAATCGTTGGCGGAGGCCGTGGGGCGCGCGGGACAGTACAGGAATGGGTGCGGGGGCTCGCTGCAGCGACTGGAACGCGGTCTTCGCGAGGGACTCACGACGCGCAAGGCGGGATAGTCGCGCGCTCGCGATTTCTCGCGCGGCGGCGCGAGGTGTGCCAAAACTCCGACGCTAGCGTTGGCAATTCGGGGGCGAAGCCCTACCTCGATGGCCCTCACATTCAATTTACAAGGTGGAGCTCGCGACACCGAGCTCCAAAGGGAACGCCCGGCCTGACTCAATGCGGCGGCGTCGGTACCGAGCAGAAACCGCCGACACACAGGTCGCTCAATACGCAGCAGTCGGTGCTCGTCGTGCATTTGTCGCCGACCATGGAGCAGGTATTATTGGGTGGCGCGTTCGTGCACACCAGCCCCCCGTCGCCGCCGCCGGGCTCGCAATACCCGTTGCAGCACTGATCGCCGCTCATGCACGATTGGCCGTTGGCCTTGCACGGCGCGAGGGCCCAAAAGCCGCGCGAGTTGCCCGCCAGGAGCTCCTGGGCGGGCAGGTAAAACGCTGGGTGACTGGGATCGGTGCCCGGCTTGGCATTCAGGTCGATCGCGGCGACCCAAAGCTTCTTGCACGTCGCGTTGGCGACTACAGTGTCGTCGTAGCTCCTGGGATCGCTCTGCCAGGGATTGGTCGTCGCGACGCTCCCGTAAAGCCGGCGGCTCGTGAAAATGACCCAAATGTAGCCTCCCGAGCTCACGGGGTTCACGGTGGGTTCGTAGTTCAGGATCGTATCGTTCGTATGGGCGTTCGGCCCCGTCGGTAGATACGACGTCGTGCCCCCCGCGTTGAAACCGTTGAGGGCATAGAGGTTGGAGGCCGTGCCCGTCGCAAGATCCGACCACCAGATCTGCGCCTCGGAGCCCTGCCACGTGTCGAAGAGGTGGGCGTTCCCCGGGTCCGCGATCTGGTAGTGAAACGCGACCGCGTCATCGGTCGGGAAGAAACTTGGGAAGCCAGCGCCAAAGCCATTCGTCATCGTGGCGAGCACCTGGAGGTTCGCGAACGCGTTCGTCTTCGCGTCGAAGTCGAGCGCTACGAGCTGCTTTCCATTCCCGACCGTCGTGCCGATCGTGCCGGCCAAGAAATCGAACGCGACATGCTTGGTATCCGGCGAAAACGCGGGGGTGCCCGCCTTCAAGTCGCTGGGGATGCCCGTGACGACCAGCGGCATTGCGCCGGTTGCGGCAGGCGGAAACGCATAGAGCTGGCTGAACGGGGCCGCGCCGTACGCCGCCATGTTGCCCGCGTTGGTGAACGCGAGCGACGCGTCCGCGGACAGGCCCGCCCAGCCGAAGATGCTGTCGTAGTTTACGAGCGCGTCCTCGGCGTTGCCCTGGGTCAAGGCATAGGACGACGTCTCGTAGTAGTTGTCGCCGTGCTGAGCGATGAGCGTGCTGCCGTTGCCCGAGACCACGTGGCACACGCGACAGCCCGTTCCGGTCCCCGGCGCACTTGCCGCGCCTGCCACGACCACCGGCCCGGTGGCCCCCTGGTTGATTCCGAGCACCGCGGCGCCGTATTCGTTCTTGTTGTAGTCGCTGTCGAGCGAGTTCTTGACCAGCTGCGTACCGTACGAGTTGTAATAGACGGTACCCTCGAGAAGCGCCGGGGCGATGCTCCATGTCTCCGTGATTGGGCCGTAGCCAACGCCCGCATCGGCGACGACCAGGCTCAACATGAGCTGATCGGGCGTCATGGATGGCGTCGGCGCCCCCGCCGTGTTGGTAGCCATCGTCCAAACGTCTTGCGGGATAGGCATGCGAATGAACGAGCCGCCTGTCGTCGTCAGGATCGAAGGCGCCGAAAACGTGCCCGTGTACGAGAACGAGCCGCTCGTCGTCTTGAGCGAGATCTGGATAGCGTCGGCTGTGCCGATGCTCCATGTCCACTGCAACAGCGGCGCGAGCAAGCCGCGTGGGAAGACGGTCTGGTCGTACGGGTAGAGAAGCGCAAGCCCCTGCGTCGAGCCGTTGCTCGTCGGGTTCCCCAGGGCCTTGAGTGTTGCGGAACTGGTGACGGGCCCTCCGAGCCCTTCGCCACCGACGCCGCCCACCCCTCCGCCGCTCGCCAGCTGGGCGACCGTGGTAGGGATCTGCTGGCTCTCGCCGGGGGCCATCGCGTTGGCGCCATTCTGCGTCGCTAGGATCTTGATGAAGACCGGGCGTTGGAGCGTCTTGCCGCCATAACCCGCGATGACGTTCACCAAGCCCCCGGTGGTGCCCGCCGGCTGAAACTTGCCTTGGGCCGAAGGGCCAGCGCCGATCGATCCGAGATCGCCGCGATCGACGGTCCATGCGACGTTGATCGGGTTGCCGTCGAGCGTCGCTTTGTAGAGTACCGTCGGCATCGTCTTGCCGGCGGTGACGGTGATCGTTTGAAGCGTGCTCGGCTCGACGTCAAATGCCTGAGACGCGTCGCCGCCATGCGAGCCGTCACCGCCAAAGTGCAACCCGCCGTCCATGAGATTCGGCGCGTCGCCGACCGACCCGCCGCCAACCGACGCGTCCCCATTGCCTCCTGGGAACTCGCTCGTCGTGGAGGAGCCGCACCCATTGGTCGTGGCCGCGAGGAGAAGAGACGTAACGAGAACCGCGATCGGACGAAAGGCTCTAACCATAATGCTACAATTCTACGGTAATAAACAATAGCGTCGCAAGGGGTTCAGAAGCCAATTGGTCTCTTCTTCTATGCAGGACGAATCTATAAAGATTCTATGCAGGACGAATCTGTAAGACATGTAAGTGGACGTGGATATACGTGGAAGCCGGATGATGGAATGCTCGCGTGGCGGAGGATCGACGAAGTCCCATTCGTCGTCGGCGTCAAAACATCGGCGACGGGCGGTATCCGACGTTCCCATGAACGCCATGGCGTCCACTTTGGTCGTGGTCTCGTTCCTCGCCCTACCAACCCCTGTCCTACTAACCCCTGCTTGTGTGCGCCGCGGAGAGATGCCTTCTAGTTCGGGTGGCAACGAAGTCACCTCGGGCGACGCCCCTTCCCAGACCCCGTTCGTGAATGTGACCGGTCGCGCGGATTGGCGCGACCCCGCTGGGCCGCGCTTCGCGTGGCCGGCTACCGAGATTCAGGCGACGTTCACCGGGACCGGCATCGACGTGCGATTGGGCGACACAGGCACGAACTTCTTTGCAGTCCGCATCGACGACGGGACGCCGACCTCCGTCGCAACCGCTCGAGGAACGGCTCGGTATACGCTCGCTTCGACCCTTACCCCCGGGCGCCACACGGTCGCTCTGACGAAGCGGACCGAGTCCAACGTGGGTGTCGTTCAATTCCTCGGCTTCTTGCCGCACGACGGTGTGCTCGTCAAAGACGAGCGGCCTTCGCCTGATTCGCCGCGTCGGATCGAGTTCATCGGTGACTCGGTCACGTGCGGTTACGGCAATCTCGGGACGGATCCGGAGCAACACTTCAGTTCCGATGCAGAAGACGAAACCCTCGCTTACGGTGCGTTGACCGCAGCCCAACTTGGCGCGGAGCACACGGCCATCGCCTATTCGGGTATCGGAATGTACCGAAACTACTCGGGCTCGACACTGGAGCCCATGCCCCTACGCTTTCTGCGAACGCTCGCCGACGATCGCACCAGCGTTTGGACCTTTTCGACTCCCGCGCCTGACGTCGTAGTCGTCGCGCTTGGCGGGAACGATTTTGCGACCGGCGATCCAGGCAGCGCTTTCACGGACGCTTACGTAGAATTTGTGCGTCGGTTGCGAACTCTCTATCCGAGGGCGTTCGTCGTTTGCGCCTTGAGCCCGTTGCTGTCCGACGCACACCCGGTAGGTGCGCTGCATCGCACGAAGGCGAAGGCTTACCTCCGAGCCGCGGTTCAAAAGATTCGAAGCGACCACAGCGAGAATCGCGAACGCGTCTCGTACTTCGAGTTTTCAGAGCTGCAACCAAGCGAGGGATTCGGTTCCGACCATCATCCGAGCGCGGCAAGCCACCGGCGCATGGCGGGCGAGCTGGTCACCTTTCTCCGAGCGACATTGAAGTGGTGACTCGAGGCGCAGAAGGGTCCGTCAAACCAAACGCAAGCAGGGAGCGTCCTCTTGCCCGCCGGAGCAGCCTAGGTTGTCATGTTCTTAGAATGATGAACGCCACCGGCCTCGTGAACAACGGAGCCGCGGTCATCGCCGTCGGCGGCAGCAACGTCTACTGGAATGAGTTCGTCACGAGCGGAATGATGGCGAACGCGACAATCCAGGAGTGTGCCACGACCGGTTGCCGAGACAGCCCGACCGCTTTGTCGCCCGGCTTCGGTGCGGCGATGGTAGCGGACGGCCAGAACGTCTACTGGACGACCGGCTACAACGCGACCGTCATGGAGTGCCCGATTGGCGGCTGCGGTAAAGCTTCGGTCCAGCTCTGGTCCGGGGAGGCGAACCAGATCACCGCGGGAATCGCAGTGGACGAAACGGACGTCTACTGGCTGACCTATCTCGGCGACCTCTTCAAGTGCTTCCAAGACCGGCTGCAACGGTCAGCCGACGATTCTGGTGTCGGGCCCCATCGCCGCTGCGGGGCTCGCCGTGGACGCCAACAATGTTTACTGGGTGACGGATCAGCGCGATCAGGGAGCGCCCGTCGCGACGTTCTGGAGGAGCGGCGCGCTGAGAACGGTTGCGCGTACTCCTCGATTGCAGTGACGGCCAGGACGGCCACGGCCGCGAGCGAAGGGCACGCCCCGGAAGCGCCGGTGATTCAGCAGTCGCCACGGTGGGTCGGTGAAGTGGGGCGGGCGCCACGTGCTACGCTTCGCCCTTGGTAGCGACGATGGCATCGCAGGTGACCGCGCTCGTTCAGGCCGTCGTCGCCGTTACGAGGACCAAACGGCGCCGGTATCTGTGGTGCGCATGGTGGCGCGACGCCCCCTGCGCGGACCCATTCCGACCGCCCGACGCGTGGAAAGGCGGCGCGCACAGCCAAGAGGAGGCCTTCGATGACGCGCAGGCCCTTGCCGGAATATCGCTGTCGCGCATAGAAAGCCGATGGGCGGGTGCATGGCTTCGCGTGCGCGACGGGCTGCCGCCGTTTCCAGAGCGTGCCCCGCGCGTGCTCTCGGTCGGACCGAAGGCCATCGACCCACACGCAGTCCTAGGTATCCCAGTAGGCGCACCTATCGAGGAGATCAGGAATCAGTTTCGTGCGAGGGCGCTCCTCCTTCACCCTGACCACGGGGGAGACGTCTCGGCGTTCATCGCCTTGAAGCGCGCCTATGACACGCTGTCCGCGCGTCGCCGCCGCGGTCGTTGAAGACCGTCCTCACTGCGGCCAGGAGAAGAGCAAGAGGGATAACGCCAGCAACGGGGCTCAGTACGGCCTTCCCCGCGCGCTAACGTAGGAGCTCGCGCAAGATGCCGAGAAGTGTGCCCCCGTAGCTCGCCAGACGATGTACGTCTTCTTTTAGAACGTCGTTCGCGCCTATGGCCGCCGCGACGTGGGCCTCCCGCTGCTTCTCGCGCGCGAGCTCTGCGCCTCGCCTATTCGTCTCGACAAGCCCGCCGTCCGCCACGAACTCGATCGCGCGCGTGAGCTGCCCCTTTTCGAACCACACGCCGTGCGGCTTGCACACTTCGACGATGATTCCAGAGCGTTTGCCGAAGTTCACCCGGTTCATCAAGTCGTGACACATGGGGCACTTCAGGTAGCGCACGGGCTCCGTGGCGTGCGGATTGGGGCTGGACGTTCGCGGCACGTGAGTCGGTGCATGCGAAACGCTGGATTCGCGGCGGACGATGTCCTCGAGCGTGCCCTGGCTCAAGAAAAGGCCCCCGCACGAAACACACTCGTGAAGCGGGTAGCCCTCGTGCGAGGCGTCAGGGGGCGCGGCACCACTCGTGAAAGCCAAGGGTGCTTCGCAGGCCGGGCAAGGTGCATCGGTCGCGTCGAGGAGAGGCTCTAGCTCGAGCTCTGTGCCGCAACGAGCGCAGAACCGCGACCCGGTGAAGTGAAGCGAGAAACATCGCGGACAGCGGACGGACGCCAGCTCGACGCTGCAGTGCGGGCAGGCGCGCACCTCGGAGCCGCACGGTGCGCCGCAAAAAGGGCAGCGGAGCATGTCGGCTTCTCCAGAACGAGAGCTCATCCCTGCCTCCGCAATCGCCGAAAGGAGGGTACCACTAACCGTGGGATCGTGCCGCCGGCGGGGCGGGCGACTCGTCTTGCAAGCGGGCAGCCGGTCGATGGCGACTCCGGAAGTCGAGCCGCATCGCGCCCGCTGTGGCGAAAAGCACCGTCCTACGCGCCTGATTCTCACGCGCTCCGGTATCAGACCACGCCGTCGGCGTGGTTGCCGACGTCTGGCACAACGCATGCTTGCCGGACGGTGCAGAGCGCGAACGCTCGTGGACCCTGGAAGAGGAAGTCATGCAAATCCGTGTCGGCTATGAATTGACGTACAGCTGCCCGCAAGCGACCCCGATGATTCTCACGCTGAACATCCATGATTCGCGCGCGTCCGATATCGTCGTTCCGGATCCCGTGTGCACCTCCCCTTCGTCGCCCCTATTGGGATACCGCGATTCGTTCGGGAACTGGTGCACTCGCCTTGTCGCACCGAGCGGCGACTTTCGCGTCTTCGCTCACGGCGTCGTGAAGGACACGGGCCTCCCCGATATCGTGGCCCCCCAGACCCCTCAAACGCCCGTGGAGGCTCTTCCGGAAGACGCGCTTCGCTTCCTTCTTGCGAGCCGATACTGCGAAACGGACCTCCTTTCGCCGATCGCATGGCAGCTCTTCGGCAACGGTCCCACCGGGTGGGGCCGCGTCCAAGCGATTTGCGACTTCGTCCACCATCACATCCAGTTCGGATACGGCTTCGCCCGTTCCACCAAGACCGCGTGGGAGGTCTACCAGGAGCGAGCCGGCGTCTGCCGCGACTTTGCTCACCTCGCAATCGCGTTCTGCCGTTCCATGAATATCCCCGCGCGGTACTGCACAGGATACCTCGGAGACATCGGCGTCCCTGTCTCGGATGCGCCGATGGACTTCTCGGGTTGGTTCGAAGCGTTTCTCGGAGATCGCTGGTACACATTCGACGCGCGCCACAACACGCCGCGCATCGGCCGGGTCCTTATCGCGCGAGGCCGCGACGCCTCGGACGTCGCGATCAGCACTACGTTCGGGCCGAGCTTCCTCAAGAGCTTCAAGGTGTGGACCGACGAATGCGTCGGGAGGCGGACGTCACTCCCCGGAAGCGACTTCAGGGATCTTCCGTGGGAGTCGCGCGTCGCTTCGTGATCGACCCTCGCCGCAAAGATGGACGGCGAGGCCAGCGTCACGGGTCCGCCGCTTCTCGCACAAGGCGCGCGCGCACTCGCGAACGACGAGGAGCGCATTCGGTCGCGTGAAGTCGCCGAGGAAGCGTACCGCGCGATGATGGGCGGAGAACCCATGGTCGTCACGGGCTCCATGAACAAGCTCCGTATCGCTTCGCCTCGCCTCGCCTCGCCTCGCCTCGCACCCCGAGGCATGGCGCGGAAGGTCGCTGCCAATCTCGACAAGACAGCCTGATCTCGATGAAAATGCAATCGCGTGCAATCGCGGCGCCGTAGGAGGCGTGATAGTGGGCGAAGCAGAGCTGGGCGTCGGGAAGCGCTCCTTCGACCCACACAACACTTCTTCGTCCCTCCTTTCTCGACCAGGAAACGAATGCGAAACAGACAAGGAAATGAGCGCGCTCCGGTTGCGCCCCTCATGAGCAATGATACGCTTGCACACACTGGGTCGGGACGGAGGTGGATCCCTCCCTTTTCCCCTTTGGAGGCGCGCTTCCACTGCCGAATGGCGCAATGAAATATCGAATCGTGATTCCTTGCCAAGTCATGCAGGAACACCCAATGAAGATGGGGTTTTGGAATCGCGTAATTGAGTTTTCAGTGCTGGATGCCGAATCACCGGACGACGCAGTTGACCAAGCGCGGACGGCTCTTCATGCGTCCTTGGAGAATACCAATCGAGCGAGTTATCCCAGGTTTGACGATCCTAGTAGTTTAATGGCCCTCGAGACCGAAAGTGAGAGTCTACGGGGTCCCAAATGATGGATGCGTGGTCCCACGCCAAGAAAGACGGTGCGAACGGGCGACCCGACCGCGAGGAGTGGGGGACGCCGTGAAAAGAGACCCCTTCGTCCATGGCCAAAAGAATCGCCACGCCGACGAAGTGGGCAGGCTCCAACTCCGCCGAGCCGAGGTGCGATCCGCGATCGAGAAGACGTCGTGAGCCTGCTGTTCTGGGCGCGAACGGTCCTGGGCAAGCACGGGATCGACGCGACGTGGTCTCCCAACGCCATTCGCGTCGCTGTGGTAGCCCGCCTACCGAGGTCCGACGACCGCAAGCTGTTCAATGGTCGGGCGGACGGTTGTGGGACGCTTGAAGAGCTGATCGAGCTTGCGGCGAGGACCCTGGATTCGTTCAAGCATCGGCAGACCCCGCTGCGGCCTCCCCGATGCCTCCGCCGACCGGAGAAGACGGCAGCACCGGCGAGAGCCAGGACGAGACGTCCGAAGAACCTCGATCCCCTTACGTGGTGAAGTAGGGCCCGCTCTGCCTGGCCGAGCGGCCCTCTACTCGCTAGACCGTGAGCGCCTGATTTGCTCTCGCGCGAGAGGCACCTCCGCCAATCGGGACGCGCCTCCCCCAAGATAGGGCAGCATCCAGGTCAATGCCTCGTCCATGTCGCCCGTGACAAGGGTCGGATAGGGGGGTCGGCTCAACATCCGAATGCCGCTCAAGACACCGCGGACCATCGCAGCCTGGAAGGCCGAGCCTTCGATGAGCCAACAAAGACAGCGAAGATTGCCGGCGAGTGCGCCGAGGGCATCCCCGATCGCTCTTCGGACATCTTCGGGCGGAGGCATCGCGCTCCGGGGAACGATGGTAAGGCACCCTACCCCATGTTCAAAGCCGGATGCCTGGTCGACGACTCGTTGCTTGAGAGTCCGGTAATTGGACGCGGGCACCTTCCCGTTGTCCACAACCACGAACACGTCGCGCCAAAGGAAGACATTGCTGTGGCTCGCGCGGGGGTCCCGTTCCGTTGGGGCCACCAACCTGGTCATGCAATAAGGAACGGCCATCGGGTGGACGCAATAAGGAGGAACGCCGCTCTCTTCGCGCCTCTTCGCGAGGGGACGCCGACGCGTGCGCCCCCAGCGGGAGTCAAGCAACATTTGGGTAGACAATGCCCCCCGTTGTGAGACAGCCTCCGACCACGGGCACCGTCAGGAGTGCAGGGTCGCGGCGAATCTTCTCCAGCATTTCCGCTCCCGTCATGCCCGGCATCAAGAGGTCGAGCACCATGAGACAAGGACGGCGGTCTGCCAGTAGCTCCAGCGCGTCCGCCGCATTCGCTGCGAGGATCGCGGAGCAACCCGCCATCTCGACGACGTCGCGGAGGCTCTCGCGCACGTCCTCTTCGTCATCGACGATGAGGACGCACGCTTCGTCGGCTTCCAGTTGGGAACGTGTCATGTTCGCCTCGGGATGAAGATTTCGATGCGGGTTCCCACTTCTAGCGACGATTGAACCGTGAGCTTGCCTTTGTGCGCATCGACGATGCGCTCCGAAATATAGAGCCCCAGTCCTAGCCCGACCGGGCGCCCACCGGCTTTGTCGACTCGAGCGAACGGATTGAACAGCAGCGGCAGGAAGTCCGGAGAAATAGGCTCCCCCCAGTTGTGCACGGTCAAGGTCACGCCGTTCTCGCTCGACGCGATCCCCACCCGGATGGGCTTCGTCGAATCCCCGTGAAGGATCGCATTTCCAAGGAGATTCGAAATGACCTGTTCGAACCTGTCGGGATCCATCCTCGCCGTCGCGCCATCTTCGACGTGTACCTCGATGACGGCACGCGGATGCGCCACGCGCATCTCGTCGGCAATCTTTGACACGATCGGCGAAAGAGCGATCTCCGTGGCGCTCAGCTCGACCGGGATCCCCCCGGCCAGACGCGCGCGGGTCAGATCGAGGAGCTGCTCGATCATCCGCTGCATGCGTACCCCGCTGACCACGACGCGATCCATCCTCTTGTGGATCTCGGCAGGCAGGTCCGGACGCATCTTGAGGACGCGCGCGGTCGTGAGGATCGAGCTGAGCGGATTTCTGAGATCGTGCCCCAAGATTCCGAGAAAGATCTCCTTGAAGTCTTCGTTCCGGCGTCGCTCGTCGATGTTCGTGTTCGACCCGAACCAGCGGACGATGCAACCGTCCGCGTCGCGCAGGGGGGTCACGCGCGTCAAGAACCAGCGGAACGTGCCGTCGGCTCCGCGGAGAGGAAATTCCATCTCGAACGGTTGGCCGCTCTCGATCGAGTGCTGCCATTTTTCAACGACGGCATCGAGCTTGGTGGGATCGTGAACCGTCTTCCAGCCCCACCCCTGCATCTCTTCGAACGACGTCCCCGTGTAGTCGTACCAGCGCCGATTGTAGTAATCGACGTATCCGTCCGGAAGCGCGGTCCACGCGAGCTCGGGAAGATTTTCTACGAGCTCGCGGAACTGGCGCTCACTCGCCTCGGCCTTCGCCAGGAGGCGCGTGAGCTCCTGAGACGCGCGGACCTGTGCGGTCACTTCGAAGCCGCAGACGAGGACTCCATAGATGGAACCGTCCCCGTCGCGGAGGGGTGCGTAGACGACATCGAAGTACACGTCCTCGAGCTCGCCGCGTGAGCGGACGAGGCGTGCGAGTTCGGCGCGTGCCCGGTACGCCACGCCCGTGCGAAATACTTTGTCGAGGTAACCCGGGAAGGGCTGGGTTCGGAGCTCCGGCATCCCGTCGAGGAGAGGTTTGCCGACGATGCTCTCGTCCTTTCCCCATGCGTGAAGAGCGATAGGATTCGCTAGCTCGACGACGTGACGGGGGCCGCGGAGGACCGCGACGGGCAATGGAGCCTGCATGAAGTGACCGTAGAGGCGCCGCCGCGCGGCCTCTTCGATCGCCTGCGCCTCGCGCGCAGCGTGCGCGACCGCGAGCGTCGACGCGACGCGCACGAGCAGCTCCCGCGCCGAAAACGGTTTGACGATGTAGTCGTTGGCGCCGGCGCCGAGCCCCTCGGCGGTCGCCTCTTCGCCTGCCCGTGCGGACAGCAGAATGACCGGGGTCAGGCGCAGCTCCGCGTCCTGTCGGATCGCCCGAAG
>Ga0182024_10007051_pt1 | contig 24392 bp, 21 predicted proteins | sample P32metaG_FD_120480 | JGI IMG/M metagenome (GOLD analysis project Ga0182024, IMG submission 120480) | Permafrost microbial communities from Stordalen Mire, Sweden - P3-2 metaG (Illumina Assembly) | ecosystem: Environmental > Terrestrial > Soil > Wetlands > Permafrost | place: Sweden: Stordalen...
AAGCGGTCTAATGCCAGGCATGAATGTGATTGCTGTGCAATGGGCTGGCAGCGCCCCGGCGCAATTACCTACCGGAGCACAGGCTGCCGGCAGTCGGCTGAGCGCAAACAACAACTGGAGCAATAACTTCAGTGCTGGTGGTCTGGCGATCGTCGCCAGTATGGTGCCTGTGCCAGTCAAAGCCAATGCCAACAAATTGCTTTTGCAAATCAAAAACGCTAACGGCTCACCGATGACAGGGGCAAGAGTGACCGCTAAAACCGATATGCCGACGATGAGCATGCCCGGTCCTGACTTGCAGGCAAAAGAGACAAGTCCAGGTTCTTATCAGTTAGATGCGAATTTCATGACGACTTTGTGGTCCGTCGATTTTACAATCCAACCACAAGGGACAACGCCTGCTCATCTCAAAATCGATGTGGAGGTGCCCTGATGAAGCATCTGCACATTGACGAGGGAGCCGAACGGGAAACCCCGGCACACTTCAACATTGCCAGCTGGTCCATCGACCACCCTCACGTCGTAATCGCCTTTTATCTAGCGATCATGCTCATGGCAGTAGTGGCGATTGCTGGCTATATCCCGAAACGCATGATGCCCTACGTGCAAAGCCCGATGATCGGCATTGTCACCATGCAAGAGGGTTTGGCAGCCGAAGACATGGAGACATACATTAGCAAACCGATTGAAGAAGCGATGGTGGACATAAGGGGTGTGCGTTACATCCGCTCTACGTCTCAAGAAGGCGTATCCATGGTTTCGCTGGAATTTCCTTACGGGTTTGATATGAAACAGGCATATGTCGATGTGCAGTCGAGAATGATCTCGGTGCAGGGGCAGCTGCCTGTCGCAGGCGCCAATTTGAAACCGTCCTGGGTTTTGCCCATTGACCCTTTGAACCTGCCGGTATTGACGCTGAACCTGACAGCAAAAGGCTGGGATCCAGTCAGGCTAAGGCAGTTAGCTGATAACCAGATAACGGATCAACTCAAGCGCGTGCCGGACGTCTGGTCGATTTATACTTTCGGCGGCTTCAAAAGGCAGCTTCAGGTGCTGGTAGATCGCAACGCACTGGCCGCGTATGGCTTTTCTATCCTCGACGTTCGGCAGGCGATCGACAATCAAAACGTGGCCCGTCCAGCCGGCCGCCTCACTGCTGGCAGCAACGAAGCGATCGCCCGGATCAATTCACTGACCACCAGTGCAGATGAAGTGAATAAATATCCGATCAAGGCGGTCGGTGATCGCGTCGTTTATGTCGGAGACGTGGCGCGCGTAGTCGACACCTACGAGGAAAAACGTGCCGCCTACCATCAGGTTCATGAAGGTCAAATCGAACCGGGCATCGAAGTAAGTGTTATTCAACTGCCCCAAGCAAGCTCTCCTCTGGTGATCAAAGGCGTCATGCAACAAGTGGACGCTCTAGAGAAACAATACCCGGGGATCAAGTTTGCAGTCAGCTATGACAATTCGCACTTTGTCAGCATCTTGATGAGAAACATGGTTGAGGAGTTGGCGGTGGCAATCGTGTTGACGGGACTGGCAGTCCTCTTCTTCCTCGGAAACTGGCGTGGCACCTTGATCTCCATGATCACTATACCTCTGGCATTGTCGATGGCGGTATTAGCATTGGTGCCTCTGGGGATGACTTTGAACAGCTCGACTCTGATCGGACTGTTGCTTTCCATTGGGCGCCTGGTCGACGATTCGATCATCGACATCCATGCCATTGAGCGGCACTTGCGCATGGGCAAGAATCCTCGCACAGCTACCATCGATGGCATAACCGAAGTGCGCCTGGCGGTCGCTGCTTCTACGCTCGTATTGATACTGGCTCTGGTGCCACTGCTGGTATGTGGTGGCATCGTCCAGGAGATGTTTGTTGGCCTGGTCTGGCCAATAATATTTGGGCTTCTCTCTTCTTTTTTGATCTCGCTTACGCTCACACCTGTTCTGGCAGAGAAACTGCTGAAAGAGGACTTGCCGCAAGCACAGCGCGGATTTCTAAAAACGAAATTGTTGCAACCGTTCAACGCATTTCTGCTTCGCGTGGAGGATGGCTATCGCAAGGCTGTTCTATGGTCGCTCCAACATCGCCTGCTCAATATGTCACGCGTTGTGTGCACGATCATCATAGGCTTCATGTTTTACAACTTCATAGGCAGCGAAATGATGCCCCTGGCCGATGTTGGACAAGCATATGGCGTTCTGGAGATGGAGCCGGGAGCATCGTTTGCAGAGACTGAAAAGGCTACGACGGCTGTTGAGAAGTTGATGCTTGAGCACGCTGAGATCAAAGATGTTTCATCTGAGATTGGCTGGGATCCAGGCGGCACGTATTACAACGGTTACGGAATGCAAGCCGCCAATACTGCCACTTTCATGATCACGTTGTCTGACAAAGACGAGCGCGCCAAGTCGATCTGGGATGTGATCGATGACGTGCAACACAAAGCGGTCTCGGCCGTTCCGGGAGTACGCAGGTTCCAAATACAGGAGATGGGCTCTGACGTTATGGCTTCATCGCAGGCGCCGATCTCCATTCTTCTTACCGGCCCTGACTTGAATGTGCTGGGAAAAATGGGCGATCAAGTGGCTAAGATTGCCGCCGAGACTCCGGGAGCGCATGAAATTGCCACCGACTGGGCAATGGGAAAACCGGACTGGGAAATACATGTCGATCCCAGGCGGGCTGCAGAAATAGGGCTGAGTCCGGAACAGATAGCGCAGCAAGCTTACTATTCCATAACTGGCGCATTGACCAACGAATTTTTCAGGCTGGCCAATTTGCGCCAACGGACTATCCTTGTCCGTTACGATGAGCCAGAACGCAGGACACCTGCCGATCTCATGCAGATGACGATCATGGGATCTGACGGCAAGCAAGTGCCGCTCAAAACCGTTGCCACCGTCGAGCAGAGGAAAGCGCCGACTTTGATCAGCCACGATCAATTGCGACGCGCGATCACAGTTCTTGCGCACTACCGAAAGAACGGTCCACCTTCGATGGATATCGACATGTCGATCATGGACACGGCCATGTCTAAGCTCAACTGGCCGCCAGGTTATACAATTGAGATGCGTGGCGACATGACGCAGATGATGGATTCATTTGGACGTTTGCTTGTCGGTCTCGAATTCGCAGTTGGCCTGATCCTGCTTTTGCTGGTCGCACAGTTCAGGGGTTTCCTGCAACCTCTGCAAATGGTGTTCTCCTTACCTCTGGAGCTGGCTGGTGTCTTTACTGCGCTTTGGCTGGCACATCAGGCATTTTCGACCGTTTCAATAATGGCCATCATCATTTTGACCGGCATGGACATTACGACGGCAATTTTGCTGATCGATCAAATCCTCAGGTACAGAAACACAAGCGGATTGCCCAGGAATGAGGCGATCGCTGAGGCCGCAGCATCGAGACTGAGGCCGATCTTGATGACGTCGGTGATCACAATTATCGTTATGTTGCCCGTCTCGCTGTTCCCCAAGACCGGGATGGACGCGTATTCACCATTAGGTACCGTGATTGTCGGCGGCTTGATAGTAGGCACTATCTTGAGCCTCTTTGATATCCCAATCATGCACTCGTATGTGGACGATCTCTCCAATTACATACGACGAAAAATTCCAGGCGGTAGCGCGGTCAAGGAGATTCAACCATGAGGCGCTCTTGGCTCACAGCTCTGACAACGCTTTTCGTTGCGTTATCCAGTGGTATCGGATATGGTGCGTTGGCACAAGTATCCAGCAATGATTCACCTGCAGAAGCCACTACCTTAAACGATGTTTTGCAAGCTAATCCGATCAAATTGTCTGTGACTGAGCAGGCGCCTTCCTCCGATCTGCCAAATATAACTGGCCCGCTGACGATGAAACAGGCCGTCGACGTCGCGTTAAAAAACAATCTCGTCTACAAGCAGGCTCAAATTGATGCGGAAATGGCTAAGTACCGAGCCAGGGCGGCTCTTGGACGTTTTGGCCCTAATCTTTCTTTCAACACTTTTTATTCGGCGTCTTCCTTGAACCAGATGTTGTTCTTTCCCAACGATGGCGTGGTGGCGTCGGGCCCGATGCAACCAATTTTAAGAGGAAGCTTGCTCAGTCTCCTTTTTGCAGGCACACAGCCTATCTTTACGGGCGGTTACTTGCGTGGAAATTTGAGAGCGAAACGTGCTCAAGAAAAAGAATCGATCGCCGGCTATCGGTCCGAGCGCATCGCTACTGCGCTACGCGTCAAAAAAGCGTACTGGGATGCGCTCTGGTTTGAGGCAAAGTTGAAAGTCGATAGCGATTACGTCAAGTTCAGAGTGCAGGCCGCAGCAAATATGAAAGAGCGCCTTGATCAAGGCAAGGTGCCACGAGCAGATCTTTTGAGAGAGGAAGCTGAACTAGCCCAAGCGCGGTTGCAGGTCAACCAAGACTATCGTGATTACAACGTCGCTTTGATCAATTTGAAGGCTGAGCTGGGCGTAAATCTGGGCTCGATCATTGACCTGGCTGATTCACTCGAATACGAAGGGTACAAAGGCGATCTCTCAGGTTATCTGGTACAAGCCGGTGCCAACCGTCCGGAAGTGGCTCAGGCGCTAAATAAAATCGACGAGATGCAAGGCAAAAGAATGATGGCCAGAAGCGCATATTCGCCGCATGTGGAGCTGTATGGTTTGGGCAGCAATGTGACCGGCAGCTCACCGGACGGACACGCCAACGGTCGCTGGGGTGGTTTCATTGGTGTGCTCGGGCACTTCACTTTATATGACTCGGGGCAACGTTCCAGTGATTTGAAGGAATCGAATGCGGCCGTTCGTCAAGCACAGATCGCCAAGCAACAAGTTCAGCTCAAGGTAGCCCAAGACGTCAGCACCGCCTGGGTTGAAGTAGACCTGGCCAAGCGCAATGTTGAACTTGCACGATCTGAGATGACGTCGGCGCAAGAAGACTACCGCCTGTTGCACGAGAGGTACCTGATCGGCAAAGCGATACAGCTCGAAGAGTTCGATGCGGCAATCAAGCTTTTTCGAGCGCGTCTGGGTGTCAAGGAAGCAATCTACAACTACAGGCTTGCACTGGACCGGCTGACGTGGGCGACCGGCAGTATTTGACAAATCTGCGAAACCTTGACTTTCGTTCAGCAATTCGATAGTATTGGAAATATGAAAACAAAAGACGCCGTTAGCGCCCTATCGGCGCTAGCCCAAGAATCACGCCTTGAGATATTCAGGCTTTTGGTACGTAAAGGACAAGCGGGAATGGCTGCCGGTGAGCTAAGCGACCATTTCGCCATGCCTCCGGCAACTATGTCATTCCATCTAAAAGAGCTGAGCAATGCCGGGTTGATCGCATCCAGGCGCGAAAGCCGATCAATTATCTATTCAGCTAACTATGCTCACATGCAGCAGCTGCTCGGCTTCTTGCTAGAAAATTGTTGTGCCGACAATGGAGGAAAGTGTTAATGAAACGGTTCCATGTTCACGTTGCAGTCGCTGATTTAGAGCAGTCTATACAGTTCTACTCAACGTTTTTTGATGCACCACCATCAGTCAAGAAAGAGGACTACGCCAAGTGGATGCTTGATGATCCACGCATAAACTTTGCCATCTCGACTCGTGGAAGAGAGCCAGGGCTTGACCATTTGGGCATCCAGGTTGACGACGGCGACGCTCTTAAAGAAATATCGCTACGTCTCAAAAAAGCTCAACAGCCAATTCTTGAACAAGAACAAACGACTTGCTGTTATGCCAAAGCTGATAAGGCGTGGGTGCACGATCCGCAAGGCATCGCCTGGGAAAGTTTTTATACCACCGAGGCCGCCACTACTTATGGCGAAGATGCCAATTTTACAACGCAAACCAATTCGGCTTGCTGTGCTCCAATGCCAGAAGCGGTGCCGGTAAGCATAGGCAAGAAGGAATGCAGCAAATGAGAGTGATATTCGCTTGCGTACACAATGCGGGACGCTCACAGATGGCGGCCGCCTTCTTTAATCAGCTTGCCGATCCGGCTAAAGCTCAGGCACTATCAGCCGGAACGCAACCGGCCGAAAAAGTGCATGATTGTGTCTTGCACGCCATGAAGCAAGCCGGAATCGATCTAGTAAACGTTAAACCACAGCTCCTAACTGATGAACTAGCGGCCGGGGCTGACTTACTTGTGACCATGGGATGTGGCGAAGCGTGCCCTCATGTGCCGGGCTTGAAGCGCGACGACTGGCCACTGCCAGATCCAAAGGGCAAGACTGATGATCAAGTGTGCGAAATTCGAGACGAGATAAAAACGCGCGTGCTCAAGCTCCTACATGGTTTGAACGCTACAAATTGCTGTGACGATCCTGTAGAGGTACGAAAATGACTTCGCAAACAAAGGATGCACCCATAGTCAATAAAGAGCCAAGCATAGGCTTTTTTGAGCGTTGGCTGACGGTCTGGGTGTTCCTCTGCATCGGTGCGGGAGTCATTCTCGGTCAGCTAATGCCAGGATTTTTCAAAGCCATCGGGGCGATGGAAGTAGCCCGAGTAAACATCCCTGTGGGGCTGCTCATCTGGGTGATGATTATCCCCATGCTGTTAAAGATTGACTTTAAGGCGATCGATCAAGTCAAACAGCACTGGCGCGGGATGGGCGTGACACTCTTCATAAACTGGGCGATCAAGCCATTCTCCATGGCATTGTTAGCTTTCATTTTTATTAAGCATGTCTTTGCGCCATATCTGCCAGCCGCGCAAATCGATAGCTACATAGCCGGTCTAATCATCCTGGCTGCGGCTCCCTGTACGGCTATGGTCTTTGTCTGGAGTCAGCTAACAAAGGGTGATCCATACTTTACGCTCAGTCAAGTTGCAGTAAATGACCTCATTATGGTCTTTGCCTTTGCGCCTATTGTCGGGCTTCTTCTAGGACTTTCATCGATAACAGTGCCCTGGGAGACGCTCTTAATTTCGGTGGGTCTATACATTGTCTTGCCTGTATTGTTGTCGCAACTGTGGCGAGGTGTCTTGCTTAAAGCCGGTTCTGAAGCTTTGGAAATCGTCTTAAACAAATTGCACCCGCTATCTTTGCTTGCCCTTCTAGCGACTTTGGTTCTTTTGTTCGGCTTCCAAGGCGACGCTATCATCAAGCAACCGATGGTGATCGCTATTCTTGCGGTACCTATTCTGATTCAGGTCTATTTTAATTCGGCACTCGCATACCTGCTAAACAAGCGGCTGGGCGTTGCGCATTGCGTGGCTTGTCCTTCTGCATTGATTGGCGCCAGCAACTTTTTTGAACTAGCAGTGGCCACGGCCATCAGCTTGTTTGGCTTCAACTCCGGCGCGGCTTTAGCTACTGTTGTCGGCGTGCTTATCGAAGTGCCGGTAATGCTGTCGGTGGTCAAAATTGTCAACGCAAGCAAACCTTGGTACGAACGAGGACTGAAAGGTTAATGCCCATGATCACTGACCGGTCGGCTATTCAAGCGATTGAACTATTGGAATTCAACATGAGCGATATTGAACATGACTCATGCTCTAGAGTTTCTCACTGGATCAGCTGACGTGGGCGGCTGGCAGTATTGATAAGCTTTCACCATATTTAGTGGCAGTCCTGACACAAATCACCTTTGAACGCTGCCAGCCCTTCTCGTATGATGGCTGGAACAAACAGCAACGCAGCGGTCGGATCTGCCCAGCTCCAGCCAAATGAAGCATTCAACATCAATCCCAACAAGGTTGTGCCAGCGAGCCACGCGCAAGTCAGGCTCTGAAATGCATCGGCCTTTAAAGCAGTGCTTCCAAGAGCGTCCGCAGTTTTGTATTTGGCTCGCGAAAGCAGCGGCATGACAATCAAAGCGCACATTGCCAGCGCCACGCCGAACCAGCTCTCTCTGGCATGCTCGCTGGAAAAGAGCAAATGTCTCAATGAATCAAAAGCTATGTACAAAGCCAGAATCAAAAGAAGTGATCCAATACAGCGCGCCGCTGATTTTTCCAGGCGTTGCTGATCGATGAGCGAAGTGGTTTTGCTTTCCGACATGAAGCGCCAGGCGACGACGATTGCGCTTAGAGTCTCGATTAGCGAATCGAGTCCGAAGCCGCACAGAGCTACCGAAGAAGCAATAAAGGCTAGGATAAGAGCAGCCAGTCCCTCGAAAGTATTCCAGGCGACAGTTAGTAACGCCAAGCGCATTGCTTGACGCAAATACAAGAGTCTTTGCTCGATCTTAGCCTCATCGCATTCGCAATTCTTGCATTCCAAGAGATTACTCCGAGTCGGTGCTGCCAATATAACATTACAGAAAAGACGAAAAATACCAGGACACGCCTGGGCTCTCGAGATGTCTACCGAAAAGCTATTCAGATCCCTGAGGGCAAGACCTCCTGGCGAGGACCGCGTCGACTAGACTTAAGCGATGTCGAATCGAGTGCCAATATCGAAAATAGACGGTGTCAGGCTTGAGCCGCCGACTCGAGGCATATCCCGAGTAGTCAGAGAAAATAAAGAGTCGTTGACAGATCTCTCGTGGGATCGGTTCGTTCGGTTGCAAGCGGCAGCGTGTTACGTGGAAGCGCATCGAGGACCTTCAGATCGACTTTTAGACGTAGGCGGATATGACGGTGCTCTAGCGCTTTTTTTAGACGACTTAGAGATTCACCTGCTCGATCCTGATACCACAGGCGGACTGGCGACTGCGATTAGCGATGATGATGGTTCATACCGCTTTGTCGCGGCTGTAGATGTTCTTGAACATATAGAGCCAGAGCAGCGGCAGCAAGCTCTGAAAGAAATTGCGCGTGTGAGCAGCAAGCATGTCGTTTTGAATTATCCATGTGAAGCCAGCAAAGCAGCGCAAGTGCTGATGTTAAAGCTCACAGACAACAGTCTAATCCGGCAACATGTCGAATGGCCATTGCCTGATTCAAACTGGGTTATGGCGGAACTTGAGGAATTGGGATTTACTTGCGAATTGACACCGCATGCAAACGCTGGCCTTTGGGTCGGTCAGTACTTGGTTCACAATCTGATGCCAGAGGCTGGCAGCGAGTTGAACAAATACTTGATCGAACATCATGCAAATGAAAGTTTTAACGTTCCTCTGTATCATCTGGTGACCGCTGTCAAGAAAAACATAAGCAGCAAGGGTGCGAAAAACAGGACTTCACCTGGAGTTTAGTGAAAAACAGGACTTCACCTGAGTTTAGTCACTTTACTTTAGAAATTTTGGCAGAGAAAACAGCGGCCAAGCTGACGCCTGGTTGACGGCGCTTCGGCCGGAGTAGTCGATCACCGTTTGCTTCAGTTGACCGAGCACCGGTTTGAAGCCGTACCCGAGCATTTCGTTGTAGGTTGCTTCGAACGGCCAACCCTGTGCAGTCATGCGGTAGATACCGCACATGGTGCCGGTGCGATCTTGCCCTTGCAAACAGTGGACGTAGACCGGCTGGTTATCAGGGTTTGAGACGATAGCCAGAAATCGGCTGATGTCGGCATCCGTCGGACGGTTAAACACATTCATCGGAATGTTGACATAGTTCAATCCCAGGCTGCGTGTTTGCGCCGCCTCTTGCGTGACAATCTTGTCCTCGTTGCGCAGGTTGACTACAGTCTTCACCCCGGCTTGTTTAAGCAGATCCAGCCCTTGAAGGCTCGGCTGCCCGCCGCGAATCAGGCCCGGAGTGACCATGTGCACATTGAAAATCACCTGTCCGGCCTGCCGCAACGCAGGCAGATTCAAATGTGAGAGATCAACTGTGGCGGCACTCGGTTGTTTGTTGCTCGGCGTTGTCTGGGCGGCAGCGGCGCCAGTGGGCGCAGTCAGGACAAAAGGCGCAGCCCCTGCGCCACGGATGCCGGAATAGTCGGGTGCCAGGTCCTGCGCCAAAGCGGTGGTCCGAATCGACAAGCAGAGACTGGCTAGAACAGTAGCCAAAAATGCCAGGCGAACCGGCCTTCGGGAACGCGCATGTTGACAATCGTCCACAATTAACCTATTTTTCCTGGCGCCGCGCATTTAAGTAAGTCCGAGCATTGATGCGGGTCGCCGAGATCTCTTGACGACCGGGCGCAACTGGTGTTCCCATCTCCATCGGCGCTTACAGCCTATTAGTAGAGATTAACGGGCGGCGGGTAAGATTAATATTGGCAACAGATGGAATGCATTTATACTTTTCGTTACGCGATGGCTTAACCATTCCTTTATTATCGATGCCAACTTAAGACTTGGCGCCGATGGAATCCGCAGATCCAATACATTCCCACTTGAAAGGAGGGTTTTTCCTTATGCGGGTTGAACTTCTATACGCTCCGGGCTGCAGCACCTACAAAAGAACACGCAACACTCTGGAAACCATCATCGCAGAGGAAGGTCTGCCCGTGCCTGTGGAAATGGTCGAAGAGACCAGTCAGGTGGAAGGAGCGCCAACGCTGAGAATCAACGGCAATGTCGTACACGCCGTATCGCATCACATCGATCATGTGCGCGATGCAATCTGCAAACATTGGAAAGACATTACCGAGAAGCCGCTTGCGCGACCCGTTTAGTCGAACACTGAACAGTCACTAATCGATAATCGAGAAAGAATTCCAAACCCGGCTGCGCAGCCGGGTTTTGCTTTTGGGGTTTGATTGAGTGGTTTTTCTTCTTACCTGGGGGCGCGCGCCCCGCCAGCATCTAACAGCGGGTGAGACGCCGCGCCCCCAGATCAGGACAGTCAGCCGAAGTCCTTCGATATACAGAGGAAGCTCTCATTTGCCGAGCTTAAGGTGATTCCAAGCCCTGGAAGCTATCATTGACAAGCTCGGGAAAGATGGAAACTGCCGCCGCAACATGCTGTTCAATTCACTCAAATACGCGCTGTTCCTGCCCATTGTCGTCGTATTGTATTGGGCATCCCCAAAGCGTTTTCGCGTTCCGATACTCTTAATCGCCAGCTACGTCTTCTACATGAGTTGGCGCCCAGCCTTCATTTTGCTCATTCTAGCTCTGACAGTCGCCAACTACTTTTTTGGCTTTGCCATCTGGAAATCGCAAAACAAAAAGAAGCTCTGGCTGTCCGTTTCCGTCGCTCTCAATTTGAGCACACTGGCGTTTTTCAAATATGCATACTTCTTCGATGACCTGGTGGCGCAGCTCCTGAAGCCGCTCGGCATCGTCATTCCCAAGTTGCCGTTCGACATCATTCTGCCTCTGGGAATATCATTTTTCGTTTTCGAATTCATACATTACATCGTCGATGTTTACCGCGGCAGTGAGCCGATTAAATCATTTACTGCGTTTGCGTTGTTCGCCAGTTTCTTCCCCACCCAGATAGCCGGTCCAATCAAGCGATTCCAGGACTTCATTCCCCAATTTTTGTCGCCGGCGAACTTTTCAATTGAACATTTCGATCAAGGAATTTCATTGATTTTGCTCGGGCTGTTCAAGAAAGTTTTACTGGCGGACAATCTCGCACTTTTTGTCACCGGCGGCTTCTCGCATCCTGCCCTGTTTGGCGGATTAGACCTATGGCTGTTTGCCTATGCTTTCGCGTTTCAAATCTATTTCGATTTTTCCGGCTACACAGACATTGCACGGGGATCGGCAATGCTATTCGGCTACAAAGTGCCAATCAACTTCAATTTGCCTTATATCGCTTCGAACATCGCCGAATTTTGGCACCGCTGGCACATTTCACTGTCGACCTGGTTGCGTGACTATCTCTTCATTCCGCTTGGCGGATCACGTTGCTCGCGTTGGCTCAGTGGCAGGAACTTACTGATTACCATGACCCTGGGCGGGCTGTGGCACGGGGCGGCGATGCATTACATGGTTTGGGGTATTTTTCACGGCGTGCTGTTAATAGGGCATCGAGAGTTCAAACGCTGGCGAGAATCGGTGGACTGGCTCAGCTCAATTGTTTGCAGCGCTCCGGGGCACGTTGTTTGCACGCTGGTAACATTCCACGCCGTCTGCATCGGTTGGGTGCTGTTCCGCGCTGACACACTCGAACTGGCCTGGCAGATGCTGTTCAAGATGTTCTCCCTGGCGCCGGCAACATCCGGTATGTCGGCCTTCGACATGGCTCTGCCGGCGATAAACTATCCGCTGATCTATCCCACCATCTACTTGCTTCTGCCACTATATGCGGTATCACACTTTGTCATGGCTTGGTTGAATAAAACGACCCTGGTCAGGCGATCGCCAATGCCATTGAAAGTGGCGTGGTGCGCAGTGATGATGCTTTTGATCGTCATTTTTTCACCGGACAAATCGCCGCGTTTCATCTATTTTCAGTTCTGAGTCTTGTTTTCAATCTCTCACTTGTTTTAATTCTCGCGGGAAGTCAAAGCTTTCAGCGTGCTTGATCGGGTTTGAGATTAATTCTGGGGGAAGCCAGCCACGAGCTCAGCTGAAAGTTTGCCGCAGCGCGCCTGCAGTCTGTAATTTGGTATCCGAAGGGATACTACATGACCGATTGGTGCCTACTTGCTAATCGATACCAAAAGGCAATACGATTATCTGTGTTGATTTTTTATGTAGCTCTCGAAATTTCGTGAGCCGCTTTGCGGCGCCCGAAGGAGGATTTTTATGTCCGTTGAAACAGTAAATAAGACCCAAGATGCAGTCAGCTTCTTCCAAGCGAAACTAGCGTACGAAGTCGGCCCAATCGGTCTTGATTATGCTCTCAAGAACAAAGAACAGATCCAGATTGTCGATATGCGCACGCCAGAACTCTACACCAAGGGCCATGTGCCCACTGCCATTAACCTGTCTCTCGAAGAAATTGAGCGTGGTTCGCATCAGCTCGACAAAAACAAAACGATCGTCACCTACTGCTACAACATCACCTGCGCTCTGGCGACTAAAGGTGCATTGGCGCTGGCAGAGAAGGGATACAAAGTAAAAGAGTTGGTAGGCGGTTTCCAATCGTGGGAAGACAGCAAATTGGCTTCCGAAACTCAAGCCTCCAGCTGCAGCTCGACTAAAGGACATTCTTGCGGCTAGCCAGCCACCACCAATGGTGCGCTGTCGGTAGCTGACTGATGCGAAATCGCGGCGACGCGACGAAGCGTCTCAAGACTGCAACTGCTGAACAAATAAAAGAGCAATTGGGCATTTTGCCTGATTGCTCTTTCTATTCGTTGCCACGCGGTAGAATATAAAGTGCAATCCACATTCAGAAAAAAGGCAATGCGAAAGACCTTGACTCGTCAAGACGCTTTCCTGATAGCGCTAGGAGAAGCTATACACGATCGACGTCTCCATCTGGGCATGTCTCAGCAAGAGTTGGCCGATCTAGCCGGCGTTCACCGAACCTACGTCAGCGATATCGAGAGGGGCGCGCGCAACTTGACCGTCACGACCGTGAGCCGCATCGCTTTCAGCCTTGATATAACGCCTTCACGGCTGTTTAGATTGGCTGACGATCTCGTCGATGCGCTGCCGGAAGGCGATTCATAGCATTCGGCCTTTGCAGCCTGAGCCTCAAGCTCCCGTGACAACGGAACCTCCGCATGTTGTTGCTCGTCAATGCCGCAAGAAGTGGAGGGATAATTATGAGCCGTAAAGTCAGCGAGTCAGAGACCGGACAGAATCAGCCACCGCCTTCTCGCGCTGAGCGAGACGCGGCAAGCTCCAGCGATGGTGGACGTAAGGCGGTAGAAGAGCCTATGAAGAAACTAACGCCATCGAAAAAGCATTGCCCACAAGAACCGATCGGGCTGGAAATGGAAACAGCGGGCGATGAAGATGCCCACAGCTGAACCAGAACTGGTCAGTTGTTCACTTTATGCTATTGAGGCCGTCCCAGTGTAGGTTTTCAACCGACATCTTACCGTCGTTAGTGTGATCTAAGTCGACATCAGGCCGCATGTCATGGAATCGAGCATAAACCCTCGGGCTGATACGACAACGAGCAGTACTCAATTGACGAAGATTTTTCATTGCCGCTAGTTTCAGCAGCCCGTCGCCGGTCAGCTGCGAGTTGTCGCTCAGATCAAGGGTGACAAGCTCCGGCAGTTGCGTAAAAATTGCTACATCGTTCCCCTCAGACATCATCGCGCGAGCGTGCAGCACCTTTAAGCGCGGCAATTGCTTCAGTGCGCCCAGATCTGAAAGTTTTATCGAAGTATCACTGAGAGTAAGACTGACCAGTTTTCTAAGCTTGCAAATAGGCCCAAGACTCTGCCCAGTGACGTAATGGCAACTGTCCAGTGACAGATCCATCAGGTTCGAGAAATTTGCGATTGTGGCTGCGCTGGTGTCAGTAATCTTCAGCTTCTCCAGGCTTAGCGCCTTCAATTTTGAGGACAGCGGTTTTAGATAAGAGACACCGGCATCGTCAATATTTATATCCTGGAGATTGAGAGTGTCGAGCGAATCCATAGAAGCTAGTTTCTTCATCCCTTCATCCGTTACTCCTTTTGCTCCTTTCAGAGTCACTTCGCGCAGGGGCAGATGGACGAAATAGTCCAACGCACGATCGGAGATATCTGGCTTTAGCCTGTCCCATCCTTGAATAACAAGACGACGCAAGCCGTACTTACTCTGCAGTCCCTTAATGTCATTATCTTCCACTGCTTTCGAGGAGATGATCAGCGTTTCGCTAAACTCATTTTGAATCAGAGCTGCCACGGTGTCGCTGTCGCCGCCGATTTTCAAAGCATCAGCTTCCATTGGGCTGGCTGTAATAACCTTCAGGTCCTTCGCGGTTCCGGAAGGCTGCGGTGACGAGGTGACGAACATGATAAAGCCGAGGCAGCCGGCTACGGCGATAACAATCGCTGCCACCAAACCGATTGCCACCTGATAGTCCCCGGTCAAGACACCGATGCCGGTCGATCGCCATTGGTTGAGCGATCGCTCGAATGCGCGCATGTCTCGGAATCGCTTGTCAGGATTTCGCTGCAACGCAGTCGAGACAATGCTGGCCAGAGCTGGTGAGATTTTCTTGCCGGGCAGTTTGCTTAAATCGGGAGCCGCTTCTTGGAGTTTCTGCATGATCACATCAAGCGTGCTCTCGCTTGTGAACGGAGGACGGCCGGCCAGCGCTTCGAACATCAAGCATCCAAGCGAGTAAACATCGGTACGGGCGTCGACGTTTTTGCCCTGCGCTTGCTCCGGACTCATGTAGAGTGGACTGCCGAAAACGTCGCCGGTTTTCGTCAACGACGCATCAGCATGTTTCTCTTCCGTCAATTTGGCGATGCCAAAGTCTAGAACATGCGCGCTCATGCTGGTGCGGCTGCGCGGATTGACGATGATCACGTTGCCAGGCTTCAGATCTCGGTGAAGGACACCTTGCGCATGCGCATAACTCATCGCTTTGGCCAGTTGGATCACCACTTCCACAACCAGGTCCGGCGCCAGGGCACGTTCCTTGCGAATCAGATCGGTCAAAGATGACCCATCGATGAAATCCATCACCATGTACGGCACGTTCTCTTCAGTCACACCAAAATCAATCAGTGAGATCAGATTGGGATGTCGTAACTTGCTCAACGCAACAGCTTCCTGGTGGAACCTCGCGATCTGATCGGGCGAGAGTTTTTCGGTGAGAAGCATTTTTATGGCGCACAGCTTGTCCAGATATCTTTGTTTGGCTTTGTAGACAATGCCGATGCCGCCGCGACCCAGCTCGCCGATAATTTCATACTTTTCACTGAGCGCGCCGCCGATTTGCGGCGCGCTAATCATCACCGAGCCATCGTTGGGACAGTTGGTCAGCGACGGCGGCACGAACATGCTGCAACTCGGGCAAATTCTTTCAGGATCGACGTATTGCGCCGATTCGTCTGGTGATCTTTGCTCTGTCGAATCCATTTCAGCAATACCCGCTCACTAGAATTTATCTGCCCAGAACGCCGAAGAGTTAGCAGCCGGCTCGACGGCTGTAATTCATTTGCCGGCTCCGGCTTCTCCTCCGGCGATCCTCCGCACGCATCTACCGCTAAGGTGCGCACGGAATCGCCGCCGTGTTTGGCGGTGACGCGGCCTAGATCTATGCGGACTTCGGCTGTTCCAGCTCGATTTTATCCAACTCTTTCTTCAGCCTGTCGATAGCCATATCGAAGTTGGGTAGGCAGTTTTTATGAGCGGGATTGTCGGCATACTTTTTGTCATGGATCGATCGCTCGCTTTCTAAATGCTCGATTGTTTGTTTCACATACATGCGGTCCATACACATCTCCTGGCTCTAATTGGCGGTTTTTCAATCATTGGTCGGTCAGTGGTTGCGGTTCATCTGAGTTTCCTTAGTGGCATTGTGGGTCCGGCAGCCAATCATATAGAAGGCGGCTAACATCGGCTTGTGCGTCTTCACGCCCAGTCCAAGCCAATAGCGCAGTTGAAAGGTCTGATCGACCGGCTTGACTGTTCCCGCCATCGATTGACGCTGCACCATCACGCTGACCGGAACGAAACCGGTCTTGGTTGGTTGAGTGATTTGCACATATTGAATTGAAATGCGCCGCGGCGGACCGTGATCAGAGGCGCCCGGCAGCGCCATCGCCGGCGCGCATAGAGCGATCGCGTGCAGCGCTCCAGGAGAAGCAAGATCCGCCAGTTCGGCCGGTGGGTGCCGCAGGTCTTGTTCGGACAAACTGATTAACCGCTCCGTTATCGAATAGCCAAATCGCTCAAGGGAATACCACAGATGGACTGGAGCGCTTGGCACTTTCACCTGCGCCAGTTGGCGCTCAACCGCCTTGATATCGTCGCTTCGATTGAGCTTGCGCAACACGATCAATCGTCGATTCAAACAAGACGCGATCAGATCAGTGTTGATTTTCTGCAGCGACAAAAATATCGCGCTCGCGTCGCCGTAAAGATCCGCCGCCAGGCTGTAATCGCCGGTCGCGGCGGCGACTTCCGCCAGACCGTATTTTATCGCAGCAATATCATATTGCGAGTCTTTCTCACCGTTCATCAGCGCCAGCGCTTTAGACAAAATATTGTGCGCCTGGTCGTAACGCTTTTGCTTGCTGTAGACAATGCCTAGCCGCAACATCGTATCAGCCCGCTCTCGTGCCGGAGATTTGGCCTTTTCTTCGAGGAGGAGAGCACTTTCGTAGCACGCCACCGATTCGTTATAGCGGCACTGATCGCAGTAGAGTTGACCCAGTTCTGACAAAGCGTGAGCGCGGCGGTGTCCGGCGTTCTCAAACCTGTCAGCCTCAGCCAGCGCGCACTTATATGAATCTTCTGCGACGGCGAAATTGCCTTCTTCCAGAGCTTGCTGGGCGGTGTGCAAATAGCAATAGTATGGAACGCTCCTGGCGAAGACCATGGCCCCGACAACGATAAAAGCCGCCGAGAGCACAGCGCGCACCCAGCGGCGCTCTGGCTCCATACACAGCCGGCGCAAAACGGCGAGGACGGCGAAAATGCCCGGGCCCAATCGCTGGAAACCGTGCTTCTCCTTGCTATCCAACTCTGTTATGACGGATACTCTCAGTGATTATTTCTAAGGCGCATCAGGCGATATTACAGCACATGACTATGCCAAAGGCTGAGGGAACGACAATCTGCCGCCTAGCCTTGCCGGCGGGGAATAATGGCTGTGAGCTAGCGACTGAGGATGCAGTTTCATGAAACGACAGCAATGGCGCTGCATGACGCTGGTTCTCATAATTCTGGCGGCGATCAGCACAAAGAGCGCAAACTCAGCGCCGGTCAAACAACAGTCGCCGGCGCCCAGGCCACAGGCGGCCTCGGTCAAGCCAGAGGCAGCGCTGGACGAACTGCCGTCCGCACAGTCGATTGCCTCAGATCCGCTGATCCAGAAAGCGATCGAATACTACAACTCAGGCAATCTAACCCAGGCGATTCCCCTCTTCGTTCAAGACCTCAAGGCCAACCCCGACAACGGCACGGCTCATTACTATCTCGGTTTGGCTCTGAAGAAAATCGGTCAAGATGCAAATGCCATCAACGAATTGGAGACCGCAGTCAAGGTCTGCCCGGCCGGACTGACGCAAACGCTGGCTGAACAGGCTCTGCATGCCGGTCTTGCCCCGGAGAAAAAGGCTGAAGCACCGCCAGTTTGGTCGAGCTTGATGGCAGCGGCCACCGGAAATCTGTTCGGCGTAGAAACGATACCGACCGCTCGCGGCGTTTCGATCAAGCCGCCTGACCTCGCCGGACCCCTGAGCGATACGATCAAAAATGGCAAGAGATGGCTGAAGAATGGCGGGCCACCAGCGGAGAGCAGCCATCGAGTCGGCGGTTCGCGACCATATAGTGTGGCCGCAGATGTTATGTCGCTGGGCGACTTGATGGAACTGGCGAACCAGAGCCGCTCAATCGATGCCCGATGGCGAAGCAATCCCAACGGGGTGGTGCGCTATAGTCAGGCGCCAGAGTTTACTCCGGACTGGGATCATTGGATCCTCGTATTTCGCAAAGCCTTCAACCGCCAGCTTTTCAGGCACCTGGGCAAGAATTACCGCGATGAGAAAGGTGGAATGGCCAGCGTTATTTTCAGCCTCGACAAAGAAGGACATTTGCGCGGATGCATTTACGAAAGCACCGCCGACGATATCGTCAATCAATGCCTGGTCGAGACCGTCAGAGAGATGAATGGGACTTACATACTGGCTTTCCCACCGACTTCCCACGTGACTGGCTGGAATTTCCGCATGAACTGGAATTTTGCTCGTGCACTTGCTTATATCAAAGCGTCGCGTGAGCGCCAGGCGATCGCGGAGGCGAAAGCACGAATTTTGACGACCGAAGCGAAGCTGAAGCAGAAGTCGTTGGAAGCGGCGCAGAAAGCCAAAGCGGAAAAACTGGCGCAGCTTCCCGATAAGAAGACAGCGGCTAAGATTGTGCCGTCTTTGCAAGTGCGCCAAAAAGTATCGGCGCTGCTGATGCCCAAAGCCAAACCGCTGGAATTGAAAGCCGTACCGATGAAGCTGACGGACTTGCCGGCAGCGGCGCCGCCACTGAAGCCTGAGCCGGAGGCTTCCCGCTCGCTGACTTTGCAGGACATCCAGGACGACAACATGGACGTAAGCGATCTCTTTAAATAACGCAATAGCATCGCCCGGCTAGGTACAGCAGCCGCTTGATGCAGCCCGAAGTTACTTTCAAACCCGCTTATTTGCGCCTGGAAAGGTCCCGGCAGCTATTATGGCGTCGCAATCTTGACTAAGTCCAGGACTTAGTCTACCCTGGATATATCGGTCTAAACGCGGGTTCGTCCCCCTGAAATTTATTGGTTGCGCATGACGATCGAAGTCAACATACATGAAGCCAAGACTCATCTGAGCAAGCTGCTGCATCGTGTCATGGCAGGCGAGGAGATAGTTATTGCCAAATCAGGAGTGCCGATCGCGCGTATCGTTCCAGTCCAAACGAGGATTGCGAAAAGAGTGCCCGGAAACGCGAAAGGCAAAATTTGGATCGCCGATGACTTCAACGCACCGTTGCCGGAGGAGATTGTTAGCACGTTCGAAGGAGCTCAATAGCTGTTCGCGTGAGAATACTGCTCGACACTCACACATTCCTCTGGTGGCTTGAAAACAGCTCCCTTCTTTCCGCGCGTGCACGAGATTTGATAGAGAACGGCGACAATGTTGTGTTCTTGAGCAGCGCTAGTGGCTGGGAGATTTCAATCAAAGCGCAATTGGGAAAGTTGAAGCTGCCGGCGACTCCGGAAACTTTCGTCACCGAACAACTCTTTCATCACGGATTTCAATCCCTATCGATCACAATGAGCCATGCACTGCATATCAGCAATTTGCCGCCGCTGCATCGAGATCCATTCGACAGATTACTGATTGCCCAGTGCCAGCTGGAGAAAATCCCAATCATCACCGCTGATCATCTCATCACTCAGTATAAGGTCGAGAGCATCTGGTAGCGACAGATGGCGCAAACAACCTTGTAACCATGATTTCGGCGAGATGTTTGGCGGTTAAAGAGACTGATGAACTGCCGATTTGGCAAAAGCGGGTCTCGGCGTGTGAGTCGCGGTAGCAATCGGCACTTCGACAAGCAATCCTAATTGCGCGAAATACAGCGATATCGTGAATTGCAAGCCGGTTAATTGCTGCAGGTCGGAGGCGTATTCAACCAGCTGCCTGGTGTGTTTTTGCACGTATAGAGGCACTGCGGTCGGGGAAACATGATCTGTTTTGTAATCGATGACATGCCACCGCCCCTGGTGATCCTCCAGAATCAGGTCTGGACGTTTGACCAGGGCATCGGTGCCGGTTTTCATGACGTAGGGGAGTTCGTGAAACCGCCGGCTGGCATCCTTCAGCATGTTGCATAGTTCAGAGGCAAAGAAGGTCTGCAGCAATTTGTCACCTTGATCGAGCAATTCTTGCAGGAACGAAGCATCGGCGACAGCCACTCCCTGCGCAAAGGCGATGCTGCGCATGACCTCGGCAGAGAACAAAGATGGATCATCGGACATATGCTCCATCAAGCCATGGAAGAACGTACCGACCACCGTCGATTCCAAATGCTGCCGGCTGACGGCGCTGGTGATGCGCACTCCAGCGTTTGCCTGCGGCGGCGCAATCTCGCTCTCCATCCCACTCCAGACCAGGTCCCAGGAAACGCGTATGTCTTCGGCAAGGGTGGTAGAGGTGGTGACAAGAGTAGGCACCACAGGCAGTTCCTCACCATATTCAGTATCGCTGGCATCGGTCGACACATCAATGAATCTGACTGAGCAAGTGCCATCGCGCTCGGCCTGGCACGAGGACGGCTCTTCCTCTGCGTTCTGTTTCTCAAACCCGAGCCATTCTCTTAACCACAGGCGGAACGAGGGAACATCGCGCGCGCTGGTATCCATGAATATGCCCAGGTAGTCGCGGGCGCGCGTTGTCGCCACGTAGAACAAACGTTTCTTCTCAGCCGCTTCCATCTCGTCGTTGATTGAGCAAGCTGCCTGATACCATGATGGCTTGAGATCATCTTCATTTCTAGCAGTGTTGAATGCCAGCCCGTAGTCACGATGAAAGACGACTCGATCGTTTCTGGCAGTGGCTGAAACATCCAGCACCGGAAGAACGACGGCAGGAAACTCCAGTCCTTTCGAGCTGTGGATGGTCATTAGCTTGACGGAATCCTTCGTATCCAACGGCGCATCCGCCTGCTGCACCTTCAATTCGCGCATCATTTGCAATCTCCGGGCAAATTCGCCACAGGATAGCTCGTCTTTATCAGCGGCAAGGGCAACCAATTTCCACAAGTTGCGCGAGCGCTGGCGCCCATTGGGCAAAGTGAGCAGCACGATATCATATCCGGTGCGCTCGACGATCTTACGCACCAATTGACCGAGCTGCAACCTGCCAGCGTCATGCAAGAACATCTTCAGCAACACCGCTGCTGCTCTAACCGGCTCAAAGCCTGGCTTGCGCTGGCGCGCCGCCGAGAGCAGGCTGTGCCACAAGCTGGTGCCGGACGGCTTGGAAGAACCGATTGCGTGCAGCAGGTCATCGCTGACTGCAAACATCGGTGATCGTAAGGCGCCGAGCAGCGCATGGTCGTTCAACGGTGCCGCCAAAAAAGAGAGCAGATTTTCCAGATCGTATATTTCCTGGCGGTCGAGGAAGTTCTTGCCGCCCAGCATAACGTAGGGAATGCCGAACTGGACGAACGCATCCTCTATAGCACTGAAATCCTGATTGCGCTGAACGAGGACGGCAAAATCTCCGTATCGTATCGGACGCTCTGAGCCAGACTTGTCCGAAACCGGCGCCGAATCAGCGATTTTATCCAGAATCCAGTTAGCCACCGCCGTCGCCTCGGACCGCCGGCTCAACTGTGAACGCTGGCGAGTCGCTTCTTCGGATATCGGCGTGTAGCACACCACCTCCACCCGGCGAGCCTGATCGTCACTGGCGGATCGAGCCGCATCAAGTTCCTCGAAGCGTGCATTGAATGTGGCGCCCTCCAATCCGTCATCACGCATGACGCTGGAGAACAGCCCATTGATAAATCGAACCACCTGCGGATGACTTCTAAAAGATCGGCTCAAGCTCAACAGGGCACCGTTATCAGCAGCGGCAATGCGCTCCTTCCATGCATTGAAGGTCGAAACATCAGCTCCTTGAAATTTGTAGATTGATTGCTTATCGTCGCCGATCAGAAACAAGGTGGTTTGCTCACCGACAAGCAGCCCGAGCAATTCCGATTGCATGCTGTTTGTGTCTTGAAATTCGTCCACGAGAATTTCGGCGGTTGTTTCGCTGTAGGCGCGTCGCGCCGCAGACCCATCTTTCTTCAAGGCATTCAATGCCAGCATGACGAGATCGTTGTAATCTGCAGTAAAGCGATCTCGCTTGGCGGCGCTATAGATGGTGTGGGCTCTTTGCACCAGCGCCATCAAACTAACGCAGCATTGGAATGCCGCCGGGTCGCTTTCGTTCAGCTCCGCGGGCACGCGCTTGACGGCATCGTTTGCTGTTTCGCGCAGCCGTTTGATCGCCGCACGCACAGCCTTGGCTTGTTCCTTATTGCCGCCTGTATTCTTCGGCTTCAACTCAGACAAGTCAACCAGCGCCTGCCACAGTGAAGTCAGATCTGCCTCGGATGTTTCGCTTTGCTCTGGCTGCACATCGGCTCTCTCGGTGCCTGTAGTCTGATTCGGCGGCGCAGCGGATTGAGCGCCGCGAATTATGGTCGAGGCCAATCTCAGTGCCGTTTGGCGGAACTGGTCGAGCGTGCTCGTCATCTCGTCGGCTGAGCCGGATTGCAAAACAAAAATAGCATGATGCCAACTCTTGTCCTGAGCCATTAACGTCAGTGCGCGTTGCCTCGAGCGCGTCATGATTTTTCGAGCGTGCTCAGAAAACTGCTCTGGATCGAGGTTGCGAACCAGCGAGACCGCCTCGTTGAACTGCAATGAAGACTTCAAGGCAACGGTCAACCACTGGCGAATTTGTTGCAGATCAAAGTCGAGCAGCAGTTCATGCTCAGGCAGGTGTTGAGCGATCACTTCGCGGAACGTTTGATCGATGCTGGTCTGCAGCAGTTCGGCTTGGCCGAGGTCGTCCAACACCTCAAGCTGCGGGTCGACACCGGCGTCTAGAGGAAACGCCTTGATGATCGATTCGCATAAAGAATGGATCGTGCCAATCTTCGCACCATCAATCTCGGCCAGGCATTTAGACCAGCGTTCGCGCTCCTCATCCTGGCAATGCTCCAACAGGTCACGCAAGCGCGTTTTCAGCCTGATGCGCATTTCGTTGGCGGCTTTGCGCGTAAATGTGACAGCGACAAGCTGGCCGATTGACAAATTAACGTCGCGTTTCAATCGTTCGATGTAGCGCTCGACCAAAACGTGTGTTTTGCCGGAACCCGCGCCCGCCGATACCAGGATGCGACTGGCATGGCTGGTTGCGGCTTGCAACTGCTGCTCCGTCAATCCAGGCATTGTCAAACTCCTCCATGATCGTTGGCGCTTTGCTGCACCTCGGGCAATTCACGAATGCGGCAGATCGAGCGGTGTTCGCATTTGTTGCAGACAGCTCGGCCGTTTGGCCGCACGGAGAAGTCACCGCCTTCGATACCGGAGACGAAATTGCGCACGTGCTGTTCGACCAGTTCGAGTAGGTCGATGTTGTCGTCCTGCCGCTGCTGCTCCGGCGGCTCGAAAGACAGGCGACCGCTTGGATCTCCCGATGAAACGCTCAGGTACATGGCCGTTGCCACCTTGCTGCCCGGCATAATCGCACGCTCGATCGCCAGCGCGTACAAAGGCAATTGAATATTTCGTCCCGAGAGAGCGTCATCGCGGCTGATTGCGGCTGAACCGGACTTGTAATCGATCAAACGCACTCGCGGACTGGACGATCCCCGCGTACGGGAGGCGACATCGACGCGGTCGATTCTGCCTCTGATCAGGATCTCCTTGCCGTTGGTCAGCTTGACTTTCAGCTGTGGTCGGGGCTGCGCGTCCACCCGGCCGAAGCTCGCTTCCAGCAAGGTGGGCACGAACTGTTCTTGATCTTCGCGGGCGCGCTGCCATTCCTTCCAGAAGAATCTGTTCAGCCGGAAGACAATTTCATTGCGGTCGTATTGCCAGAACTCGCCGTGACGAATATCGGTTCGCTGCCGCAATAAGGCGAGAGCGGCATTGGTGGCGGACTGAAACAAAGTAAACGCTTGCTCTTTCTCCATCGTCGTCAGCGTCATGTTGCGCGCCGACAGCGTGCGATAGAACAGCTCCATTGCCTTATGATAGGTTTCACCGATCACCATTGGAGTAAGCCCTGTTTCAGGCTCCTCATGCGGATCAGCGCGCAGCACGTGCGTAACCCAATAGCGGAATGGACACTTGCCGTACTCGTTCAGCCGGCTGGCGCTCCACTGCTCCGGCAGGCGCACGCTCAGCGCTCCGGTCGATACCAGCTGCCGCAGATCGCCATTGAACTCGCCGACGGCGCCAAGATGAGCGCGCGAGCGCGCCACTCGAATCGGTTCT
>Ga0182024_10007052_pt1 | contig 24389 bp, 15 predicted proteins | sample P32metaG_FD_120480 | JGI IMG/M metagenome (GOLD analysis project Ga0182024, IMG submission 120480) | Permafrost microbial communities from Stordalen Mire, Sweden - P3-2 metaG (Illumina Assembly) | ecosystem: Environmental > Terrestrial > Soil > Wetlands > Permafrost | place: Sweden: Stordalen...
GGGGGCGCTCGGTGACGACTTTCTCCTCGAGGTTATCGAGCTCGCCGGGGAGGGTGGTGTCGCGGTCCTGGACGAGGAGGCCGCCGAGGACGGAGCGGATGTCGAGGAGGTCCTCATCGGGGCGGGCGGGGGGGGTGAGCTTGCGCATGAGGCGGAGGTTTTTTTTCTTCTGGAGGAGGACGCGGGCCTCTGGGTCGAAGTCTGGGGCGATGATGACTTCGCTGAAGATCTCGCTGATGGCGCGGGCGAGGGGCTCTGTGAGGGTGCGGTTGCAGATGATGATGCCGCCGAAGGGGGCTTGCTTGTCGGTGGCGAAGGCTTTGTCCCAGGCGGCCTTGAGGTCGGGATCGGAGCCGACGCCGCAGGGGTTGGTGTGCTTGAGGATGGCGACGGTGGGCTCGGGGAACTCTTCGATGAGCTGGGTGGCGGCGCTGATGTCGAGGATGTTATTGAAGGAGAGGTCCTTGCCGTGGAGTTTCTGGAAGTGCTCGTCGAAGTCGCCGTAGAGGGCGGCCTGCTGGTGGGGATTCTCGCCGTAGCGGAGGCGTGCGGCGATGGGGAGGGTGATGGAGAAGGAGCAGGTGGTCTCCTGTTCGCGGTTGAAGTAATTGGCGATGGCGGAGTCGTAATTGGAGGTGGTGACGAAGACCTTGATGGCGAGGCGCTCGCGGAGCTTGAGGGTGGTGGCGCCGTCATTGGAGCGGATGTTTTCGAGGATATCGGGGTAATCGGCGGGATCGACGACGACGGTGACGGAGCGGTAGTTCTTGGCGGCGCTGCGGAGCATGGAGGGGCCGCCGATGTCGATGTTCTCGATGGCCTCCTCGAGGGTGACGTCGGGCCTGGCGACGGTCTGCTCGAAGGGGTAGAGGTTGACGACGACGAGATCGATGGGTTTGATGCCGTTTGCCTCGGCTTCCTTCTCGTGCTCCTTGTTGCCGCGGAGGTAGAGGAGGCCGCCGTGGACCTTGGGGTGGAGGGTCTTGACGCGGCCATCGAGGATTTCTGGAGAGCCGGTGAAGGCGGAGATCTCGATGGAGGGGATTTTTTCTTTTTTGAGGAGGCCGGCGGTGCCGCCGGTGGAGATGATCTCGACCCCCATGGCGGCGAGCTCGCGAGCGAACTCGACGAGGCCGGTTTTATCCGAGACGGAAAGGAGGGCGCGTTTGATTTTCATTGAAGAACGGAGAGGGAGGCTAGGAGCGTTGCGGGGCGGGGTCAATGCGCGGGGTGGCGGGGGGCGTCGGGCTCATCGTCGACGAGCTGGATGGACTCCTGGCGGAGGAGGGTGCCGGTGGAGAGGTAGAGCTGGACGATGGATTTATCGAGATCATCGACGGCGGCGAGCTCGCGGGATTGGGCCTCGTAGAGGCGGCGGCGGTTGTCGAGGATATCGAGGGTGGAGGCCTGGCCTTCCTCGAGGCGGCGGTTTTGCATGCGGACGACTTCCTGGGCGAACCCGGTGGCCTGGCGTGCGGTGGCGACGCGCTCCTGATTCGCGCGGATGGAGCTGATGGCGGTATCGACATCGGTGGTGATGGAGAGCTCGACTTGCTTGAGCTTCCAGATGGCCTCCTCGCGGAGGCGATGGGAGGCGGCGAGATTGGCGCGGGCGGCGACGTTGCCGAGGGGGATGGAGCCCTGGACGGTGAACATCCACTCTGGGGCCTGGCCGTTGAAGGCGCTGTTGATGCTGCTGGCGGTGCTATCCGTGCTGAGGCCGTTGACGCCGAGGGTGGCGATGAGGTCGATCCTGGGGAGGAGCTGGTTCTTGAAGTATTTGAGGCGGATGTTCTCGATTTCGGCCTGCTGGATGGCGGTGGCGTAATCGACGCGGTTCTGGAAGGCATCGGCGAGGAGGGTCTCGCGGTCGAGGACGGTGGGGCCGAGATCGATGGGGCCGGCGGCGGCGAAGGTGCGGCCGTCATCCTGCTCGACGCCGCGGTAGATGAGTTTCTTGAGATCGGCGACGCGGGTGGTGAGGAGGTTTTGGGCGGTGAGGAAGTCGTCCTGGTCGGCGGAGATCTCGACCTCGGCCTGGCGGACATCGATGGGGGTCATGAGGCCGACATCGACGCGGCGCTGATTGGCCTGGGCGAGGGTGCGATCCGCGGCGACGGACTCGCCCCGGAGGCGCATGAGCTCCTGTGCGTAGGTCATATCGATATAAGCGGCCATCACGAGGCTGACGGAATCGATGACGCGCTGGTGCCAGTTATTGAAGCCGACCTGGCGATTGCGGCGGCCGATGCGGATGGAAACGAGATTGGCATCGTAGCCGGCGCCCTGGAGGAGGGGCTGATCGACGGTGAGGCCGGCGAAGAAGACGTCGCTGGGGAGGAATTGCTGGTTGAGATCGAGGACGGTATCGCGGAGGTGATCGACCTCGACGCCGAGCTTGTAGGTGGTGCCGAGGGGGAGCTTGCCCTGGAGGTTGAGGCCGGTGCGGAGGTCTTCGTTCTGAAAGATGAAGGGCTGATTGCTGGAAGCGATGGCGGGGGTGGGCGTGGCGGAGGCGCCGGCGCTGGGGAGCGGGACGGGGGTGGGGATGGCGCTGACGGCGCTATTGATCTGGGCGAGGGCCTCCTGCTCGAGGAGGATCTGCTGGGCGGTATCCGCGCTGGTGATGGTGGTGGGATTCTGCGGGGTGCGTATGAACTCGTAGGTGGAGTTGAGGGAGAGGGCGGGATCGAAGTCGCCCCAGGCGAGGCGGACCTCGGCGTCCTGGAGGCGGATGTCGGTCTTGTGCCACTGGATGTCGATGTTATCCCTGAGGGCCATGGCGATGGCCTCGCGGACGGTGAGGACCTGGGTCTTGCCGGCGCCCGCGCCGGGGGCGGGGGCGTCGCTTTTATCGCCGCCGCCCAGGGCGATGGAGATGGGCCGGGGCGCCGCGTCTAAGCCAAGTGCGGGGCGGGAGAGAACATCCCCGGCGAAACCGGTGGAGATAGCAATGGCGGACAGCGCGAGAGCGCGGCGGATCAGCATGAGAGGGAAGCCAAAATGTTAGAACCGGTAATCGAGGCTCACCAAGTCGAGGAACGACTGCAATACCAATCTGCCCCATGGGTAGCGGCCCGCATCGATCCTGGCGCGCCCGGTCATGCCCTGGCGGAGGAGGCCGTCGTGATTATCGACCTGAATCTCGGCCTGGAAGGTGCGCTCGAGGGGGACCTCCTTGCCGGTGCGATCGAAGGCGGTGGGGACATCGCCATGGCGGCGGGCGGAGAAGGCGGCGGGCATATCCTGGCCGACGATGAGGACGGGATCGGCGGCGATGGCGCCATGAAGGGAGGTGCCAGGATAGGCGTAGGCCTTGATCTCGACGGGCTGGCCTTTGCGGACCCAGCGGACCTGCTTTTCATTGAGGGGGATGATGATGCGCATGGAATCGAGGGGAGCGACCTCGCAGAAGACGTCGTTGATGCGGAGCTCGCGGTGGAGGAGGTATTGGAGATCGTGGGTGAGGACGGTGCCGCCGGTGGTGGAGCGGAGGGTGAGGCGATCGACGCTCTGCTTTGCATCGGCGTAGCGCTTCTTCATGCGATCCGCGATGGCCTGGGCTTCGATCTGCTCGGCGGGTTTATCCTCGGCGATGGCGCGCTGGACGGCGGCCTGGGCGACGGCGAGCTGTGCGGCGGCCTGGACGAGATCCTGATCGATGTCGCGATTGGAGAGGCGTGCGAGGGCGCCGCCGGGGGGGACCTTGCCGCCTTCGTTGACGTAAATCTCTTCGACAAAGCCCTGGAAATCGGGGCGAACGGCCTCCGGGGAGGCGAGCTCGACGGCGACGTTGCGCTTGATGATGAGCTCGCGGGGGATGAAGCAGAGGATGGTGAAGATGGTGAGAGCGGTGCCGCCGACGATGCTGAGGCGGCGGAGACGGCCGCCGGGGGCCCAGTCGTCGCGTTTGAGTTGAAGGCTTTTCATAAAGCTCCAGAAGGGCATGACGACCCATGCGGTAAGGGCGCTGACGGAGAACCAGGTGGCGAATTTCTGAAGCCCGAAGGGCGCAAGGTGGGGCGCCATGTAACGGGTAAGTTTATAAATGACAAAGTAGCCGTATATATAGGAGGCGACGGCATAAAAGTAAAAGAGGCCGAAGCGGCGGCGCGGGAGGGGAAGGCGCGCCATGGAGGCATCCTCGTAATCGGAGCCGAAGATGAGGCGCTTGACCTGGTAACCAATGAAGGCGCGGGACTTGGTGGATAGGTTGGGGACCTCGATCCAATCGGTCATGATATAATAACCGTCGAATCGCATGAGGGGATTGGCGTTGAAGATGATGGTCGAGATGCTGGCGATGACCATGATATTCCAGAGGATCTGCTGGAGGGCGCCGGGCTGGACGACGGCCCAGAGAAACGTGGCGAGGGAGGCGAGGACGAGCTCGACATAGATGCCGGCGGCGGAGATGAGGATGCGCTTGTTGCGGTCCGGAAGGACCCAACTGTCACTTACATTTACAAAGAAGTAGGGGGTAAAGACGAGGAGCATCACGCCGACCTCGTGGACCTCGCCGCCGAAGTGTTTGCAGGTAAGGCCGTGGCCGAGCTCGTGGACGGACTTGATGAGGATCGTGGTGATCCAGATGAGGGCAATGTTATTGATCGAGAAGAAGCGGGACATCATGGCGCCGGTGGCGTCGTACTTTTGATAGACGACGAAGGCGGCGGCGATGACCATGGCTATGGAGATCCAGAGGGATTGGCGCGTCCAAATCCACCAGATGGGCCTGGCCATGCGTGCGAAGAGGCGGTCGGGATCGAGAACGGAAAAGCGTGCGAAGAAGATGTTATTGACGAACTTGTAGAAGCCGCCCTTGGACTGCTTGATGCTCTTCTTCAAGGCATCGTAGCGGGGTTTGAGGCGGGAGCCCTGGACGCTCAGGAACTGGAGGAGGCCGAGGTCATTGGCGAAGCGGGAGACGCGCTCGTTGATCTCCTCCTCCGAGAAATCGAGGCGGAGATAGGGGAAGCGGTCGACATAGGCGTCGCGGACCTGGCGCATGGTGCGGCGGCCATCGAAAAGGGTGGCGAGGAAGTAATCCTCCGCGGTGAGGCGGAAGTACTGGAGGGAGATGGGATCCTTGACGACGTAGAAGGTGCGGCCCTCGTAGAATTGCTTGATGACGATCAGGTCCCGGCGCAGGGGGGGGACGATGATGCTCTCGCCCTCTGACGGCGGCGCGGATGCGGCGGCCATGGCCATGGGTGGGGAGGGGGTCAGGGAGTGGCGGGGGGGGCCGCGGCGGCGCGGGTGAAGTCCGCCTCGCCGCGCATGCCGGCCCGGATGTCGTGATGGGGGTTATCGAGGAGGAGCTTGACGCGGTAGAGGCCGCTGGCGGCATCGACGCGCGGATCGATGAAGGCGATGGTGGCGTCGAATTGCCGGGTGCCACTATTGAAAGCGGGGAAACGGACGGGGACCTTGTCCTTGACGTTGAGCTTCTCGATGACGGCGGGCTCGAGGTAGAACTGGATGTAGACTTGGTCGATATTGACGATATCGAAGAGTTTCTCCGTGCGGTCGACGGACTCGCCGGGCTCCTTGTAGCGCTTGACGACGATGCCGGAGAGAGGGGACTTGATGGTCTTCTCCCCGAGCTCGGTGAGAGCGAGCTGGTACTGAAGCTTCGCGGCCTCGAGATCGGTTTCTTTTTCGAGCTCGGAATCCTGGGTGGCGAGTTTTTCATCGGCGAGGGTTTTCATTCCCTTGTACTCGAACTCGGCGCGCTTGATGAGGTTCTGGCAGCGCTGGACCTCGAGCTGCTCGCGATCATTGAGAAGATGGGCGAGGACATCGCCTTGCTTGACCTGGTCGCCCTCGTCGACCTGGATGTCCTTGACGTTATCCTGGAGAACGGGGGAACTGACGGAGACCTGCTTGAAGGGGATGACGATGCCCTGGACCTCATCGGCCCGGGCGGCGGCGGGCAAGGCGCATGCAAGAAGAGCGAGAAGGGGGAGATACTTCATGACGGAGGGCGGGCGCGATCAACCAATCATCCGGAACTGGCACCAGCGGTAGAACTTGCGGGCGAGGGTGATGAGGAGGGGCTCGCGGCCGAGCTCGACCTTGGCGCGGCCGGTGAGGCCGGGGCGGATGTCTTTAATAATATCCGCGGGGATGGAGGGGTTATCGATGGTGACGAGGAAGACGTTATCCTTATCGCGCGGATAGGCGGAGGCGGAAATCTGGAGCCGGGAAGCGATGGCGGCGTGGAGGATGTGGGTGGACTGGGAGTAGAGGATGTAGGTCAAATCGAGGGGGGATTTCTTTTGCAGCGCCTCCTCGACGGAGGCGATGTCGCGCTCGTTGATCTCCGCGTGCAATTGCCAGGTGGTGAGGTCGTCGATCTCCGCGAAGGGAGCGCCCTGCTGGACGACCTCGCCGGCGCGGAGCTCGAGATCCTTGGTCATGACGACGCCATCGATGGGGGAGCGGAGGGTGGCGCTGTCGATATCGGCCTGAAGCTTCCTGGCCTGCTGGTCGAGGACCTTGACCTCGAGCATGGAGACTTGAGCGCCGGCCTCATCGCCGCCGGCGCGGACGCGGTCGGCATCGGCGGCGTAGCGGAGTTTCTCCTGCTCGGTTCCATCGAGGTCGAGCTTGAGGCGGCGGGTATCGAGGAGGGCGATCTCCTGGCCGCGGGTGACGTGATCGCCCTCATGGACGAGGACGGTCTCCACGCGGGCGCTGATCTCCGGGACGACGACGGCGCGGTTGAGGGCCTGCATGGCGCAATCGCCATCGACATGGCGCATGCCGGGCCAGAGGAGGATGCCGAGGACGATGGCGCCGAAGAGGGAGGCCTTGAAGAGGACGCGGTTGCGTTTATCGCCAGTGAGGAGGAGGCGGGTGCCGCGAACGCGCTGGCTGACGGGGAGGAAGGGGAGGGTCTGGTAATCGCGGGCGGCGGCAAGGGCGCGGCCGGAATAAGTGGCGACCCACTCCGTGACGCGGCGTGCGGGGAGGACCTCGGACTTGCCGCCGGCGGAATCGAAATAGCCCTCGAAGGTGCTCTCGCAAAAGATGGCGCCGGTGACCTCCTTATCGGAATTGAGCATGGGACAGATGACGGCGGAGACGACGTGGGAGAGTTGAAAGTAGAGGATATCGATCTCATCCGTACGGGCGTGGGTGAGAGCGGGGGCGGAGCCGGAGGAGGAGGCCTTGACGGCCTCGGCGCGCTCGAGGAGCTCGCGCTTATCGAGGATGCGGGTGTCCTGGGAGACGTGGGCCTCGACGAAGGCGGCCATGGCTTTGACCATGGCGCTCTTGGGCTCGACGGTCTCCTGGCCGGAGATGGCGAGGACCTTCCAGAGGCCGCCCTCGCGGAGAAGGACCGAGGTGCGCTCGCAGCCGGCGAGGTCGCGGCCGTAATTGGCGGTGAGGCGGGAGACCTCGAGGGAATCGAGAGAACCGGCGAGGTCCGTGGTGAAGCGCAGGAGATGCTGGAGGCGCTGGGTCTCGAGGACGAGATTGCTGAGGCGGCGGGACTGGAGGTGCTGCTCGACGTAAGGGGTGAGCGTGGTGAGGAAGGTGACGAACTCCGCGAAATTGCGGGCTGGGACGTAGGGCTGCAACCAGACCTGGAGGACGCCGATGGCCTGGCCGTTGAGATGAAGGGGGACGTGGAGGAAGGCGTAGGGGGTTTTATTGACGAGGCCGCCATCGGAAGGGGCGACGTCGGCGGCATCGGTGTGGGTGGGATTGAGGATGATGGCGTTCTGGCCGCGAACGACATCGGTGAGGATCTTGAGGATGGCGGTGCGCTGGGTCTCGTCCGAGCCGAAGAGGCTGGAGGGGAACTCTACCTGGGCGCAAAGCTGGAACTCGCTTTTGTTATCCTGGGCGCGGGAGCCGACGAGCCAGACGGCGCCGCCCCGGGCATCGGTGGCTGCGGTGACGCGCTCGAGAAATTTGCTGAAGAACTCCTCGCTGGAGACTTCGGCTTTGCTCAAGGCCGCGATTTGCTCGACCAGGCGCTGGATGCGTGTGCGCGCGGCTTCAATGGTAGCAGCTTCGGTAGCCATACTGGAAAATACGCCTGGGAAACGGACCGGCAACCTAGGCGCAGGAAGCTGTAATTGCAAGCCGGTGGGACCGGGCGAGGGGAAAATCGAAATGCGAGGCGCGGGAGGCGCGCCGGGGGCCGGGCCGCGGGTGGACGGGGCTGAGAGCGGGATCGGCTTTGCCTATGGCTGGGTGCCCTGGAAGTCGCGGGCGCTCTGGATGTTGCGAATGTTCTTGGCCAGGATGGCGCCATCGATGAGCGCGCCGCCGCCGGGGAGCGGGGTGGTGGTGAGGAGACCGTTGGCGCTGATGTAATCGAGCTGGCCGAGCGCACCCACGAAGCCGGGAATCGAGGAGGTGACCTTATCCGCGCCGAGGACGCCGCCGTTGATGGTGACGCCGTAATTGGTGAGACGCTGGATGAGGTCTACCTGGTCCACGTTGCCGGCGATCATGGACATGATGTTCTCGGCATGGACGTTGGTGACGTAGCCATTGATGCCGGAGGAGGAGGGGAGGCCTCCCTCGACGCGGCCGGCGGCGCCGGCGACGAGGCCGACATTGCCGACGGTGTCATCGATGCCGGGGACTGTGAGGCCGGGGCTGTTGATATTCTCGAGGATGTAGGTATCCACGAAGTTCTGCATGGTCTGGCCGTCGAGAATATCGTTGTAGGACTTGATGGGGACGAGTCCAGCGGGATCGGAATTGCCGATGCTGCCGGCGACGCTGACATTGGTGATCGAGCCGCCGTTGCCGGAATTGTCGGTGGTGGCATTGCCGGCGGCGACGCTGTGATTGATGGTGGCGCCGCCGTTGCCGGCGATGAGATCGACGTGGGTATTGGTGCTGAGGGACTGGGTGAAATTGGTAATGCTGCCGCCGGCGCCGCCGGGACCATTGACGCCGCCGATCGCATTGGCGATTTCCTGAGGATTGGTGGCGCTGGCCGGCTTCACGCTGGTGGAGGCGCCGCCATCGCCGGCGATGACGATGACCTTGCCGGTGGTGGAACCGGCGTCGACGCTGGCGGAGCTGACATTGCCACCGGAGCCGCCGGCGGTGAGGCCCTGGCCACCGGCGCCAGCCGCCACGACGTTCTGCGCATTGGAGGCGACGGAAGCGGTATTGATGGAAGTCACGGAGCCGCCGGAGCCGCCGGAGCCGCCGGCGCTGGAGCCGCCCTGGCCGGCGACGAGGCGATTGTAGCTGACGGTGGGGAGGGTCAAGAGAAGATCGTTGCTGCCGGTTGCGCCGCTGGCGGAAACGAAGACGTTGCTGATATTGCCGCCGTGGCCTCCGGCGCCAAGGGTGGCATTGCCGCCGACGCCCGAGACGATCGTAAAGCTGGTAGGGGTATCCTTGATGGTGGCGATCTCGCTGAAGTTGCTGATGGTGCCGCCATCGCCGCCGAACTTGCCATTGCCGCCGGCGCCAGTCTCGAGGAAGATGTCTCCGGCGAGATTGTTGACCAAGGAAGAGGGGCTGCTGTTGATAATGGAGCCGCCATGGCCGCCCTGACCGGCAACGGCGTCGCCGGCAGCGCCGCCAAAGTAGACGAGCTCGCCGCCCAGGCCGGAGATGAGGGGGATAAAGGCATTCACGAACGAGGAGACGCTGCCACCATTGCCGCCGCCGGTGATGCCGGTGGCGCCGTCGCCGCCTGCAACGATGAGGTAGGACTCGAAGCTGTTCGTTTGCGAGGTGAGAAGCCCGGTCTGGGTATTGCCAAGGACCGAGCCGCCGGCGCCGCCGACGACGCCAACGCCGCCGTTGCCGGCGAGATACTCCTCGCCAGTGATGATGTACAATTGACTGAGGGAGCCGCCCGCGCCGCCGATGCCGGTGAGGCTCTCGCCACCAGAGCCGGCGTTGAGGAGGGCGTAGCCGGTGTATTCGTTCTGGCTGAGGTAGGTGACCGAGACGCCGGCGATATTGCCACCGGCGCCGCCGTTCGTGAAGCCGTTGCCGCCATTGCCGGAGGTGAAAACGGCGCTGCCCTGGTAGGTGAGATCGACGGGGAACTCGATGGAAAGCGTGCCGGTGCCGACCAGGGTGGTGCCGGAGCCGGTGACCGTGAGGCTCTGGCCAAGGCTGCCGCCGGCTCCGCCCGAGCCAGATTGAGAGTTGCCGCCATTGCCCGCGGTGATGTAATAGCCCGCGGTCTTGAACGGGGCCTCGGTGAACGAGCCGCCCTTGGGCTGTGAGACGCCCAGGCCTTGATAATCGGGGAACTGTTGGAGATTATTCGCGACGACGAAGCCGAAATTCAGCGGGCCGGAATTCATGAAAGCGGAACTGCCAATGGGATGCGGGATATAACTGTCGAAGGCCACCGTGGTATCGGACTTGCCAAGACCGGGAGAGATGACGAACCAGGTGGCGATGGGGCTGACGGTGCCGATGACGGCATCGCTGATCGGAATCTCGTAGATGACGTTCGACTCGTTCTGGTTCTGATTGTAGTCGAGGATGGCGACGTTGGAGTATTGGACCGAATTGGGAGTGGCACCGGCGATGGGAACGGCAACGATGCCAACGGGCGCCGGATCGGAGAAGGGGGCCGTTTGGCCGAAATAGAAACCGGCCTGATCCACGCCATTGCCGGAGGCGATGGTGAAATTGCCGCCGTTTGCACCGCCCTTCAAGACATCGAGATAACCGAGAGGGGTCTTCGAGAGGACGACGATATCCGCGATATTCGGGGAGGTGGAATCCTGAGTGACCGTGAGAGTGAGATCGAGGAGATTGGTGAAGGAGGTCTTGCCGACCGTCTCGTCGGTATCGACCTGGCCGTAGCCGAAGGTGGTGGTGGAGGGGGCCCCGCTGGAATTGTCGACAATAAAGCCATTGTTGACGCCGAGATCGGTACCCACGACGACGTCGTGGGAACCTGTAGGAGGGGATGCAGGATTGTATGATTTAAGGGCCGTAGCCTCGAAGGTGGAATTGGCAAAGTTGAAATTCGAACCGAAATCGACGTAGGGCAGGTTCCCGTTATTGAAATTGGCGTAGAAGTAGCCGGTGCCGTGCGGGTGGAGCGAGTCCGTGGCGCCGTTGAGGAAGATGAGGACCGAGTCCTTGGCAAAGCTGGTGACTTCCGTCTCCTGTGCGAGAACGGCGAGACCCATCACGCCATTGCCGTTGAAATCTCCAGCGACCAAATGACTGAGTGCCGTAGTCGTATAATAGAGTGAGGGGGCCAGCAGATTGTTAGGCAGGGCCAGGGAAGGGAGCGGGGAAAAGAGAGGAGCGCTAAAACCGGTGAAGGCGCCGGTCTTCGCGTTGTACTGGCTGAGGAAGACCTCGATGCCGGCATTGGTGCCGGAGCCGGAAGCGACCGCGATATCGGGATGGCCGTCGCCATTGAAATCGCCGACGACGATGCTATCGACGTTGGCGGGAGCATTGAGGAAGATGTAATGGGCGTAATCGAGGCCGTATGCTCCAGTAACGGTATTTTGATCGCCGAAAGCGACGACGACCTGATTGGGGCTGGTGGTCGAGAAGACGGCGTCGCTGAAGCCATCGCCATTGAAGTCGAAGGATTGGGTCCTGCCGATGGACCCGATGGTGTGCATGGTCGTGACGACATTGAGGGCGGTGGTCAGGCTGCCCTCCGGGGTGACGAACTTGCCGGTGAAAGAGCTGCCGCCGATGCCGCCCTTGGTATAGCCATCGCCTCCGGAGCCGAGGGTAATGGCAAAGTGGGCGTTGATGTCGATGGTGGCGGCGGGGTTGTAGCTGATATTGCCGCCATTGCCGCCGGCGCCGGTGAGACCGGTGCCGCCATTGCCGGACTGGAGGGTCACGGCGCTGATGAAAGTGCCGGCCTCGGAGAAATTGACGATGCTGCCGCCATTCTGGCCATTGGTGCCATTGCCGGCATTGCCTGCGATAAGTTTGTAAACGCCGGAGGGATCGCCCTGGAGGGCGACGTTGACGATATTGCCGCCGGGGGCGTTGAAGCCGCCATTGCCGGCATGGATGGTGCCGATGCTGAAGGGCTCGGCGGCGGCGGCGGCGGCGATGTTGTAAATGCTGGCGCCGGCCTCGCCGATGGAGGGATTGAAGGCGAGGAGATTGCCGCGGAGATCCGTGAGGGCGCCGGTGGTGCCGAAGTTAAAGCTGTGCCCGGAAGCGGAGCTGCCGACGTAAATGGAACCGATGACGGGGGTGCTGGCCTGGTAATAATCGGTGCCGGTGACGCCGGTGTACTTGGCGGCCTGGAGGGTGCCGCCGGAGGTATCGATGAGGAGGCCGCTGGTGGGATCATTGGCGACGCCGAGGCCGGCTCCGGCATAGATATTGCCAAAGATCGAATAGCTGCTCATGGCGAGATGAGCATTGACGATATCCGCGGAGGTCTGGGAGGCGGTGGCGGTGAAATCGGTGGGGGCGAGGGAGCGGAGATCGATGGCGCCGATGTTGTTATCGAGGAGGATGTCGCCCTTGCCGGAATCGGTGAGAGTGCCGTCGGGATTGAGGTCGGTGACGACATCGCCGTGGATATCGACGAAGGATATGATGCGGGCGCCGGCGCCCATGGAGAGGCCGGTGATCTCGTTGAAATCGAGCTGGTTGTTACCATTCAAGTCCGTCGTGTGGACGAGGACCTGGCCGGTCTCGACGTAAAGCAGGTATGAGCCGCCGCCGGCCGATCCGGTGGTGAGAACCTGACCGGCTTTGACCAAAAGGGACCCGCCCGCGGTGGCGGTGACGAATTTGGCGTTGTCGAGGAGCGCGGCTGGGGCGATGCGCGCTTCGAGCGGCTCAATCATGCCGTAGCGTTCGAGCACCCGGGAGGTATTTGATTTCGATTTCATTGGAACGAGGGGAAAAGGAGTGGCCGGCTGTGCAAGATGCTAGCTGTTCAAATTGTCGATGAGGACGGCATTGCCGCTTGCGTCCTTGGTTACGAAGGCCTCCGGAACGAAGTTTTTGTTCGCGGTGAGATTGACCGCGGCGATGAGACCATCGACCGGCACATCGCCAAACACGAAGGGTGTGGGAGTGAAGGTGGTGGCGGCAGGGCGGAGGATATTGTAGATGCTGCCGACCAAATTCGCGGTGGCGACCTGGCTGGTGATGAGATCGCCGCGAGCGGGGAAGGTGAGGGTGTCCACCTCATCGGTGGTGACGGTGCCCTGAGTGGTCACGACGTTGAACGGGATGTTCGGGAAATTGGCGGCGATCAACGACTCGGGGCCGGGGGAATTGAAGGTGACGGTGTCCATGGGATTGGGCGTGACAACCCCGGCTGCGAAGGTAACGCCGCCGATGGCGGAGACGGAGGCGAGGGCATTCAAGGCGGTCTGGACCTGGGCGGGGGTGGAATTGGCCGCGAGCGAGCTGGTGGTATTGCCGCCGAAGGTGAGGGTGAACGAGTTATTCTCGAAGACCTGGAAGTTCTGCACTTCCTTGATGCCGCTGGTGGTATCGCCAGGGAGCACACCGGGGACCAACTCCGTGGTGGTGGAGGCGACCGTCTCCTGGGCGGTGATATTGGGAGAATGGGCGCCGGGATTCACGAAGGTGATGACGTAGCCATTGGCGCCCTGCTTGACCGTGACGCCGCCGACGGCGGAGATGGTGGAAAGGCTATTGAGCGCGGAAGCGATCTTGGTGAGGGGTGAATTGGTCGAAAGGAGGGAGGTCGTCTGCCCGTTGAAGGAGAGGGTGAACTGCTGGACCAGCGACGGGGAATTGGTGCCATGGAGGATGATGCCGTCGACCTTGGTGACGAGATTGGCGGCCAGGAGGGAGCTGCCGACATTGAGATGGCCGGCGACGATGGATGCGATGGCATCCGCGGCAATGTTGGTGACATTGCCCGCGAGGCCGGGGGTGGCGCCCGTGCCGCCCGCACCGGCGGAGATGCCGCCCGCGCCGGCGAGGTTAAAGCCAAACTGGACTCCGTTGCGGATGCCGATGGCGGCATTGACGAGGACATTGCTGACCGAGCCGCCGAGGCCGCCCTTAGTGGTGGCGTTGCCACCATTGCCGGCGGAGATGTGGTGGAAATCGGTGAGGGCGCTGATGGAGAAATCCTTGTTGGTGGAACCGGTGACCTGGGCGCCGCCGCCGATATTGGTGACGCTGCCGCCGGTGGCGCCGGTCTTGCCGGTGGAGGCGTTGCCCGCATCGCCGGCATTGATGAAGAAGGTGACGCCCTCGCCACCGCCGCCGAAGAGGCGGACATTGCTGACGGAGCCGCCGGAGCCGGCCTTGCTGACGCCATTGCCACCCGCGCCGGCATCGAACTGGGTGGTGAAGGGATCGACGCCATCGCCGTTGGAGATGAAGCCGGTAAGCGTGGCGATGGAACCGCCGGCGCCGCCATTGCCGGTAGCGGAGGTGCCGCCGGTGCCGGCCTGAACGGTGACATTGCCGGAGGGCGGATTGAAGCCGCCGCCATTGATGAGGACACCAGAGAAGCCGGCGCCGGAGATATTGCCGCCCGCGCCGCCGGCGGTGCCATTGCCGGCGATGATGGAGACGCTGGTGGGGGTTTCGACGTTGGCCCCGATGATGCTGCCGCCGGCGCCGGCCTTGGCGCCCGAGGCGCCGGCACTGCCCGCGAGCAGGGAGGAGGCGCCGAAATTCGAGAGCGCTGCGTCGCCATTCAAGGTGCCGCCCGCGCCGGCCGCGGCCGTGGTGCCGCCGGCGCCGCCGGTGCCGCCGGTGAAGGTGATGACGCCGGGCTCGACCACGCTGGAATTGATGATGCTGCCGCCGGCGCCGCCGGCGCCGTTGAGGGTGCCCGCGCCGCCGGAGCCGGCGACGAAATGAGCGACGCTCTGGGTTTCGATCTCGTACTGATCGCCGATGCCGGTCGCGGGATTGAAGTGGGAAATGTCGGCCGAGACGGTCAACTGCGTGGGCGCGACGGCGGTGACGATGGCGGTGACGGGGACGTTGTTATTGGCGGCGGTATCGGTCACATCCTCGACGACATCGCCGACCTGGATGCCAGCGGTGACGAAATTGGCCTTCGTGTCGATGATCGTGTTTTGGGAATCCTGGGCGACGCCGGCGATTTGCTCGGTGACGAGGTAGTAAGGATCGCCGGTGGCGAAGATATCGTTGGTGAGGGTGAGCTGCGTCTTCGAGACGGCGGTGACGGTGGTGGTCGTGAGGGTGGAGGTGTTCTCGACCACGTCGCCGACTTTCACGCCATCGGCGGTGAAGTTGGTGGTGGTATCGATGAGGAGGCCGGTGCTGGTGGTAACGGTGGAAGCGTAGAAGCCCTCCGCGGTGCGGATGGAGACATTGGTCATGGTGCCTCCGGCGCCGCCCTTGCCCGCGCTCGCATTGACGCCACCGGGGCCGCCATTGCCGGTGGTGACGGAGGGCGCGGAGAGGCGGGTGCCGACGACGGTGACATTGGACAGGGAGCCGCCCGCGCCACCCCTGCCGCCTGCGACGGGGGCCGCACCACCGGAGCCGGTGGCGATATTGACGACGCCGCTATTGCCGAGGGGATGAGAGAGGGTGAGGAAGTCTGAATCGGTGACCGTTATGGCGGAGATGGCGCCGCCCGCGCCCGCGGCGCCCTTGCCGGCAGCGCCGCCCGCGCCGGTGGTGAGCTGAAGGCCGGCGGAGCCGAAGTCGGCGTTCGCAATGGTGAGGCCGGAAAGGGCGCCGCCCGCGCCGCCCCTGCCGGAGCTGCCAGCACCGCCGATGCCCGTGGCGAGGACGGCGGACTCCGCATGAAAATTGTCGCCGGGCAATGCGCCGGCGGAGCCGAGGATATTGACCGAGCCGATGACGCCGCCCGCGCCGCCCGCGCTGACGCCAGCGCCGCCGGCGCCGGAATCGACGGTGAAATTGTAACCCTTGAGGGAGAGATGGCTGACGGCGCCGCCCGCGCCGCCGGCGCCCTTGACCGCGACGGCGCCGCCCGCACCGCCCTGGACAAGGATGTGGACGCTGGTGGGGGAGGTAACGGCGGTGTCATTGGGGAGACCGGTGGTGCTATCGATGGCGGGAAGGGCGAGGTCCATGACCTGGGAATTGGTGACCGCGCCGCCCGCGCCGCCCCTGCCACCGACGGAGGATGAACCGCCGGCGCCGGCGATCAACTGGAACTGATTGGCCGAGCCGTCGTAGATGGTGGAGGTGATGACGTTGACGTTATTGAGGGTGCCCCCCGTGCCACCGGTGCCGCCGGTGCCGCCGGCGCCGCCCAGGAAAACGATGTCGCTGCCGACGGTGCTGAGGGAGGGATCGCTGGTGTGACCGGTATTGTAATCGACAAAGATATTGGTGAGCGCGCCGCCCGCGCCGCCCCTGGCGGTGCCGAGGCCCGCGCCACCGGTGCCGGCGGTCAAGGCGATGGGGGTGGTATTGGTGCCGCCGGAAACGAGGGGACCATTGACGACGAGGGAGGTGATGGAGCCGCCCGCGCCGCCGGTGGTCGCGCCGGTGGCGCCCGCACCGCCGGAGCCGGCGATGATGGTGGTGCCGACGGAGTCATTGAGAAGCGTGAGGCTGGAGATGCCGCCGCCGGCGGCGCCCGCGCCACCATTGCCAAGATGGATGAGGGGGGCGGAGTCGATGATGACGTTCGAGAGGGAGGGGCCTGCGATTTTATTGGCCGGGGTGAGGACGGAAAGAGTGGTGTCGCCGGTGCCATTGGCGACGCCCTCGAAGGCAAAGGCGTAGCCACTGGCGGCGGTGCCGGTGAGGATTTGGCCAACGTTGCCGGTGACGATCAGCTTCGAGACGGCGGCGCCGGCGACGAGGGAACCCTGGATGGGGCCGGCGACAGTGAGGCTGTTGATGATGTTGGGCAGGAGGGTGGTGGCGTGGCCGGGGACCTCCGCGGAACCGCCCAGGGTGCCGGTGGCGTCGTTGTAATTGGTCACGACGTCGCCGCCGAAAGCGCCATCCTTCGAGATGCCTGCGCCGATGGCGACGGAGGTCTTGTTGCCGAGGGCGAGGCCGGTGAGCTCGGTGGCGGCGACGGTCTGATCGTTGCTGAGGGTATCGGTGAAGAAGGCGACGACGGTGCCGGAGGTGACATTGATCAGATCCTGCGGCCCGACGGGAGTGTTCACCTTCACATCCTCCCCGGGGCCGACCTTGATGAAATAAACATCGGCGCTCTGGCCGACGGTTTCCGCGATGGCGAGATTGGCGCCGGTGAGCGTGTTATCGCTGGCGTGGATAAACTGGAGGAGAACCTGGCCGGTCTTTGGGTCGGTGTACTTATCCGTGTAGAGGGTGGGGATGAAGACAACCGCGGGAGCGATGCGGGACTCGAGGGGCTCGATCAGGGAGGGGGGTACGCGTCTCATGGGCTTGGGCTGCCGTAATAAACATTTCGGATCAATGCGAATGAAGCCTGCGCGGCGCGAAAAGCGCCTGTCGAGGCGTGCCCTGGCTTCCCAGGGCCTGACCGGAGGAACAATGCATGATAGGGGTTAGGGTGGAGCAAACACGGGCGCCATTCCACCCGAGGACTAACCCCGAAGGGCGAGCCTTCCTCACCAGAGGCAGATGAGCGGAGCGGCGGGTTGCTTTATCGAGTGTGACTTTTTGCACGCCGCCCAGTGCTTGTAAAGCGCTCTGTGACAAATAAGCTCGCAAAAGAATGAGGCTGCGGGTGTAGCTAATACATAACCCCCTTGCCGCTGAGGCAGATAATGCAATACCTCAGGGTAGACCCTGATCTTGAGAAAAAATCCTAGCGGCGTGCGGCGGGCGTGCGGCTGTAGCGCCCAAAACCGAACTCGCGAAGGATATGCTGCCAGTGCCATGCGCACTCCTGGCCGCGCGGGAACTTGCGCGCAATGCAAAACCAGATGGCGGGTAATGGAGAAGATTTTTTGCATTCTGATAATAACAAAAACCGACTCGATGGAACGCGGTTAACTGAGGAAACGGGTTTGGGTCAAGAAGTATTTGACCATTCCAAAGGACCGGGAAATCCGAAATGATGGTGACTCGCGCGTGGGAATGAGCCGAATAGACGGAGAATCCCGCGCGACCAAACCGCCGAAACCCGTGCTCCTAATTATCCCCCCTCCCCCGCTATGAAACTCCGGTATCTCCTCGCCCCGCTGATCCTGCTCGCGACCGCGCCGCTCCACGCCCAGAGCGGATGGCAGGAGCGGCTGGTGCAGGGGCTGCCGATCCTGGGGCATGGGAATTGGATCGTGATCGCGGACCCGGCGTATCCGCTGGAGACATCGAGTGGAATAGACGTGGTGGCCACGGGGCTGAACCAGACGGACCTCCTGACGGCGGTGCTGCACGTGCTCTCGGGAGCGCGGCATGTGCGGCCGGTTTTCTTCACGGACGCGGAGCTGCCGTACGTGGCGGAGGAGGATGCGAACGGGATCGGCTCGTACCGTGCGCAGCTTACCTCGATCCTGAGAGGGGGAGAGGTGACCTCGCTGCCGCAGGATCAAGTGGAGGCGAAGGTGGAGACGGCGGCGCTGCGCTATCACGTGCTGGTGCTGAAATCGACGACGCTGCTGCCGTACACGGCGGTGTACATCGAGCTGGAGAGCGGCTATTGGACGGCGGATGCGGAGAGGCGGCTGCGGGCGGCGATGCAGGCGAAGTGAAGATCACTCGGGCGGGTGAGGGAGCCGATCCGCGGCGAGGAGGAGGGCGCCGGCGGCAGCGAATGAGGCGAGGGCGATGAGGAGGGCGAGCGGCCTGCCGTGGAAGAGGCCGGAGGCGGCTTGGGAAGCGCGGTCAAAGAGGACGCCGGTCTGGCCGGAGAGCTGGCCGACCTGATAGCCGTAGCGTTTTGAATCTCCCGGGGCCAATGGAGCGGCGGCGAGGATATCCTGGTCCGCGGCGGCGGCCTGGGCGAGGCGGGCGTTTTGATCGATGCGGGCGGCGAGTGCGAGGCCGGCGACGAGGAGGAGGAATGCGGCGGCGCGGAGGCGGACTGGGCGAGAGAAGCTGGAGGGAGGGGGGGTCAAAACGGAAGCACGATACCAAGGATGGCGTGCAATTGCGACTCCGGGGCGCGTGTAGCAAGCATCATCGCGGTGCCATCGTGGCTCCAGCAGGCCATGCGCCAGCCATCCCGGGTCTCGAATCGAGGGTGGTCCAAGGGAGGAGGATGCTGGAGGGCGGAGCTATCCACCATTGCGAGATGGACCAACTCGCCCCCGGGCCCATGGAAGCAAATAATGGAGATGGGATGACCGTGCCAGGAGAGGGTCTTGCAGCCGAGGCTGGCAAGGCCCTGGAGGGTAGCGGGCAAGACGGAGGCGCTGGGGGAACCATTGGCGCGGAGCCATTGCTGGAGCTGGGCGACATTGGGCGAGGTGGCGTCGAACTTCTCGCGGCCGGAGACGAGCTCCGTCAAGGCGCCGAGGGCTTGATCCTCCCACGCGGTGGAATCGCGCCGGACATCGATTGAAAACCAGGCGCCGAGGCCCGCGAAAAGCATGACCATGGCGGCGATGGCCCAAATGCGCCGGACGGAAGCGCCGGGAGCGGGCCGGCTGACGCGGCCGCCGGTGAGGATGCGGGAACGCAGATCGGCCGGGACGGAGAGGGACTGGATGTGGGCGGCGAAGGCGGAATCGAAGTGGCGCTGATCCTCGAACCAGGCCTTGAGGTCGGGGTCGCGGGAGGCTTGAGCCATGGCCTCTGAGAACTCGGGGTCGGAGGCGTCCGAGCCGTTGGGCCGGCAGGCGCCGAGGAGGAAGCTGGCGTCTTTATTGGTCATCGCGCGCCTCCTTGCGCCGCGGGCGGCAGGTTCATGGGAACGATTTTGCGGGGTCCATCACACTCCTGTATGAGCAGTTTCCGGAGCAATGCCTTCCCACGAGAAAGGCGGGACATGACGGTGCCGGCCGGAACTCCCAGAACGGCAGCGATTTCCCGATAGGAAAATTCTTCGAGATAGAAGAGGGTGAGGGGGGCGCGGTAGACCTCGTCGATCTGCTGGAGGGCGGCGACGGCGGCAGCGCCATCGATGGCATCGACGACGGAACCGCTCTCCGCGGGGAGATCGGCGGTCTCGCCCTCGATATCGGCCTGGGGGAAGCGGGACTCGCGGCGATGAAGGCCGAGGAACTCGCGGTAGAGGGTGGTGAAGAGCCAGGACTTGACCTTTGCGGCGTCGCGGAGCTGATGGCCGCGGGAGGCCCAGAGGTAGAAGGTCTGCTGGGTGAGATCGGCGGCGGCGGGCTCGCCGCGGGCGAGGCTGAGAGCGAACCGGTAGAGCGCCGCATAATGGGCATCGACGATTTGCTCGAAGTCAGGCGCGGGCACGTGGCGACCTCCGGGAGAACCAACCGAGGGATTGCCAGGTGCGGAACCACTCCTGGACGCGGGAGGCCCAGTCGACGGCGGGATCGGCATCGCGGAGGGCGCGATTGCAGGCGGCGGCGAGGGTGCGGCCATCGCGCAGGGCGGAGAGGATGGCGAAGGCCTGTGGGTCGAGGCGCTTGAAGAAGAGCATATTATCCTGGCGATGGACGGCGACGAAGGTGAGGGCGGGACGGGGGAGGCGGGGGCGGGCGGCCTTGCGAGCCCTGGGCATGGAGGTGAGGGCGTTGCTGGCCTCGCCGCGGAGGCCGGTTTTCTTGAGGGCGAGGGCGAAATCATCCACGGGGTAGGCGCACTCCAAGACGGTGAGGTAGGGCTGGAGGGCGACGCGGAGGCGGGCGGGGCCGGCGTCGAGCACGTCGTCCTGGGTGAGGGTGGGAAGGGCGGCGCCATCGAACGCGACGACCTGGGCCCACTCGAACCGGGACATATCGGCGGCGAGCGGGGCGTGGGGCGCGGTGAAGGAGGGGTTCTCGACGATGAACCGCGGGAGGCGGCTGCCGAGGTTGCGCAGGGTGAAGGAGGCGGAGGGGAACTGGGCGAGGAAGGCGGTGGCGAGCTTCATGAAACGGCGCTCGCCGAGGATGGCGCGGAGGCCGGGGTAGTCTTCGTAGAGGCAATCGAGGACGCGGAACCAATAGGAGCGGGCGTATATCTCGAGGCGCTCGACGGAGGTGAGGCGGTCGTTCGGCTTCACGAACTCCGCGGCGACGCTGGCGGTGGAGCGGCCATCGCTCCAGCGGGTCTGGAGGCCGTCGACGGAAGAGAGGGGACGGAAGAGGGCCTCCGACATGACGCGCTGGAAGGCACGCAACTCGCGGAGGGAATTGATCCTACGCGGCAACAGGCTCGGCGGGGCGGGTGTGCTGGCCGAGGAATTGCGTGGCTTTGAGGGCTTCATGGTGGACTTCGTCGAAGGAGGGGATGCGGTCGTCCCACTCCAGCAGGGTGGCGGTGTGCCCGCAAAGCTTGATGGCGTGGGCGTAGAGATTCCAGACGGGATCGAGGACGGGGTGATCGTGGGTATCGAGGATGTACTTCTTGAACTTGGTGTGGCCGGCGATGTGGATCTGACCTACGCGATGATGGGGGATGTTATCGAGATACTCGTAGGGATCGAAGCCATGATTCTTCGAGGAGACATAGATGTTATTTACATCCAACAGGATTCCGCAGTCGGCTTTCTCCACGACTTCGCTTAAGAACTCCCACTCGGTCATCTCGGATTGGTGGAACTCGGCGTAACTACTTACATTCTCTACACAGATGGGAACTTCGACAAAGTCGCGGACTTCGCGAATCTTGGAGGCGGTGTGACGCGCGGCGCCGAAGGTATAAGGCATGGGGAGCAAGTCATGCGTGTAACGGCCATCGACGCTGCCCCAGCATAAGTGATCGGAAAGCCACGGGGTCTGGGTGCGCTTTACCAGAGTGCGCAATCGCTTGAGGTGCTCGCGGTCGGGTTTATCGGCGGAGCCGAAGTACATGGAGACGCCATGCTGGACGACGCGGTATTGCTCGAGGATCTTATCGAGGACCTCGAGGGGGCGTCCGCCATCGACCATGAAATTCTCCGAGATGATCTCGAACCAATCGACGACCGGCTTTTTCTCGAGGATGTGGCGGTAATGCGGCACGCGAAGCCCGATACCGATGCCGTAGCCGGTATGGTTATTGAAAGGGTTGGCGGGCATTACCTTTTGCTTGATCCTGGGAGGCTGGAGTATCAGATAACTCCAGCCTCCCTCGAACATCGCGGGATGGCTAGGCCTTGCTGCCGTCGGTGGCGCAGCCGCCCTTGCCCTTGCAGGAGTTCTGGCCCTTGCAGCCGTTATCGCCGCCTTTGCAGCCGCCCTGGCCCTTACAGGCGTTCTGGCCCTTGCAGGCGTGCTTGCCCTTGTCGGAGTCATCGGCCAGCGTGCCGGCCTGGATGAGCTGGGCGCCGGTGGTATTGGTCTGTGCCGCGTGGATGCGTGCGGAGGTACCGGTCATGAGGCCGGCGATGGCGGCGCCGGCGAGGAGTGCTTTGTGGTTCAGTGTTTTCATAGTGCAGTTATTTGCTCTGGTTTGCTCTGGTTTTAGATTTGCCCGCGTCAGAAGAATCTGAAATTCACCGAAGCACTCACTCGAGCGATCCAATGGCGGACAAAAGTTTTGAGATGGGGAACGCATGGTTATTCCCGGAATAAATCAAGAAGGGGTGGAAATGGCGGGAGCGGGCTGAAGGGCGCGGCGCTTGAGATACCAGGCGATCACGCCGTCGAGGGAAAGCGGGCCGGGGCCGAATAAGAAAATGATGATCGCGGCAAGCATGAATAAAAAGGGATCGGCGGTGAGGAAGTCATCGGGCTTGCTGAAAATATGTTTCACCGCGTCTGGGCTGGCGGTGAGGTAGGCGACGATCATTGTAATTATTAAAGGAATGGCGGTGATGCGGCTGCAGAGGCCGAGCAGGAGGAAAAGGCCGCCGAAGCATTCAGTGCATCCAGCGAGGTATACGTTGAACTGGGGGAAAGGGATGCCGAGGGATTGAAAATATCCGGTTACCTTGGGGATATCGCCGAGCTTGCCCATGCCGGTGACGTGGAACTGCCAGCCCCAGTAAAGGCGGATGATGAGAAGGAAGAGCGGCTGGAGCCAGGTGGCGAAGGTGATGATCCATCCGCAGCCAAGCGCGGCGAGATGATAGAGCGGACTTTTGTTCATGGGTGGCTATAGGTGGCTATAGGAAGGCGCGGAAAACGGGGTGGCTCATCGGTTGCTTCAATTGATCAAGGTTGCAACCGTCTGAGGAGGGGAAGCGTGGGCGTATTCCCATGAGGCGGAATTATTGTTGCGGGGCCACCCGCTGGGGATACACCGCGGCCGCGGGGGGAGTAAAGCACGGAGGGTGGCGCGGCTACTTTGTATCGAAGGCGTAGATGCCGAGCCACTCCGTGGGCGGGACGGCGATGAACTGGCGGCGAGCGAGCGGCAAGGAAACCACTGGGAGGAGCGCATTTTCCAAGCCGCGGAAGACGAGCCAGAAGAGCAGGCCAAGGCCCGCGAGCAGCCCGAGGAGGCTGAGCAGGAAGACCCGGTTGAGGGTGAACAGGGGCATCGCGCGGCAACATAGGCCGGGCGGTAAAAAAAACAGAAATGCGAAAATGACGTCAGGCGGCGGGGAGGGCGATGACGACGGCGAGGCCGTGGGGCTGGCGATTGTGACAGGTGACGCGGCCGCCGCAGGACTCGACGCAGGTCTTGACGATGGCGAGGCCGAGGCCGGCGCCGCCGGTCTCGCGGGCGCGGGAGACATCGACGCGGTAGAAGGGATCGAAGAGCTGGGCGAGGGCGGCCTCGGGGACGCCGGGGCCGCTGTCGGAGATGGTGAGGATGACATCGGAGCCGTTGTGCTCGGCGCGGGCATCCACGGGGCCGGCGGCACCGGCGTACTTGAGGGAGTTGCGCAGGAGATTGGAGATGGCGCGGCAGAGGAGGTCGGGCTCGGCGTTTACGAGGAGAGCCTCCGGGACGGCGCAATGGACGGCGGAGGGGGGGATGCTCTCGCGCTCGATGGCGCGGGCGATGACGGCGTGAAGGGGGACGCTCTGGAGCTGGATGCGGCCGGCGGCGAGGGAGGCCTTGGAGAAGGAGAGGAGCTCATTGACGAGGCTGGACATCTGCTGGATCTCCTCGCGGAGATCGGCGAGGGAGCCGGCGCTCATGCGCTGCTCCATGATGCCGAGGGCGACCTGTGCGCGAGCGAGGGGGGAGCAGAGCTCGTGGGCGATATCGCCAAGGAAGCGCTTCTGGCCATTGACGAAGCCGGCGAGGCGCCCGGCCATCTGATTGATGGAATGGGCGAGGAGGCCGAGCTCATCGCGGCGGCTCTCGCGCACGGGGGTATCGAAGCGGCCCTCCGCGATGCGGGCGGTGGCGCGGGTCATCTCGCGGATGGAGCGGGTGATGCCGCGGACGAGGGGGAGCCAGAAGAGGAGGGAGAAGAGGAGGATGCCCGCGCCGGCGGCGATCCAGGGGGTGAAATCGATGACGAGGCCGCCGAGGCCGATGGAATCTGAAAC
>Ga0182024_10007053_pt1 | contig 24388 bp, 19 predicted proteins | sample P32metaG_FD_120480 | JGI IMG/M metagenome (GOLD analysis project Ga0182024, IMG submission 120480) | Permafrost microbial communities from Stordalen Mire, Sweden - P3-2 metaG (Illumina Assembly) | ecosystem: Environmental > Terrestrial > Soil > Wetlands > Permafrost | place: Sweden: Stordalen...
CCGCTTCAGCGGCCGAGTTTGTTCGCGCCGTCCGTGTGGTGAGTCAAGGCTCGGTGTGGATTTCCCGCCGGGTAATATCGATGTTTGTTGAACGTGCAGCCAGCTTAGTGGGACGTCCTCTCCCTGGCGGCCGCGAGGCTTATACGCCGCGCGAAAGAGAAGTCTTGGAAATGCTGGTAGAGGGTAGATCCAACAAGGATATTGCGCGGCCGCTGGGCATTGAAGTTCGAACGGTTAAAGCCCACCTTGGAAAACTGATGCGTAAGGCAGGGGTACAGAGCCGCATCGCGCTTTCTACCTACGCGATTGCGCACTCGCTAGTTTCCTCGGGACAAGATTGTGCGACACCAGCACATTGACTGATCGTAAGAACCTGAAGGAAGCACGGAATAATTTCGTCCACAAAGGCAGAGCCGAGATTGGCGATAAGCCCGTGACTGCTGACGTGGCGTCTCGTCTAGTGCAGACGACGAAAGATATCATCAGATGGACTGAGAAGCTGATTCCAGAGGAGGGCCGTTGGCTTTCTGATGAACGACCTTTTCAGTTTTCGTTGTTCTGTCAGGGCATTCAGTGCTTCTTCCGCACGCGGCTGCTACTGGAAACCTCGCGATGGTGATGAATGTCATGGGTCACTCGGATGTACGTACTGCAATGCGTTATCAGCATCCGGCGCTCGATGCGGTTCGTGAAGCCATCGATCAGAGGAATCTACGTCACAAACCACGTCACAATGAACTCAGGGTACAGTGAGGAAGGGTGATAAGTGATTGAAAGAATGGAGCCGACGAGCGGACTTGAACCGCTGACCTGCCGATTACGAATCGGCTGCTCTACCAACTGAGCTACGTCGGCTTCTGGTTTGCTTTGTTTAGTTTACCAAATCGCTCGGCGGTTTCTGCTGTACAACTGCTGTACATGCGATCTCCACCTCAAGCTGTTTCATGGCAGTGGTGACATCCTCACGCACGGTCTTGATGTAGAACCGCTGAGTTGTTCTCACATCTTCGTGCCTGAGCATCGCTTGGATCACTGTGTCCGGCACTGCGAGTCTTTTCAGATTCGTCGCCAGACCTCGACGGTAGGCTTGCCAGCCCTTCCATTCTAGCCCGTTCGCCTTGAGCACTGGCTTGATTACACGGTCGGCGAGATTATCCAAGTCCAGCGCCCCGCCAATCGTATTCGGGACATCCAGCCAGAAGGATTTTCTGGCTTGATGGCGTCGAACAAGAGGCGAAGAGGCTTGATGATCGGAACAACTCCGGGGTCTTCCTCATCCTCATGGGTCTTGGTCTCATCTTTAAGGTGAGTCCTCCAGACCGAGCGCAGGATGTTGAGAACCTCCCCATCGTCGTCTTCCCACCACTGACCTTGCAATTCCCCCTCTCGGAGACCAGCAAATGCAGCTACACCAATAACCGCCCGAACTACACCCTGAGTGATGCTGGGAGTGTACACTCCGTCTTCGGTGGAGATGACAATTCGTACATTCGCCGGATGGCGATGTTTCGCTCCTCGTTCTCCGGGCAGTTCACGAGGATGGTAATCCGAGTTCCGCAGATTGCCCCAGCTCGGGACCAGGGTTGGCTGGACGTGAACAAAGAGGCTTCGGTCGAGGTCTCATCGGAAGATGAGAATTATCCGATTGAATCTGCGCTACTGGGAGACGAGACGCGAGGCTGGCGTGCGGCCGAGCCGGGAAGTCAGACGATACGGCTCATTTTCGACAGCCCGCAAAGGCTCAGACGTATTTGGCTAGCCTTTGAGGATAGCGAAGTCTCCCGCACCCAGGAGTTCGTTTTGAGATGGTCTTCGCATGTTGGAGAACCTTTCCGGGAAATCGTGCGCCAGCAGTGGAATTTCTGCTCACCCGGAGGAGTCCGCGAGATCGAGGACTACGCCGTTGACCTGGTCGATGTCGGAGTGATCGAGTTGAGCATTGTGCCTGACAAGAGCGGCGGTGATGATCGCGCGTCGCTCGCCAAGATGCGTTTGCGCCGATAAAACCAGGGCATGTTCTCACGGGCGACTCGGATATTGTCGGATTGTGGGAGAGTTGCCGACTACAAATGTGGAACGGGCCCGATGCGGTACGTGCCCGGCTGATCGGACAATCCCGCAAACAATAACGCTGCGGGAAACTCTGAAAACATGTTTGCAACGTCGATCGTTGCCTTACCGGCGGCCGACTGCAGACGCAGTTCCTCCCCGGTAAGGGCGTTCCTGTACACTTCGGCGGAGTTGCCGGGTGGCAGCACAACGCGGGTGTCTGCCCAGATTTCGGGACCAAGCGGCGGGAGATCGATGTCGTCCAGTAGTCCCGCGACAAGACGCGGGACAATCACGAGTACGTTTGTGTTCCTGCGCTTTCTCGCGAACGCGACAACGTGATTGGCTTTTGCCCCCTCGATTGTCAGAGGGACATATTCTCCGTCCCGGAACAGATCTGCTTGCTGTTGACGAAAGCAAAGGGTCTTCCAGATGAGATACAGCTTGACTCGCCCGTCCTCGGGGATTTCCAGCAAGTTTCGAAGGTGTGCGGCAGAAGGTTGGTCGCCCCACCCGCGAACACTCTCGAAGATTCGCCGCCGGTATGCGTAGTCGACCGGACGACGGTTGTCGGGGTCAACTAGACTGAAATCCCAAATCTCATTGCCTTGATAGGTGTCGGGCACGCCTGGACACGTGAGTTTGAGAAGAGTCTGCGAAAGGCTATTCCACATTCCGATGCGAGCCACGCGACGCTCGAAGGACAAGAAATCCATTAGAAATCGGTTCTTCGGGCCCGGAGTCAGCACTGTCCGCACGAACGACGAGAGCGCATTTTCGTATTCAGTATTGCGATTGATCCAACTGCTGTTCTCTTTGCCTTCGCGGATGGCCTTCAGTAGATAATTTTCTATTCGCTCGCAGAAAACCTTCCCGTCGTCTGTATCATTCAGAAGTTCTGATGGCCAAGCTCCGACCAGTGTCTGATATAGCAGATATTCATCCTCTGCCGAGGGGGCGGGCTTGGTGTTGACCATGCGCTTGTAATTACGATTGAAGCGCCTCCAGTCACGTACCCGAAGCCTCCATGGCCCGGATATCTCCGAGAGGACATTAATCCGAGCCCGGACGTCCTCTGAGCGCTTTGAGTCATGCGTGCTCGTGGTCAGCATGGTGTACGGCCAATCCTGAGCACGCTCCTGGTTGGCACCGTGAAACTCCGCCGAGGTGGTCCCGAACCGGTGCAGGCAGGCCCCCACTTCATTCAGAGAGACGAGCCGGTTGTAGCGATAGAATGCCGTGTCTTCGATGCCCTTAGCCATAACCGGACTGGTGAACTGCTGAAATTTCATGGCGAAGGTCATAACTGCATTCCGGTAAGCCGGATCTTGCCCTTCGGCGATGCGAGTCAACAGCACTTCCGATACAAAGTCAAAGATGCTGGTGTCGCCGGCGAGGCTTCGCCATTTGGCCAGAGCGACAGCGTTCTGGATATATTCTGTGTCTTTGTCGGATACGCCGGAGGGACTGACGTAGGTGCGATACACTGGAAAGCTGGCGACCACTTCCGTCAGCGCATCGCGCAGGCCGTTGAGAGTGAAGTCGCAGGTGTGCCGTTTGGAGAGAGCGATGCGAGCGAGTCGATTGGCAAGCCCGTTTAGTTCGCTGGCAAGCCCAACCCGGATGATCAGCTTGCGGCAGCTGTAGGTAAGGTCATCAAGATCGACTTCGTGACCGACAAAGTTTCGGTAAATGCGCTCCAGTCGCATGACGGTCGCTGGGTCGACAAACAAGCCGTTAACAAGATTCGCGAAGTCGTAGCCCGTGGTGCCGGAGACAGGCCACTCTGCAGGTAGACGTTCCGCACCAGTAAGAATTTTCTCGATGACCACATAGTGTGACCCGTTCTCGGAATCGTTTGCGGCGATTGCGATGCTGCGTTGCAGACGCTCGAAATATTGAGCGGGATCATACAGTCCGTCAGGATGGTCGATGCGCAAGCCATCCACTTTGCCGTCTGCCACCAGACTAAGAACCAGACGGTGGGTTGCCTGAAAGACGGCCTCGTTTTCCACGCAAATACCGGCGAGGTCGTTGGTATCGAAAAAACGCCGGTAGTTGATGTCATCAGAGGCGACCCTCCAGTGGGCGAGGCGAAATGGTTGCCCTTTGATGAGCTCATGGAGTTGTTCGAAGCTTGCGGGGTCGGAAGGAGTCCCATTGATAGCGTCGACAGCTGCAATGATGCAGGCGGCGATCTCCGAGGATCGCGCACACAACTCAACGAGCCGCCGTTTATCGATCTCTTTGTCGCGATTGCGCTCGGCGATGCGAGCGCTGCTGACTTCCTGCCTTCCGGGCAAGTGGCCAAAGGCGGCGATCAGGCTCTGGAACTCAAGCAGGTCTGGATTCTGCTCGTCGAGTTTCGCCGTCAGCGGGTCCGCACAAGGCCGCAGGATGCGGGGGTACTCCTTGGGATCCACTGGGAAGCGATGATTGCGGTAAGCTACATTGAACGCGCCCCGCTCTTGCTGAAAGACGAGTTTCAGCTCGCCACCTTCCAGGACAGCGCCGTAATGATCGTGAAGGACGGGCACCAGCACTTTTCCATGGAGTTCATCTTTCAGGGGCTGCCAGTCGATGTCGAAAAAACTGGCGTAAATCGAAGATTCGCCGTTTTCGAGAACGTCCGACCACCACGCATTATCGCTGCCCATCACGCCCATGTGATTAGGAACAATGTCGAAAATCAATCCCATGCCGTGCTCATGGAGAGCGGCCACAAAGCGGTCGAAATCTTCGGCGTTGCCGATCTCGGGGTTGAAGGAGTTGTGGTCCACGATATCGTATCCGTGCACGCTGCCGGCACGAGCCTTTAGGCACGGAGAAACATAGCAATGGCTAATGCCGAGTTCGGAAAGGTAGGGAACTATCGCGGTTGCTTGGGCGAAAGTGAAGTCGTGATTGAGTTGCAGGCGATAGGTCGAGAGCGGAATGTGCAAGCCTGGCTTCATGATTCCAGAAACCAGACCACGGACCAGGGCGGTAATGTGCCTCGCTTCAGAGCCTTGGCGCTTGCTTCCTCGCTGGCATAGATAGCCTGCGAAGCAGGGGGAATCAGTCCGGCGAGGGAATCGGTCCCAAGATTCGCCAGCAGAATTAGTTTCGAGCCATCCTGAAAATGCCAATGTACGGTTAGGCCATGATCTCTAAGGACTTCGTAGTCGGCCTTGATGTAGCATGAAGCCAAGAGTCGGGGGACAATGTGCTGGCACCGCAATTTCATTAATTCCCGATAGAAGTGCAGCCAGTCTCGGCGGCGCAGTTCGTCAATCACGTCCCAGTGAAGCCGTGAAGCCTCAAAGGTCATGGCACAGTTGGGGTCGGGTATTCGCTCGCGTTCGGCTGGATCATTGCATGCAGCAAAACGAGCGAACTCATCTCGCCGGCCCTCTGTCACAGCCACTGCCAGGTCCTTCTCGAAATCGCAGAAAAAGAGGAATGGCGTTTCAGCGCCGAACTCTTCACCCATGAAGAGCAACGGTGGGGAAGGGGCGAGCAGAAGGATCGCCGCCGCCGCTCGCACGGCACTGCGATCGGCGATCTTAATGATTCGCTCTCCGAACGCACGGTTCCCGATCTGGTCGTGGTTCTGAAGGAAGGAGACAAATGCAGTGAGCGGCAGCCCGGCCGTAGGTTCACCACGGGGTTGGCCATTCCTGTAAAGGGAAGCTTCTCCCTGGTAGGCGAATCCTTCGACAAGGCAACGACCCAAGCGATCGAGGGGTCGGTCTGAATAGTCTGAATAATAACCGTCCCTCTCCCCGGTAGTCAGTACGTGCAGAGCATGGTGGACATCGTCATTCCATTGCGCGGTGTACCCCTGGGGCTGACACCGCTCTGTGCGTTGTAGATAGCGAGCTTGGTTACGCTCGTTTTCCAAAATTAGGTGGACGTGACGATTCGGCGCAACGGCCGTCCGGACCGCGTCGCCCAATTCCGCGAGGATGTCTGGCGTGGAGTCGTCGATGATCGCATGAACCGCGTCCATGCGCAGTCCGTCGAGATGATATTCGGTCAGCCAGTAGAGTGCATTGTGGATGAAGAAATCGCGGACGATTCGGCTTTCGGGGCCATCGAAATTAATGCCGTCTCCCCAGGGGGTACGGTGCCGATCGGTAAAGAATTGAGGCGCGTAAGACCTAAGATAATTTCCTTCAGGGCCAAAGTGGTTGTAGACAACATCCAGCAAAACCATGAGTCCGCGATCATGGGCGCTTTGAACCAGATCTTTAAGATCTTCGGGCCGGCCGTAAGTGCTGTCGGGAGCGAAGGGGAAGACGCCGTCGTAACCCCAATTGCGCTGGCCGGGGAAATCGGCAACCGGCATCAACTCCACTGCAGTGATTCCGAGATCAGCGAGATAGTCGAGTCGCTGGCGAACGCTTGAAAATGTCCCCGCTGGTGTGAAAGCTCCGACGTGCAGCTCATAGATGACAGCTTCTTCCCACTGACGGCCATGCCAAGCCCGATCCTGCCAGTCGAACGCAGCGGGATCCACTACTTCGCTGGGTCCATGTACGTCCCGAGGTTGAAACCGCGAAGCTGGGTCGGGGACTTCCTGCGCATTATCGATGAGGAAACGGTATTCGGTCCCGGTTTTCGCCGCATCGGTGACGAGCTCAAACCAGCCTTTATCGCACCGCTTCAGAGGAAGCCGCATGGACTTCTTACTTCCGGCAAGGCAAATCTCAACCCGACGGGCTGCTGGCGCCCATAAACGAAATCGCACGCTACCGTCGTTACGGCGCTCGGCGCCGAACGGCATTTTATAGCGACGTTTCATTCGACTCTTCCTTTTTACCGCCTCCGCGTGGTTCCATCAACACGACCATCGAACGTGCCTGCAGAGGATAAGCTGTGCCGACGGCATAGGTCTCGACGGGGCGCAAACCACCTTCTCGAGAGGTGTCCATCCATGCGATCCAGCGGGCACCCGGACGGAATGCTGGCAAAGTGAATTCCACATCTTCATGGTGAGCATTGAGAAGCACGAGGAAGTTTTCATCGTGGATTTTTCGGCCGCGTTCATCGGTCTCATCCAGTCCCTGACCTGAGAGAAACATTCCCAGGTATTGAACCGAAAGATCGCGCCACTCGTCTTCGCTCATCTCATTGCCGCTGGGATTGAGCCACAGCACATCTTTTACATTTGCGCCCTTGATCGGGCGGCCCTGGAAAAAACGCCGGCGGCGGAATACGGGATGCCTCTTGCGCAGGTTGACCATGCGCTGAACGAATGCCAGCAGGTCGCGATCTTGAGGCTGCAAATTCCAACTTAGCCAGCTTGTCGGATTGTCCTGGCAGTAGGCGTTATTGTTTCCCATCTGGGTATGCCCGATTGCATCTCCCGCATACATCATCGGGACGCCCTGGGACAGCAGCAACATTGCCAGCAGATTCCGCTTTTGCTTGGCCCGTAGGGCCTGGATGTCGGGATCGTCAGTGGGACCTTCCACTCCGCAATTCCAGCTGAGATTGTTATTGTTGCCGTCCCGATTACTTTCGCCATTGGCTTCGTTGTGCTTCTCGTTGTAGCTCACCAGGTCCTGCAGCACGAAGCCGTCGTGGGCCGTCACAAAATTAACGCTGGCGTACGGACGACGGCCGCTGTGCGCATAGAGGTCGCTGGAGCCGGTAATGCGATAGGCCAGGTCTCCCACGAGTCCGCCGTCCCCTTTCCAGTAAGCGCGCACCGTGTCGCGATAGCGATCGTTCCATTCCGCCCAACCTACGGGGAAATTTCCCACCTGATACCCTCCCTCGCCCAGGTCCCATGGCTCGGCAATCAGCTTTACCTGCGAGAGTACGGGGTCCTGGTGGATGATGTCGAGGAACGCGCCCAGGCGATTGACTTCGTGCAGTTCGCGAGCGAGGGTCGCGGCGAGATCGAAGCGAAAGCCATCCACGTGCATCTCGAGAACCCAGTAACGCAGGCTATCCATGATCAGCTGCAGTACGCGCGGATGCTGCATGTTGAGGGTGTTCCCCGTACCTGTGTAGTCCATGTAATAGCGCTGATCGTCTGCTACAAGGCGGTAGTATGCACTGTTATCGATCCCCTTTAGCGAGAGCGTGGGGCCAAGATGATTGCCCTCGGCAGTGTGGTTGTAGACCACATCGAGAATCACTTCTAGCCCCGCTGAATGCAGGGTCTTAACCATGGTCTTGAATTCGTTGATTGAGTTTGTTGCGAGGTACCGAGGCTCAAGCGCAAGAAATCCGATGGAGTTGTAGCCCCAGTAGTTCCGCAGACCGCGCTCCACCAGGGAGCGGTCGTCAACAAAACTGTGCACGGGCATGAGCTCGATCGAGGTCACTCCCAGGCGGGTGAGGTATTCGACGATGGGGGCTGTGGCCAGGCCCGCATACGTCCCCCGCAAGTGGGCCGGAACGTCAGGGTGGCACATGGTGAATCCTTTTACGTGGAGCTCGTAAATCAAAGTCTCGTGCCAAGGGATCTTCGGTGGTGCATCAACTCCCCAGGTGAAAGCGGAATCAATCACTCGATTCTTCGGCATTCCGGCGGCATTGTCGCGCCGGTCAAAAGACAGGTCCTCCTGTTTGTGTCCGACCCTGTATCCGAAGTGGGAGTCGCTCCAACGGATAGCTCCCTGAATCTCCTTGCCATAGGGGTCGAGCAGAAGTTTGTGGTGATTGAAGCGATGGCCTTGCTCGGGGGCGTAGGGGCCATACACCCGATACGCATACAATTGGCCCGGACGTATTTCTGGAAGGTAACCGTGCCAGACCATGTCGGTTTGCTCGGGAAGCGGAACGCGCAGGGTCTCACGCTTCCCGGAATTATCGAACAAGCAGAGTTCCACTTTCTCGGCGTGCTCGGAATAGAGGGCGAAGTTAACCCCCTCGCCGTCCCAGGTTGTTCCCAAGGGATAGGGGCGGCCGGGCCACACGATGGGCTGGGTTTGGTAGGACATCTATCTTGGATTCCTCCCACGAGCAAAAGGGAGCCTCTCTAAGCTATAGGGAACGTCGTCAGCTCAAACGGACACGCCGCCTTGGGTCATTTTGCGCAATCAGCCAGGGACTTTCCCACTTGAAATCCGTGTAATCGTGTACTGCTGCTAGGCGTAACAATTCTGCACCACTGCACCGTGTCAAACCCGAACTCCGTTTTCAAGTACGCCGTCTTGTCTGAGCATACCGGACTGACTTGCCAAACTTCGCTCATTTGATCAAGCATTATCGCATTTAAGGTATGTATCCACGTTCAGTCTCCGATGAGGCGCTGTGCGAAGCATTTCTTGTGCAAACTGGTCAAAGGTGCGTCGACAGCGAGAGTCAAGTCCCCTTTTGAAAGTTTATTCACACTTCTTGTTGAAAAGTAGGGACGGAATGATCGATTTCAAATTTCACTCGCGTGCCACATGATTCACAAATCATTTGATGTATTCCGCCCTTCAAACTCTTCGCTTTTAGTCGATTGGGACGCCGGTAGCGTCGGTGTCTCCCCTAGCCTCGATATCGTTTCTCCATTCCAAGGCAGCTATGCCATGCGGAATCCTACGAAAGCGTCCAATTTTGAACAGACAGGCGTCCTTTGACTTTTTATTTTGTGATCATGGCTTTGCCGACGAGGGGGACTGTTTCAACTTACATGCGTCATCAGGTCGTGGCGGGCGGGTTGTGTCTGCGTGTTGTGCACGTCGAGCAACGCCGAGCCAAGTGCAGCTTGTAACTATTCCCAGGAGATGTGGCAATGGATTCCCACACTGTGTTGTGCATCGACGACCGTCCACAAGAGTTGGACCTTCGCAAAGCGACTCTGGAGTCTCGTGGTTATTGCGTCAAGATCGCGTCGAGCGGCCACGCCGCGATGAAGGTGCTGGAGGAAACGTCGGTGGCCGTGATTTTACTGGAGTACAAACTGGAAGGCATGGACGCGCAAGCCGTGGCCTCCCATATCAAGCAACGGTTTCCCAACCTGCCGATCATCCTGCTTTCAGCCTACTCCGAGATGCCAGAGCGAATCGTATGGTTCGTGGATGCATGCGTGATGAAGGGGGAACTGCCGGAAGGGCTGGTGGGGATCATCGAAAGAGCGACGCACCCGCACAGGTTCGCACCACGTTCTAACGAACGGCGCCAGCATAGCGGGGCAGCAGCCTGAGGATTCTGCCTCTTGCTGGCATGGCACCAGGTTCCGCCGAGGGAGGTTCGAGAACAAAAGAAGCGCGAAAGTTAAGCACTCTCTACAGCGGAGAGGGCAAAATTGAAGAAAGGACGACGCGGAAAAGAGAACGGCTGTGACATTGGTTATGCTCTAGCCACCCGCTCCTGCGAGGAAGCCGACAGCGTGGATGCATGTACCGTCACAGCCCTTGATGCGATCACCGCTTTCGCAGTTCCCAACCCCAACTACTCCTCGCAGAGCCGTCGGTTTTTTCAGGTTTGGATGCTCTCCGAGTCACCTCTTCGAGCTGATCACTCAGCCTACTTCGGACTGGCAAAATTTTATTTCAGCCAACCCTTTCAGCCGTCGACGCCTGCCACCTTAGACAGTTGCTTCATGGTTGTCAATGCCGCTTTTCGGTGCAAAGTCTGAAATTCAAAAGCACACGGGCGAGAAGTGTAATCCGTTGAATTGTCAATGCTTAGTGAATGGACGACGGAATTGTTCCGGCTTTTCCACAGGATGATTCACAGTGCGCGGGAATGCCGACGAGCTGGCGACGACCAAAACAGGAACCAAGTAAGCATCTTGACGGGGACTGGCCCCGTCAATCATGGTTGTGAGAATCGGGCAGAGAATGTCGAATCTAATTGCATACATCGATGGCGGTTCCCTCGGAAATCCGGGGCCGTCTGGTGTGGGCGTGGTGATTGACGGGGCTCCGGCCGGCCCCATCCGAATCGCCAAGTGGATCGGACGCCAGGACAGCAACGTCGCCGAATATGTTGCCCTGATGGAAGCATTACAGTGCGCCGTGTCGTTGAATGCGAAGCGCTTGCACGTCTATTCAGATTCCGAAGTTGTCGTGAAGCAAATGACGGGCGAATACAAGTGCCGCAGCTCCCGCCTCTATTCCCTGAACTGGACCTGCAGAAAACTGGCCCGCTCCCTCGAGTTTTCGATATCACACGTCGGCCGCGAGAAAAATGCCGAGGCCAACACTCTAGCCAACTCCGCTGTCCGGAAATTCGCCAAACCTGTTGCCCACCTCTCGCACCCGGCTAAGCCCACAAGCATCGTGATCTGACACTGCGGACTGTTTCTGGGCCGGAGGCCGCCCTTCGGCCGCAATCGCTTTTTCAGGCGCCCGAAGCAGGACTGGAACCAGCGCAGCACTCGCGCCACGAAATAGCGCTGGCGATGCTGGAATTTCTGGAGACGGGATGGGAGCAGCAGGATGAGGGTATTTGGGAGATGCGCGGTCCGCGCCGGCATTTCGTCCACTCGAAGATGGCGTGGGTCGCGGTCGATCGCCTGATAAGGTCGGCAGAAAAGGGCCGGTTCACGACCGATGCCGCTCGATGGAAAAAACTTCGCGATACCATCCACGAGCAGGTTTGCAGGCAGGGTTTCGATGCGAATATGAATTCCTTTGTGCAGTATTACGGAGGCAAACACCTCGACGCCAGCATCCTCATGATGCCGCTGGTCGGCTTCCTTGCGGCGGATGATGAGCGCGTAATTGGTACGGTTGAAGCCATCGAAACACATCTCATGCAGAATGGCTTTGTCGGCCGGACACGCAAGACCCCGCCGTCGACGGCATGCCCCATGAAGAGGGAACGTTTCTGGCCTGCTCATTCTGGTTGGCGGACAATTACGAGTTGCAGGGCCGCCATGAAGACGCAGTCCGGATTTTCGAACGCCTGTTGAACATCCGGAATGATGTCGGTCTCTGTCCGAAGAATATGATCCAGTCGCAAAACGCTTGTTAGGCAATTTTCCCCAGGCATTCTCTCACGTCGGCTTGGTGAACACAGCCTTCAACCTAAGCCATGGTTTCCGTCAGGTTGCTGTCGGCACGACTGCAGCCGTCGATCCGCGCTGAAACCGTCAACTTGTGCGTTGTCCGAGCAGAGAATAAAGACTCGTGGCGTTGCCTTTAGATAGCTCTTCTCTAGCAGAAGGCAAGCCCAGCTAGAGCGCCCCAGCATCGAAGGGCAGACGAATGATGTACTTATCTTTCACAGAGAACATCAGCGCAAGCGCCAACCTCATCACTTATCGAGGTGAGCCAGAACCAAGACGATCCCAGAAGGTACGAAATTCCAAACCCACACGAGTTTCCTGCCACGGAGACTAGATCGGCACGGGCAACTCCCCGATTTGGCGACGATGCGGGTGTTATCGTATTCCGCAAGATCGGCGGAACCTTCAGGCACCCGGCTTATGGACTGGATTGGGGCCCGTAATACGGAGAAGAGGCGCGTCTTGTCGATTCGCCCGCTGCGAGTGAGGATGGGGGATGGCTCACGGGACAGTCGGTAAACTACTTGCGAGTTTCACCCCGATCCGCGTCGTCCCGAACGGACTTCGTCGTAGCCGACTTGTCGATCGCTGACTTGCTGGACAGACCACATGCAGCTGGGGGATTCGTCATCTGCTCGGCGAATACACGGTGGCTCGGGCCGTCCGGCTGCAAGGTCGACCAGTATCCCGACCGGGTCAGCAAGGGCTTGTGCTGAACGATGGTCTGGTTGACCAGAATCTTCACTCCACATTCGAGATTGTTCTTCGGCTGGAGAATGGTTTTGGCTGGATCGTTCGCCTTTCGCAAACGGTCCAATTGCCAATTGAAATCGCAGCCGTAACGCTTCTGGTCTGCGTAGGCAAGTTGCAACAATCCTTCACTGCGCATGGCGATTCCGCTCACCTCATCGCGTTTCGCGACTTCCGGCGCGATGTGACGGACGCTCGTGTTCGGATTCAGGCCGGCTTCAGCACCCGCAAGTGCCTGGAAGAAGTAAGCCCAAAATGCGCGTTTATCTGTTTCGCCCATCGCGTAAAATCGCGGGCAGAATCGACGGACGCCCTGGGGAGCCCGCGAAGAGAGCAGTTCGGGCGGCAGCGCCTTCTCGATGATCTGGTCCCATTCCGGATTCCAGGGCGTCCCACCGAGTTCGACCTTCTTTTCATCGATGGGGGTCGGCGGCGCTGGTTGGGTGGCCTGCGTATGCGAAACGGTGGCTATTCCCGTAAAAAACATTAGACTCACGATGAACGCTGTCTTAAGAGCAGAGACGCTCATGTTTAACGGCCTCGGACCGTCCGCACCAATCGATGCATTGCATTGCCACCTGTCTCGTGACTGCGCGGCTCAGATTCGGACCGTAAAGGTCATGCAGCGAGGGATCGACGCGATCTTTCCTGGTTCAGCATACCCACCCTGTTGCGAGCGCCTAGGAGTCACGCCATCTTGCGGGCTTTCCTTGCCGTCTTTCGCGGGTCGCTTGGCTTTTTCCGAGCTGCCGCGGTAGTTTTTCTGGCTTTGACCGCGGCTTCAACCGGAGATGGCAACTCCGGCTTGGGCTGTTTCGCAGTGCGATGGTGGCCATGGTGCAGCGGCTGGATGCGCGTAGCTTCTTCTTCCATCCGCCGCTGAGCGTCTCTACCTTTTCGGCGCTCGTCCTTGAGGTATGCCGGAATCGTTTTAGTTGTCATGGCCGCAGTGTGGCAGAACTATCCCCGTCCAAGCTGTCCAATTTTGGTCACTCAGTGATGATTCATTGGCCGCCATGAGAAGGTGGGCAGTTTTGGGGGCGCTGATCGGATCAGGTGGGCTGACTTCGTTCAGGGAACCTGAAAAAGGGTTGCGGGTCGGTCCTACTCTGGGGTTTTTGAGGGCAATCTCTTCCGTGCGGTTCTTCTCTTTGCAATAAATCCACGGCCCACATTTCGTCAAAAGGTGAGGATTCTGGCATTAGGAGCAGTGGTGTGATTGACTGCGCGGGCTTCCTAACTCTTGTCGCGCATAGCTTGGACGAGCCTGTCAGCAAACATCAACGGTCCGCAAGGAGTGGCTTGGCGGAAGCGAGGGGGTGCCTTCGTTCCGCGGGCTCGAACGCTCCGATTGGCCGCTAAGCTCTGAAAATAAACTGAGGAAATGACACAGCAGCGCACACCCGCTGGTTCCCTTCGACTACGCCACTTCTTTTCTTTCAACAGTCGTTGGTATCTGCACCAGTTCATCAAATAGAGAGCGGTAGTGAATCATGGCCGTTCGCAGATCTTCCGTAGCTGCTCCCTCTTTCCCAACACGCAACGCAATCTCATGCGCAGACCGGTAGTTTTCCACCACTCGGGGATGGTCGACGGAAACGTCGGCGGCACGTTGATCAAAATCGGACACCGGATAGCCACGAGTTTTCATTAAAGAGGACACTAGGTCATCGGCTTCTGTGACTGCCCCCTTTGGGGAATCGACAAAACGAGACTGCACGGACTCCCACCGTTGCAAAAAACGTTCGCGTTCCATCGCGTCAAGATCGCGAATGTTGAGCTTTTCGACCCGCTTCTCGCGATCTTCTAATTTCGCTTCTGCTTTTCGTTCTGACCCATGTTCCCGCACAGCCCGCTCGTACTCGGGCCCAAATCTTTGCCGCAGGTTTGCAGTCGTACTCCTGCGTTTTCGCATGTACAGCCAAGCGAGCGCTGCGATGATCAGAATCACCGCGGCGACGAGCACAATCAGCTTCGGATCCATCAGACTTAAATTCATCGGAACCTCCCTGCATCAAGAATGTCCACAAAACATTGGTTCACGAAATTCCCTCTGCGTCAGAACCTTGTGAATCGCCAGTATCAAACTTTAGGTCTCGTAAAACTGATCAGAATTGATCGTCTTTTGAAACCGTAGCCGGGGCGGGCTAAACCTTCTTGAGCGACGGTTGGTGGAGTCTCGTACGACCGTCATCATCCCACTTGACGACCGCGTCATCTTCGTTAGCTTGCTCAACTGTGCCGAATTCTCCCGTCGGCTTTCCAAAATCGCCCAAACCCATGACCCGATCTCCGGAGTTGAGGTTCTGTTCGGTCGCAGAGGGCTCGGCGAGCGGTGGCTTCTTGGCACGGTCTGAGTCAGGAGTCGCCCCGGGGTGTGACAGTGGCGGGAGGGGAGTTGTCTGCAGTTTGTGTGTCGGCTTATTGGTGATGTGGGTCATATTTCCATTGTTTCTTTTCTAAGAAGGCAGAGCAGCGTCCTTGACCGCGACTGTTCATCCCCCCCATAAATGCAGCATAGACTTGGAAGGAATGGTTTGGCTGGTCCAAACTGCACAAGTTCGACAATAAATTTGGCTGAATGCGGGTAGCTCAGGTTGTTGGGTTGAAGCGAACAGCACAACGGGAGATCCAAAACGCTGGACGTTGGTGTCCGGCGAGCGCGCGGCCCCCCCGGCAGCGAAATCGGCGGCTACACAACAAACATAGCTACGCCCGCTGCAAACATTGCCAGCGTGGTGATTGCTACGACGGTCCATCCCAAAGGTGAACTCGGTTGGCCCTGCATCAACTTCTTGTCCGAAGCGACGACCAGGATTGCGATGAGAAGAAAGGGAGCTAACGATCCGTTGATGACAGCTGTCCAGTAGAGCGCCTTCACAGGGTCGATGCCCGCAAAGTCCAGTCCTACTCCCACTCCTGTCGAGAACAGAATAAGAGCGTAAAACCAACGTGCCTGCTTCAGTTTCTTGTTCAAGCCAGCAATCGTATCCATCGAGCTGGGGCAAATGTCGGCACGAAAGAGTCGGAGCGTAAACTCCGTACCAGTCACAGCGCGAATTCGCTCACAACCCTACATGGCCACCGTACAAATCGATCGGTAAGAGTGATCTAATTTGACCAGACATTCGCCTTAGCCGCTTCTATCGCGTTGCGTGGTGAAGAAGTTGAGACGACCGTTACAAAGGCCAGTCCAGCTTCCTCAGGCGAGTGAGATTACAACATGGAAACCGTATTGGTTGGGCTTTTGGTGCTATTTTTGCCTCGGTGGCGGCGGCTGGGGATACTCTCGTTGGCGCGGCTAACGGGACCCCAGGATGAACGCGTGACCACGCAGCCGAGGCCATGGAAACGAAGTCCAGCAAACGATATTAGCCGCGCCGTTCGCCGGACGGTGGGAGGCCATACCTTCCGCGTACCATCTCCCGAAGAACGTGTGCTCATTACAACCCTGCGACGCATGTACCGCCATTTTTATTGCCGGCTGTGCGATATCGTGGATACAACCAAGCTGATCCAAGCGCAGGAATTGGACTACACCATTTTGCTAACGGCGGCTGAGTCCAGTGGCATCTGGCCCGGGGTTGCAACTTTTCTCGTGACGGTCGCGGAGTACGCTCGTGTTTATGGGGCCGAGCTAGAACTGCTCGCTGACGTGATTTCTTCGGCCACCACAAGGAGACGCTCTGCAGTTGCGGGGGGATTTCCTGCGCATGTCGATTGTGCCTCAGGCGGCCGGCCTTTTCTTGCGCCAGGTGCTTTACGCCGGCACCCAAAAGAATTTACGAACTGTGGGCCGTCTGTCCTTGCTGCCCGGCTTGGCAGCAGCGGCGTTTGTCGCATACAAAATCACAGGAAACGATAAAGGAATCTGGTAGACCGATTCGCTGCGTGCAAACGCTCGAGCAGCGCGGCCATGTTGAGGGAGTCAGTTAGCTTTTCTGGGTGCCAATCCTAGCGCGGGCCTGCAGGAATCCCTGCGCAAAACCAGAGACTCCTCCATGCCACCAGACGACGGCCACTGATAACACAGCCAGCCACCGGTCACCACCGCAGGCCGAATCGAGGCAAAACGAAACTTTCAGTTAACGTCCTGGAGAGGCAACGTCCGCTCGGCCATTCCCGGGTTGGGGAAGCGCAGCACAGCCGGAAGCTGCACGTGGACGATTTCGTTCCTCACCGCATACAGCACCAACTCGGCGATCGAATGAATCTTGAGCTTGATCATGATATTGCTTCGATGTGTTTCTACCGTTTTCACCGTCACGTTCAGGATCGTGGCAACTTCCTTGGAAGCCTTGCCCTCTCCGAGGAGCTGCACGACTTCGCGCTCCCGAGGCGACAATCTGGCCGCCTTGGCCGCGGGTGGACCAACGCGATGCCGCTTGTAACCGTCCGCAATCAGGTCGGACACTCGCGAGCTGAAGATGCTCTTGTGCCGTTGCAGTGCTTCCACTGCCGTCGTCAGGTCATCGGTCCCGTCGGACTTTAAAACCCACCCGCGGACACCCGCTTCCAAACAGTCTCGGACCACTTGCTCGGAGTCTACGGCGGTTAGAACCAGTATTACCTGGGCAGGATTGTCTTTCAGGATCTGCTGTGCCGCGTCCACGCCATTTAGTTTTGGCAGACAAATGTCCAAAATAAGGAGGTCTGGTTTCAACTGCCTGCACTTCTCTACCGCATCCCGTCCGTCAGCGGCCTCTCCGCAGACCTCCCAGTTTTCGTGAGACCGAAGCAGCGAGCACAGACCGAAGCGGAATATTGGATGATCGTCAGCCACCAAAATGCGAAACGCACTCATGGCTCCCCCTCACAGGGAGGTAACTTATCAAGGCAAATGCGATGCTGTCTGTGCAAAAGTGATCAGATTCATCTCTCGCCCTTCACTCGTACGCACTATGTTTCGCACACGCCCATGGACCACACGGCAGTGATCAAGCTCGTGGAAACCAGGTTTATAGGAAGCGGCGCGGCTCTCACGGCTGACGGAGACAGAATGCTCCAAGCCCTCAAGGTCGCGGCAAATTGACGGTGCAGTTCCTCAAGCTCACGAAGAGAAATTTCTCCGGTTCGTTTTTTGTTCGTCTATGGCGTTCTAATGAGAGCGTGTTCTGGCCACCATTGTTGGCGTGCAAATGCGATTTTTCAACAACGACGGGAGTCATTAAGGCGGTACGCTCTTGCACGACTAACTTCTAGGGGTTTAACGTTGGTGGGGTGATCTTTCCTCGGTGTAGTGGAATTCTTCTCCACGTCACGTCCCTGCCCGGTGGCCACGGTATTGGCGATCTCGGGAAGTCTGCATACGATTTCGCGCAGTTCTTAGCGGGGTCAGGACAGAAGATCTGGCAAGTATTGCCGTTGAGTCCAACGGGATACGGCGATTCGCCCTACCAATGCTTTTCAGCGTTCGCTGGCAATCCTCTGCTGATCGATCTGACCGCGCTTCAGGAACAAGGTCTCTTGTCCCACGAAGATCTAGCCAGGTCACGGGACCTACCTGATGACCAGGTCGATTACGTCGGCGTGAGCGAACTTAAACATTGTCTGCTTCGCAAGGCTGCCGTCAAGTTCCTTGCAGACACTGCCCTGACTGGCCGGGGCGCTTTCGACGTTTTTTGCAAGAACAATGCTGATTGGCTGGACGATTATGCATTCTTCATAGCCTGTAAGGTCGTCTATAAGGGAAGCGCCTGGATGGATTGGGATCTGGGAATAAAACGCAGAGACCCTGCCGAACTGATGGAATGGCGCGAGCGCTTAGGGGCCGAGACAAGCGTCCACAAATTTGCGCAGTTCGAGTTTTTCCGCCAATGGGAGAAGCTGAAGACTCACTGCAATAATAGCGGAATAAGCATCATGGGTGACGTCCCGATCTATGTTGCACACGACAGTGCTGATGTATGGGCTCATCCCGAGTTGTTTCGTTTGGACGAACAATCTAGACCGACTGCAGTCGCAGGCGTTCCCCCTGACTATTTCAGCGCAACCGGCCAGCTCTGGGGAAACCCTCTCTATCGGTGGGATGTGCTGGCTAATTCCGGTTACAAATGGTGGATCGATCGTTTCCGAGCATCTCTCAGGCTGTTCGACTTCGTGCGACTGGATCACTTCCGCGGTTTCGAGGCCTATTGGGAAGTCCCAGTCAGTGCGCCCACGGCGGCTGCAGGCAGGTGGGTCAAAGGCCCGGGAGCGGAGTTTTTCCAGGCTTTGCAAGCTGAATTGAAAGAACTGCCGCTCGTCGCTGAGAACCTCGGAGTGATTACTCCTGAAGTAGAAACTCTTCGCAAGGAGTTTGGTTTTCCAGGAATGAGCCTGCTCCAGTTTGCGTTCGGAAACGATCCACAAGGATCTACGTTTCGCCCTCACAATTATTCTCACGAACTTGTTGCATACACCGGCGGACACGACAACGACACGACTGTTGGATGGTGGACCAGTTCGGGTACAGGTGAGAGCACTCGAACTGCGGAAGATATTCGTGAGGAGCGCAAGTTCGCGCGTTCCTATTTAGGGTTTGAAAACGAGCAGATCAATTGGGTGTTTATTCGCACCGTGATGGCGTCGGTGGCCCGAGTCGCGATCGTGCCCTTGCAAGATGTCTTGGGCCTCGGCAATGAAGCCCGCATGAATTTGCCGGGGACGGGGACTGGAAACTGGAAATGGCGCTACCAGCCGAAGGACTTGACGAAGGAAATAAGTGAGCGGTTGTGGCGGCTGACACTTCTATACGATCGGTGACATCCGCACTTGTAGCTTTCAAAACACAATTCTTCAAGGTCGTGATGGCATAATGAGTTCATGCATGCCGAGGCCGTCCGATACGATGCGGTGCCATCGAAATCCGGATTGATCCACGATGAGAACAGTCCCGTAACGCGCGCTGAATGCAGTGTCAAACATGGTTTGTACTATGACAGCGAAGCAGAGACTTCGGTCACATTTTGCGGCATCCTAGCTGATGAAATTGTCACAGCTCGACATCCGGAGCACAGCAGCAATGTTGTGTTGGATCTAGCCACTCTCGATCGAGAGCTGCATTGAAACGAAGGGGGTAGTATGGTCTATCTGCACCCATTTGTGAGGCTGCCGAAGAAGACGTCCCACACGTCCTAGAAGGCTCCGGGAACTCGCGTTCTTCAGTTTCCTTTTGGTTGTGCTAGAGCGGCGAGAGCTCGTCTTCGTTCTCGTCCGCCTTCTCACCAACAAACCGCTTCTCCAGGAAGCGTCGCGCCAGGTCTCGGCCGCCCAGGCCGAACGCGATCGCGAAGCCGAGCATCAATGCGCCGAAGGCAATTCCAAAGGCAACCAGCATGGTCTGCTCTGCCAGACCCAGTTCTTCGAACACTACAGACAATACGAAAACAATGATGATGGCGCGGATGGCGATACTCAACAGACGGGGTGACGGTAAATTCGCATTTACCGCGGCTAAAAGAGCGGCGCGGGAAAAGAAGCCAGCTGCCAGCAGTCCAAAAAACGAGATGAACAGCGCTACGAACAAACGAGGCAGGAAAAGGAAGAATCTGGCGATTTGTTCCTCCAAGCCGAAGATCCCCAGGATGCTCACGCCCAGCAGAATGAAGCCGAGCCAAGCCACCCAGAAGGCGAACCGGCTTAACAGTTCCGACGATGAAGGCAGCGCAGCCTTGTTGAGTAGTTGAGAAGCGCCTGCGTTTTCCGAAAGCTTGTCGAACCTGATGAGCCGAAGAATGCTGCGCAGACTCACCTTCACGACGTAAGCGATCAGCCACCCTACAAAAGCCAGAATGAGCATCACCATGAGACGAGGAAGGAAGTGGGCGAAACCTCTGGCCAGCTCATGCATTGCCTGAGTCAGTTCGCTGATAATCATTTCCCGCATTGTTGCCTCACTTTCAACCGTTCCACATCTGAAGTAGATACGGCTTCAGCCTTTCGAATTCAAGGCATAAGCTTTCGATATTATTTTCGACCTGGTCGGCAGAAGAGTTGCGGTTCTCCACCACGAACATGAACGCCCTTCCGCGGAACAGGGGAGCCAGAGCTTGGATAATGTGATCTCGATTGATCACAGACTTGTGATACGCAGCGGCAAACTCGTAAACCGTTCTGACCCACAATTCTGCAGGGTAACGAAAATCGTCTTCGCCCAGGACGGCGATTCGCTTGATTTCCTCCAGCGTGGGAGGGGAAAGAATTGACTGGAACACAGAGTCCAATTCAACAACTCCACTCGAGAACATTTCTCTTAGTCGTTTCCGGTTTACTCGAAGAGGCTCCAAAGTGAATTCCGGCTCGGGCCCGGTAGTCGCCACCGGCTGGGAACCGGATGCGGCACTCCAGAAAGGAAAGTCTGGTTCTAGCGCTGAAAACAGGCTACCCACAGTTTGTCGTAACGCCGGCACGAGATCCGCGGCGCGTCGCTCGACGTGGGCCTTGCCTCCAAGGAAGGCCTGGGAAACACGGCATCCCCCCGTGATCGCGGCCAGGGTTAAGCGGAGCTCGAGATCGCTGCCTTCTGTCCCACTACCCCACGAAGTTTGGCCGAGAAATTGACTTCCCAGGCGACCCGAAAACCCAAATTCGGTGGCATACGGTTCACGGATTCTGACCCCGTAGACTGCGCGGGACATCGGGTACAGCAAATTTGTTATGAGGATTCCCGCGAACTTATGCCGGCGGTAGGTGGGGGTCACAAAATCGACGCCATCTTTATAAATGGGCATCAGAAGCTTTGAAAGCCATTCGGGTTCGACATTCGACGATTCCGGTGACATCACTACACAGGCTTTGGCGCGCAGTAGTTCGGCAGCCGACAGAATTATCCGCAAAACACCGCCGCTCGCTGTGTGGCTCGAATACTGCGTACTAATTGAATGTAGGGTGCGAAGTGCATACAGGTTCGAAGCGCGATGGATGTCATCGATAGAGATACCTGTGACCAGTTCGGGAGTGCCATCCCGCGATCCGGCGTCCACATTGATGATTGCCGCGCGTTCTCGGGGGAACCATCTTAGAATGCCACTCTGAATTTGTTGAACTATCAACCCGACGGTCTTGACATTATTGTGAGTAGGCAAGCCCACGAGGATATCTACTTCGCCTATGTTGATCAGTTGACGAAGCAGATCATCGGTAAGAAAACTTTCCTCTGCCAACTTGATCTCCGAGAGAAGTGGTATCGGGCGTTCTTGCATAATTGCATTCTGCGACATCGTTTTCACTGTCTTCGCGTTCAGATCCGTCGCAGTCGGAACCAGTAAAACTGGTAAGGTCCCATGGTTAGAAGATAGGGCAGGTCACCCACCCGCGGGAACACATTCTTGCCAAACATCTCTATCAGAATATTCCCCTTGTATCGTCTGAGATTTAATTCCACCGCCTGGGCTGCGCTCGAAAGGTTATTGACCACCAGAACAGTCTCGTTGCCGAATTGCCGTACATACGCCAGTACCCTGTGGTTGGCTGGATAAAGAAACTCTATCGATCCATTTCCGAACACCCGGGTCGACGTCCGAATCGCTATCATGCGGCGCATCCAGGAGAGGAGCGAATGTTCGGTCCGCTTTTGCGACAAGACGTTCACCGCCGGATAACCGTACACCGGATTCAGGATGAGCGGTGCGTACAGGCTCTCCGGATCTGCGATGGAAAAGCCACCGTTCCATCCTCCGCTCCACTGCATCGGGGTCCTCACTCCATTCCGGTCACCCAAATTGATGTTATCGCCCATTCCGATTTCATCGCCGTAATAAATGATTGGAGTACCGGGTAGCGACATCAAGATTCCGTTCATCAACTCGATGCGCCTTCGATCATTGTCCAATAACGGAGCGAGCCGGCGTCGAATTCCGAGGTTCAGCCGCATCGTCTTGTTTTGGGCATAGGCGTCATACATGTAGTCTCGCTCCGTGTCCCGGACCATTTCCAACGTCAGTTCGTCGTGGTTTCGGAGAAACAGACACCACTGGCATGAGGCAGGAATTTCCGGGGTCTGCTGCAGGATTTCGGTAATCGGCTTGCGGTCCTCCAATTTCACTCCCATAAACATCCTCGGCATCAATGGGAAATGAAATGCCATGTTAAATTCATCCCCGTCGCCGAAATATGGACGAAGATCCGCGGGCCTCTGATTGGCTTCTGCCAGGAGCATCCGGCCAGGAAATTGTTCATCGAGTTTTTGACGCAACTCTTTCAGGATTTCGTGGGTTTCCGGCAGGTTCTCGCAATTCGTTCCCTCTCGTTCCACCAGGTACGGGACCGCGTCCAGTCGGAAGGCATCGACACCCATCTCCAGCCAAAACTTCATCACATTCCACATCTCTGCCCGAACGGCAGGGTTGTCGTAGTTGAGATCGGGTTGGTGACTAAAGAAGCGATGCCAGTAGTAGGATTTCGAAATCGGATCCCAGGCCCAGTTGGACATCTCGGTATCGAGGAAAATAATCCGAGCTCCCTTGTACCGGGTGTCGGTATCGCTCCACACATACCAATCACGGCGTGGATTGTCTTGGGTACTTCGCGACTCTTGAAACCAGGGATGCTGCTCGGATGTATGATTCAGCACCATTTCGATGATGACCCGGATCCCCCGCTCGTGGGCCGATCCTAGGAATTTCTTGAAGTCCTCTACAGATCCGTAGTTTGAATGGACAGAGTTGTAATCCGCGATGTCGTAGCCATCATCCCGCAGAGGCGAGGGGAAAAATGGCATAAGCCAGATGGTGTTGATCCCCAGTTCCTGGAGGTAGTCGAGCTTCTGTTCGAGTCCTTGAAAGTCGCCGATACCATCCCCATTGCTATCGTAGAAGGCGCGAACGTGAACTTGGTAGATGATCGCATCCTTGTACCAGAGCACATCCTGCTTTAGTGGCAAACCCGCTCCCTCCTGGAATACCTGAGTATCGCTCCGCAGAGCACGTCAATGGGGAAGTTTATATGAAGCGCTGACCGGATGGGGAAACATGGCCATCAGGTTTTGCAACCCAGAGTAACGAGTTAAAGATAGAACAATGGGAGCCGATTCGTACCAAATGCCAGATGTAGAACACCATCGACGTGATAGGACGTTCTGGCCTTCGCCTACGAATGCTGCAAAACCAACGGTGGAGCGGCAGGAGTGGATAGTCAGAGGTTCGAGGACATCGAGGCGTACGGAGTCGGCCGTTGGTTGGACGAACTGGCACAAGAGCTGAAAAGTCGAACGTATCAACCGTTACCCGTACGGCGCGTTTATATTCCCAAGCCAGACGGGAAGCAGCGGCCGTTAGGAGTGACCGCCATCTGAGACAGGGCGGCGGAAATGGCGGCAGTGTTGGTCCTCGAACCTATCTTTGAGGCTGACCTGCAGCCGGGGCAGTACGCCTATCGCCGAGACCGCAGCGCGTTGGACGCTGTAAAACGTCTCCACAAGCTGATCTATGCTGGCCATCAAGAAATTGTTGACGCAGATCTCAGTGGCAACTACGACAGTATTCCGCGTGCCGGGCTACTCAAGTCGGTCGCTCGTCGGGTGGTGGACGGAGCCATGCTGCATCTAGAATCTCGCATCTTGCAAGTGAGCATCTTCAAGACTTTGCAAAGGAATTTGCGCAGCGTGGACTTCAGTAAGGTATTGCTGGACGTTGTGACTATCGCGGATGAAGTCGATTCACAATTGAA
>Ga0182024_10007054_pt1 | contig 24385 bp, 18 predicted proteins | sample P32metaG_FD_120480 | JGI IMG/M metagenome (GOLD analysis project Ga0182024, IMG submission 120480) | Permafrost microbial communities from Stordalen Mire, Sweden - P3-2 metaG (Illumina Assembly) | ecosystem: Environmental > Terrestrial > Soil > Wetlands > Permafrost | place: Sweden: Stordalen...
CGCCGCGATCGCAAAGCCGGTCCCGACGCCGAGCGAGCCGAGCGCGCCCGGATCCATCCACTGTCCCGGCCGCCGCGGTCGCACCGCCTGCGCCGAGATGGTCACCACGTCGCCGCCGTCGCCGATGTACACCGTGTTGTCCGCCAGAAACTCGTTCAGTTCCCACGCGACCCGGTACGGATGAATCGGCACGCTGTTCGACTTGAACAGCGGCATCAGCTTCTCGGTCGCGACGCTCTCCGCCTGCGAAAGCTCCTTGAGCCACTGCTGGCGCATCTGACGCTTGTCACCCTTGATCCGTCCCGTGGCGGCTTGCAGTACGGCGCCGAGAATGGCGCCCGGATCGCCGACCAGCCCGAGGTCGATGTCGCGATTCTTGCCGACCGTGCGGTAGTCCATGTCGATTTGCACCAGCTTGAGTTCCTTGCTGATGCGCTTGCCGTACCCCATCCGAAAATCGAACGGCGTGCCGACGATCACCAGTACGTCCGCCTTGGCAAACGCCTGGGACCGTGTACGGTCGAAATGATGCGGGTCGCCGGGCGGCAGGAGGCCGCGGCTCGCGCCGTTGAAGTATCCGGGAATGTCCAGGCCGCGAAGCAACGCAACGGCCTCGTTCTGGCCACGTGCGGTCCAGACCTGCTGACCGTAGAGGATGGCGGGACGCTCCGCATTGACGAGGATGTCGGCGAGCTTTTCGATGTCTCGAGGGTCCCCGATCGAATGGGTGGAGGCACGGTACTTCCCAGCCTGCGGAACGACCGCCTTGGTCAGCTCCACTTCGCGGTCCAAAACGTCACGGGGAATTTCGAGGTACACGGGGCCGGGGGCGCCGTTGAATGCCTCGCGGGCCGCCATGGAGATCATGTCCGCCACGCGCTCGGTGCTCGAGACGCTCGCCGCGAATTTCGTGATCGGCGTCATTATGTCGACGTGCGGCAGGTCCTGAAGGGATCCCATCTTGTGCTGCGTCAGCGCACCCTGGCCGCCGATATGCAGCACGGGACTCTCCGAGCGGAATGCGGTCGCGATCCCGGTCACCGCATTGGTGCAGCCGGGACCCGCAGTGGTGACCACGCATCCCAACTTGCCCGTTTGACGGGCATAGCCGTCGGCAGCGTGCGCTGCGACCTGTTCGTGACGTACGTCGATGATGCGGATACCCTCGTCCACGCAGCCATCGTAGATATCGATGATGTGACCGCCGCACAGCGTGAAGATGGTGTCCACTCCTTCGGTCTTCAACGCCTTCGCCACCAGATGCCCGCCCGATACCACGCCGGCTTCGCGGCTCTTTCGCTGCAGGGTGTCTTCTGCGGTAGTGGACTTGGATTCCGCCGCAGCGGGATTAACGGTTGCCATGTTTGCCTCCAGTTAGAGATTCGGCTCGGCCGCCCGGTGGGGACAGCACGTTGAGTGTGAAGTGCTATCGGCGCGGCGATGATTCCGCGGCCGCCGCTGCATTCTTGCGGCCCGTGACGAGATGCGGGCTCCTAGTTGTCACGCGCGATGCCCGACGGCGTCAGCACGCTTGCGGGAGGGAGATCGTTGCTCGCGGCCATGAGCTTGCGCCGCAGGGGCTTGAGCACGAACAAGGCCAAGGCCACCACGACGAAGTTTATTATGGCGGTAACCGCGAAGACGGCATGCCAACTGCCGGTCGATGCTTTGATCACGTTGGCGAGCGGCACGAGGAACGCCGAAGTGCCCTTCGCCGTGTAGAGCAGGCTGAGATTCACCGTGGCGAATTTCGCTCCAAAACTATCGGTGCAGGTCGAGGGAAATAGGCTGAAGATCTCACCCCATGTCAGGAAGATCATAGCGGCGAAGAGCACGAACGCCCATGGCGCGGTGCCCAGCGAGCCCAACAGCCAATAAGCCACTCCACCCAAACCGAACGCGATAGCCATCGTGTATTCACGGCCGATGTGATCGGAAATCCAGCCGAACAACGGACGTGCCGCACCGTTGGCGAGATTGTCGATGATGAGCGCGGCGGTCAGCGTCGTCGCGCCGAAGAACACGATCGTGTTTCCAACGTTGAAGTCTTTCGCAATGGGCGCAATCTGTGCGGTCGCCATCAGGCCGCTGGCCGACACCAAGACAAACATTATGTAAAGCAGCCAGAACACCGGCGTCATCAGCACCTCCTTCGGCGTAAAGCTGCGTACCGACTGAATCAACTTCGGCGTGGAGACGGCGGAAAGCTCGCCCGGTTCCGGTCCGCGCAAGAACCACGCCAGGACGAAGACGACGACGCCTTGGATCAGTCCGAACCAAAGGAACGCCGATTCATAGCCGTAGGTCGCGATGACGTAGCGAATGGGAATGACGGTGAGGGCGGCGCCAGCACCATATCCCGCAGCGGTAAGACCCACCGCGAGGCCTCGCCGGTCGGGAAACCACTTCACCGCCATACCGACGCAAGTCGCGTAAATCGCACCGCCGCCGATGCCTGAGATCACGCTGCCGAGATACAGCAGCGACAACGTGCCGGCATGCGCATCGATGACCCAGCCGAGAGCCACCATGATGCCGCCGAAGGCGACCACGAGCTTCGGCCCCCGTTGCGGACCGAGTATATCGACAATCCAGCCCTCGATCGGCGTAAGCCACGTCTCGAGAGCGATGAAAATCGCGAACGCGACCTGAATCGAGGCGATCGTCCAGCCGTGCGCCTTATTGATCGGATTGACGAAAAGCGTCCAGCCATACTGCAGATTCGCGATCATCATCATGCAGACAATGACGAATATAAGATTGATCCAGCGCGCCGAAGCGCCTGCCTGAGACTTGATCGCGTAATTGGAAGTCGCGTTCATGTAGTTTTCCTTCTGCGCGCGTGTGATGAATGGCGCAAGCAAGGGTCAAGGCGTGCAAGTACGTGATGGAATGCAAATACGGCAAGTGTTCCCAGACCTTGGGTGTTCACCCGCAAAAGCGAATATGCGACGCCTCGCCCCAAACTGCCCCCCACTGGAACGTCCGCCGTGCCACCGGTCGGGCATCCCCCAGCCATGATTTATGTCGTGGTATACCATATATGAACAGTTTCCGGCCTGTCAACTTGGCGATACATTATTTTTTTGCATGAATGCGCGGCAGGGTATCCATAAGCTGCGGCGGCATCCGCGCACTGTTGCGAATGCGCAACTAGCGGGGGGCGGGCAATCGTGGGATCGGCAAAGGCCAGCTGCGAGGCGGGCATAAACCCTGAGTTAACGTGCCGGCTGCGCCTCACGCGACCATATGATATATCTAGAAAACTTCGAGAGGGCAGGGAAATGAACAGCATTACCAAATTGGTCCAACGGGCCGCGCCAGCCGCGCCGCTCACCTTGAGCCCCTTGAACGCCACCAGCCTGCGCGATCAGGCCTATACGCTGTTGAAGAACGCCATCGCGGAGACCGACATTTATGACCCGGCACAGGAACTGCGTCTCGACGAGCGCCAATTGACGGCTGCGCTGGGGGTGAGCCGAACTCCCATTCGAGAGGCGCTCTCGCTGCTGGAGCAAGAGGGCTTCATCAGAACCGCGCCCAGGCGGGGCATCTACATCATTCGAAAATCCAAGCGCGAGATCATCGAGATGATCCAGATGTGGGCGGCGCTCGAATCGATGGCAGCGCGGCTCGCAACCCTGCACGCAACGGATGCAGAGATCGCCACGCTCAGGCACCTGTTCGACGAATTTCAAAACTCGCCGCCATCCGAGCACCTGTGCGAATACTCGGACGCGAACATCGCTTTTCACACAGCAGTGATCGCCTTGGGCGGGTCACAAACCTTGGTGGACGCCACACGTAATCTTCTGATCCACGTGCGCGCCATCCGCAGGGCGACAATCGCTCAGGACAATCGCGCCGCGCGCTCGATCGTGGATCACTTGAAAATAATCGAGGCACTGGAGAAGCGGGACACCGAACTGGCGGAACGCCTTACGCGCCAGCACACGCTGGACCTCGCGGAGCACGTCGATCGGCATTGCGACTTCCTGGGGTGAATCGGCCCTAGCACCGTGCGGCGAAGGTCATCTCGCCGATGCGTCGCCCCATACACCCAGGGTGGGCATCGCATCGGATTCGCCCTGGCCCACACTCGCCTCGTAAGGTCTCAGATATTTCGAAACACCGACGGCGCACACCCGGCCCTCCACCGCAGCGGGAGCTACCGCCTTTAGACCGGCGCGCGTATCAGGATCCAAGAGCGCTGCCTGAAACGCATCGGGATCGATCCAGGCCGGCACCCCGGATTCAATCCGCAAATAGACCCTCCCCGTCTGCTGGGAGGCGAAATTGACGAACCGGAATCCTTCGACGCAGCGTCTGAGAAATCCCGCGTTGTCCTCCGCGGCCAGCGATTGCCGGTCCCGGTAGAGCTCCGCGGGCGTCGAGGCATCGACAAAAACCCGCCCGTAGCGGTCGATGTCGAGCATGCGCTTCACGTCCAATATGTTCACGGTGTCGTTGTCGCCGAAGACCGCCGTCCGCGGTCGCTCGCCAAGCGCCACCGAATTATCCAAAAATTCGAACCGGATGCGTTTGTCGTTGCGGTGCGCCCAGGTGAAGAACACGTTGGGAATGCCGGTATAGGCATCGACCGCATGCGCCAGAGTGTCATCGACGGCCTTGTAGCGCCCGAACTCCAGTCCGCGCTTCCAGGCCCGCTCCACCAGTTGCTCCGGCGGCGTGATCATGAAGAAGAGGAATACCGTTTGGCCGAAGCGCGTGAGCAGGTTGCTCCCCTCCTCGTCAGAATCCGGCGCGAAACTGTCGAAGCGGAATCGGTCGATGAGCAGGTGAGTCATGTTGCCAGCGGCGTATTTTCGGGCCATGTATCTATCGAGCTTGCGGTCGACGATCTGCAGTTCTTCCGCAGTGAACGCTCCCGCGTACTTGTAGGCCGCCCCGAGCGTCCCGTAGTCCAGCAATTGTTTGCGCCAGATGTCGGGGCTGATCAGCGCGAAATCGCTCCATTCGACGCCGATATCGCCAGCCAGCTTCTTCTGCAGCAAACGCAGCGTGCTCTTGCCAGACGCCGACGCTCCTTTGGTATTGATGACTACGGGCCGATCCTGGCGAGGCAGCAGTCCGTAACCCTCGACCTCTGCGGCGCGCCGCAGCAGTGGGTCGATGGCTCCGCCGATCGCATCGCTCGCGAACGAGTTGCACGCCAGATCGCGCGCGAGCGGCACGATCATGTCTCTCGTGCCCCAGGCAGACCCGTGCGTGGTGAACAGCCCCGATAGGATTTTCGCGAGCGTCCGATACGCGAGCCGCGTCATCGGGTCGCGCACTGCGTCCGCGCGGCGCTCGCACTCCGCGATGTGGCCGGCATCCCAGGCGCACTCGGAGGGTGGCGGCGGCGGCGGCGCGCGCCGCGATTTCCAGAACGCAAAGCGTGGCGCTCGGGGAGCCTCCGCCGGCTTCGGTCCGCGCATCACATCGGCCCACGCCGTCTCCACGGCGTCGGCAACCTGCCGCCGCGCCTCCTCGAAGGTTGCGGTGATCGAGTGCATCTCGGGCTTCAGATAATCGGTCAGTATGCGGTTTGCGATCCTGCGAAAATTGATGCCGAGATCCCCGATTCGCGAGCCGTCGGGCACGACGAAGTCAGCCGTGACGCGGATCAGGAGCTCGTGGAGCGCCAATCGCTCGGGACGAAATACCACGAGCTCGCTCAATCCGAAGCCGGTCAAACCGCGAAGCTCCTCCGCCGCCGCGAGCGTCGAGAAATTATTCTCCGGTCGAAAGATTGTCTCGAGATGCCGCCACTCCTTGGGCGCTTGCGACTTGAGGCCGGGATTCCACGGCCCGGCCGGCTCTTCAGCGGCATTTGATGCGATCGCGCCCATGCGTTGGCTCCTAAATGTAGACGCCCACGTCGATTTGCGGCGCGCTTTCGGCGCCGAGTTTGCAAGCGTCGGGAAACATCTGGATCTCCGGCACCTCTCCCCGAAGCAGCTTTCTCTGCACATCCTCCCAATATTCGATATTCAGAAGATCCAGGTTCTCGTCCCGGAAACAGTTTCTCGCATATCGGTTCATGATCTGCATCCCGTGCTGGAGCTCCTCTGGCAGGAAAAGGACGCCCTCTTCGAAGAACCAATCGGGGACGGTTTCTTCGCCGGGCTCCCGGTCCCGATTGGTGCGGATCTTGACGTCCGTGAGCTTTTCGACGGCGTCGTAATCGAACAAGAACACCCGGCCGTAGCGCCCGACCCCATAGTTTCGGGAGTCGAGGTCGCGGTTGAAGATGTTGGTCGCCGCGTTGTTTCGGATGCATTGCCCCAGGTTTATGATGACCTCCCGGGTCTCGCTCTCCGAAGCGTTCTCCAGAAACACCGGCAGCGGAATGATCTTCAACTGCACGATCAACGTGCGAAGCATCACGCCGTCTCCATCCACGTGCACGGTCTCGGCCGATTCGCGGCAAAGTTCCTCCAGAAAATCTGAGTCGAACATGTCTCGATCCAAGCGCAGATTGAAGTACATGACGTTGTCCAGCATGCTGCCTGCGCGGTTGATCTCGTGCACCAGCCGGTATTTCTCGATCACTGCGGCGACGCCGGGGTACGCCCCCCATTTATAGGATGTGGTCGGGTGGTCGCGAATGACCTTCAAATGATAGGCGCACCCCTCGAAAGTGAACCCTAAGGCCACGGTGCCGGCCGCACCGGGAGAGCGCTGGAAACGTTGTCCGCTCGCCTGCATCTGTTCGATGATTTCGTTGAGAATCGCAACCTTGCCGACATGGTTGAAGCCTATCGTCGAATAGTGGTGGCCCAACGGCCGCCGCGGCATGAGACTGTAAAGGAACACGCAGGTTTGATAGTAAAGCCGGGTGGTAACGTGGAAATTGGCCAGCGCCGAGCTGAATAGGCCATGAATGTCCGCGACCCGATGCAAGACCGCCTCGGCGTAAATGCCTTGGGAGCTGTTCTGCAAGGCGACGACGAACGGGACGATGCTGTCGTCGCTCCTTACCCATCGACCCACGACGAAGACGCGGCGGTCGCGGAAAAACCCGGCTTCGACCACCTCGAGCGCCACCGGTGCGGGTTCGCCCTCGGAGCCATAGAGAAGCGGCTCGACACGTTCCACGATGCGCTGAGAATCGTCCTGCAAATCCCGGAAAGGCACCGAAAATCCCGGCACCCTCAGGAAATGGGCGATCAACTCCGCGTCCACATGCGAGGGGATGAGCATGCGCCGATGCACCGATGCCATGGAAAAGGCTCGCAGCTTGCTCGGCGGAGGAAATGAATAAGCGACCGGCCGCCAAACTTCCTGGCAGATATTGCGTCGGAGCGAGTGGGCAAAGCTGAAGGCGGTATCGGCCTCATAGCGGTCGACAATCATGGCGACGAACAGCCGGTCAATTGCCTCCCACAGGACGGCATCGTCCGAGAGAGCCGGGCACGCGGCGAGCACCCTCGGGCCATGCTCGGATATGTAACGGCTGTACAGCCCGAGGCGCTCCTTGCTGATGCGGATGGAGGCGTGGGGATCCATGAGCTCGAAGGCGCATTTCGCCCGATAGGGGTATTCGCATAGCAGCGTGTAAAAGTCATCGAAGATGGCGAGTATCAGCTGGGCGGTGGCGGCAATTCGTGACCCATCGGTGCAAGTCTCCAGGCGCGCGTACGCCTGTTCCATGGGAGAGTCATTGGACTTCATGCTGTATGCTAAACCTTCGGCCGCTGTATTCATCAAGCTACCCTCGCCTCATTGCGGTCGGCCTTGGGATGTCGTCAACGTCCATATAGACAACATACCGACCAGTTGGTATGCTTACCTCATGGAGCATGGACCCGAAGCAGAGCCGCCACCAAAGGCAGGGGCACGAAAGAAGCTGCTGGATGCAGCGCTGTCGCGCATCCGCCAGAAAGGCTATTCGTCGACCTCCGTCGACGAGCTCTGCGCCCAAGCCGGCGTCACCAAGGGAGCGTTCTTCCACCACTTCAAGAGCAAGGACGCGCTGGCTGTCGCTGCGGCCAATCATTGGTCCGACGTCACGGGCGCGATTTTCGAGACTGCACCCTACCATCGGCACGCCGACCCTCTCGATCGCGTGCTCGGATACCTCGATTTCCGAAAGGCGATACTCAAAGGGGAAATCGCCGAGTTCACCTGTCTCGTCGGAACGATGGTGCAGGAGATCTATGGCACCCATGAGGACATCCGTGAGGCCTGCGAGTCGAGCATTTCAGATCACGCTGCCGAGGTTGAAGAGGACATCGCCGCGGCGATGAAGCGTTATAGGATTCGCGCACCCTGGACCGCCGAGAGCCTGGCGTTGCATACGCAGGCGGTTCTGCAAGGCGCCTTCATCATGGCGAAGGCCAGGGGAAGCGCGGCTGTCGCAGCCGCGAGCATCGATCATTTGCATCGTTATATCGAGCTGTTGTTCCAACCCGCCATACGCAAACGAAAGGAGACATTATGAGCACGAACAATACCTACCTCGCCGTGTTCCTCGGCAGCAAAAACAGTCCTCGACGAGCGGCATGGGACGCGCTCCCCGAAGGCGAGCGCCGTGCGAAGGAGCGGGAAGGCATGACGGCCTGGCAAGCATGGGTCGAGAAGCATCATGCGGCGATCGTTGCGATGGGCGGCCCATTGGGAAAAACCAAGAAGGTCACTCAACGCGGGATAAACGATACGAGCAATGAGATGGGCGCCTTTACGGTGGTGCGCGCGGATTCACACGAGGCTGCCGCGAAACTCTTCGAGATGCACCCGCACTTTTCCATTTTCCCCGGCGAGTCCGTGGAAATCATGCCCATCCTGCCGATTCCCGGCGCTCCGGGGGGCTGATCATGCCAAATACCGTGCGACTCCATCGAGTCTTGGCCGCCAAGCCCGAGAAAATCTGTCGGGCTTTCATCGAGCCGGACGCAATGGCCAAATGGCTGCCGCCGAATGGGTTCACCGGCACCGTTCATCACCTGGATGCGAAACCCGGCGGTTCGTACCGCATGTCCTTTCGGAACTTTACCACCGGCGATAGCCACTCGTTCGGCGGCCGGTACGTCGAACTCGTCCCCGGCGAGCGCCTGCAGTACACCGACAGGTTCGAAGATCCGAACTTCCCCGGAGAGATACGAGTGACGGTGACGCTCCGGAAAAGCGCATTCGGCACTGAAGTCAACATCGTGCAGGAGGGCCTGCCGGATGCTCTTCCGGTCGAAGCCTGTTACCTCGGATGGCAGGAGTCGCTGCGCAACTTAGCCAAACTGGTCGAGCCTGAAATCACCGGATGATCGAGCGCGGCCGCGGCGCGACCGCGTATCGGCAATTTCCTACACGAGCCCCGGTTAACTACCGACTAGGGTGTTCTCCCACCGTCGGTATACTCCTGACCCATACTTACATTAATTGACGTTTCAGACCTAAAAGCGCCATGGGCAAGGCGCGCCTAGTTCAAATCCTCGGAGACCACCATGACGTTCACACTTCGGCGGCGCACTTGGCTACCCGCGCTCGCTCTATTACCCGCGTTCGTTCTATCCATGCTCCCAGCCATCAGCATGGCGCAGTTCGGAGTCAGCGTTTCGGTCAATGTCGCGCCGCCGGAGATGCCCGTGTACGAGCAGCCGCCCATCCCGGGCGACGGCTACCTGTGGTCGCCGGGCTACTGGTATTGGAACGATGATGCCCAAGATTACTATTGGGTCCCGGGGACCTGGGTGGAAGCGCCGCAACCGGGCCTGCTTTGGACTCCGGGTTACTGGGGCTACAACAACGGTGCCTATGCTTGGAACGTCGGGTACTGGGGTCCCCACGTAGGCTTTTACGGCGGCGTGAATTATGGCTTCGGCTACGGCGGCAGCGGCTACGAAGGCGGCTACTGGCAGGGCGGCCATTTGTTTTATAACACGGCCGTGGTCAACGTGGGCACCACCCACATCAGCAACGTGTACGTCAAAAACGTCACCGTCAATAACGTCACCGTGAATCGGGTGAGCTACAACGGCGGCAGCGGTGGAATCTCGGCGAGACCCACCGCCACCGAGGAGAGTTACGCCAAGGAACGACACGTCGAGCCATCGGCTGCCCAAAAGAAGCAGGTCGAAGCCGCCCGTTCCAATCCGGCCCTGCAAGCGAAGGCGAATCATGGCAACCCGCCGATTGCCGCATCTGCGAAGCCCGGTGAGTTCACCGGCAAGGGTGCGGTCGCCGCGCGAGGAGCGCCTGCCCATCCGGAAGCGCCCGCCGCTCACGCCGCCCCCGCAGCACGCGAGACGGCGCACCCTGCGAAGCCCGCAACGCACGAGACGGCGCATCCTGCGAAGCCCGCAGAGCATGAGGAGCCGGCGCCGCATACTGCGGCGGCAGTACATCCGGCTGCGCCCCGCCCTGCGGCCAAAGAGCGCGCGGCGCCCCGTCCTGCCACCCCGGCCCCCGAACGGCCGGCAGCCGAAGAACGTCGGGAGCCCGCGGAAGCCTCTCACCCGGCGCCGGCGGCCCATCCGGCGCCCGCGCACCCTGCAGCGCCCGCGAAGCCGGAACCGCAGCGTACCGATGAGCATCCTGAGCCCCGGGGATAATGCAAGTCCGTCACGACGCGGCCGCTCATCGATTCACCACCGAGGTGGACGAAGAGCGCGCCGTGCTCGATTACAGCCTTTCAGCCGGTGTCATGACGATCACCCATACGGGCGTGCCCAAGCCCATTGAGGGCCGTGGCATCGCCGGTGAATTGATGCGCGAAGCGCTGAGCGCCGCGAAAAGCAACGGCTGGCGGGTGGTGCCGGTTTGCTCATATGCCGCGGCGTACATCGCCAGGCATCCCGAAGAAGCTCCCGGGAACAGTTCGAACCAGCATCAAAGCGACCTGTTGGACGAGGCGCTCGAGGAGTCCTTCCCGGCGAGCGACCCGCCCTCGGTCGGGCAGATCTCTTAGCCCGAGCGTGTCACTTTTGCAGCATCGGGTTGCCTTCGTGGGCGACCAGCAGGTCATGCATGTCGTTCGCGTGCTCTTCTTCCACAGCCAGAATGCTCACCAGCATGTGCCGGGTGGACGGGTCTCGATCGCTGAAGTAGCGAATGAGCTCGCGGTAATGCTCGACGGCAATTCGCTCGGCGACGAGATTCTCCTTGATCATCTCGATCAAGTTGCTCGCATTTCCGTATTCCGAGGCTGACCGGGAGGCTAGCCCCGTCGGATTGAAATCCGGCTTGCCGCCCAGTTGATTGATGCGCTCCGCCACCTCCATCGCGTGCTCCTGCTCTTCCTTGGCATGCGTGGCGAATTCCGCCTTGACGCTTTCGCTGGAAATCCCGGTGGCGGCGACAGCGTGCATGGTGTAGCGGAGGACGCATACCAGTTCGGTGGCGAGGACGGCTTGCAGGATTTCGATCGTCTTTTTGACGTCCCCTCCATAATTCTGGGTGACGCTGCCTTGCTCGAGGTGTTGCCGAGCCCGGTCTCGTAAGGTCTTGACGTCGGTCAGAAAGGGTTTGGAATTGTCCGACGCGGTGCTGCTGTCCATCTTGTTCTTACTCCTGCAAAGAGAATGGCGGGGAATCGAACGAGTTTTATACCATTCGTGTTTCCCTTTTATTCACCAAGCGCGGATGACTCGGCTGTAGGACTAAGGAGCCGCGTTCCGTCAGCGCGCCGCCGACACGGACGCGGTTCTGCGTCGAGGGCGCATTGGTGAGGCGGCGCGTCTCATGACAGCGCGGCGGCGAGGCCATGCACCAGCGGGCCCAGCTTGGGGGGATTGGCCTCGAAAGTGGGTCTCACACCGTATTCCGTCAGGACTGACGTGCATACCGGTCCTATCGATGCGACCACCACCGCGTTCAAAAGTCCGGCAAGCGCCGCGCTGCGATTCATCCGTTCGGCGACCGCGTATAGATTTCTCACCTGCGCGGCGCTGGTGAAGACGACGGCATCCACCTTCGACGACGAAAGCGCTTCGATCAGGCGCACGAGCGGACCGGTATCCGCGGGCAGCGCCCAGCGATAGGTCGCGATCTCCTCGACCGCCGCGCCCCGAGCGGCGAGTGCATCGCAAAGTTTCGGATTTGCCTCCCCATAGCGCTGCACGAGCACCCGCCCGCCTTTCAACGCGACCGCGGCCACCGCATCGAGCACGGTGTCAGTGGTAAAGGGTGCCGCGGCTCGAATGTCGATGCCCACGCCGCGCGAATTCAGTTCGCCCAAAGGCTTCGGTCCGCGGACCGCCACCACCGCCTTGTTGAGCATGCGCATCAGAGCGGGAGTCGAACCGAGCGCTTCGGCGGCCTCGAACAGTGCCCGCGTGCCGACCGCCGTCTGGAAGATCGCCATCGTAAAAGGCCGCGCTTCACAGCCGTCCAGCAGCGCCGCCCACCGTTTGGAATCGACGTCCGGCACCTCCTCGAGCGCCGGCGCAGGCATCGGAACGCCACCCCGGCGCGCGATCAGCTCCGCCAGATGTTCGCCGGTTCGCGTTTCGAGAATCGCCACGATCTTGGATTTCATGACTATCCTCCGATCAATCCTGCCGTCACGTTGATCGCAAACCCCAGAATCGAAGCGTTGAAGAGGAAGGAGATCAACTCGTGCGCAATGACGACCTTGCGAATCGAGCTGCGCGTGGTGAGCACGTCGGCAGTCTGGCACGCGGCGGCGATGGTAAAGGAGAAATAGGCGAAGTCCCAGAACGCCGGCATCTCGGTCTGGGGAAACGACAGAGGCCGTTCGGCTTTCCCCACGCTGTAGAACATGTCGGCATAGTGCGTGGTGAACATCGTGGGGACCAGCAGCCAGGAATCGATCAAGGTCGCCGCCGCCAGCGCGAAGTGTCCGATGCGCTCGCGGCCGACAACATGCCTGAGGCTCGCGAGCGGCTCGACGATCGCGATGAGGCTGAGGAGTGCCGCCACGGTCACCACCACGAGCAAGAAGGGGGCCGTTTCATCTTCTTCGATGTAGCGCGAGCAGATCTGCTCCGCCGTCAGACGCGACATCCAGATGTACACCAGCACCAGGAACAAGGTCACCCCCGTATCCCAGCCGACGAGCACGCGGCTCAATAGGGACCAGCTCGGAGGGAGGCAACAAAATGCGGCGGCGCCGGCACCCAAGGCGATCCAAATCCTGGGGTGATAACGCACCAGCTTGATCACGGAATCACAATCTCGAGGTGTCCCAACCGCCCCCCAAGGCCTCGATGAGCGATAAATCCGCGACCAGCTGGTTCTGTTGCGCGGTGAGAAGGGCCTCTTGGTCGGAGACCAGCGCCTGAATATCGGTGATCACGGTGGTGTACGCAACCGTACCGGCATTGAACTGATTCAGCGCCACATCCGCCGCCGTTTGGGCGTACTTGACCGCTTGCGCCTGGTATTCAGACTCCTGTCGCAGCACGCGTAACGCCAGTAGTGCATCTTCGACCGATTGAAATGTGGTGAGGACCGTCTGGCGGTAGTTTGCCACATATTGATCGTAGGTCGCGCGGGCGTTCGCCACCGCGGCCATCTGAGACCCCCCTTGAAACAGCGTGTCGTTCGCGGTCGCGCCGAGCGACCAGATGCGATTGCCGACATTGAACAAGCTGGACAGCGGATCGCCCACGTAGCCGCCGAGCGCGGTCAAACTGATGGTCGGAAAGTAGGCGCCGATGGCAACGCCGATCAACGCGTTCTCCTCCTGCATCTGACGTTCGGCGGCTGCGACGGCGGGATTGCGCTCGAGCAACGTCGACGGCAACGTCAACGGCACTTCGGGCACGGTCGCCGTCAGCGGCGCCTCTGGAATGCTGAGCTCCGAGGGCAGGTGCCCGGTCAGAACCGCGATCGCGTGCTCGTAGGTACCCCGCTGCTGCTCCACCGCGACGAGCTGCGCCTCGGTGGCTTGAAGCGCAGCCTGAGCCGCGGCAACATCGCCGTTCGTCGCGGTTCCGGACTTGAATTGATTCTGCGCAATGTCGAGGCCGCGCTTATCCAGAGTGACCGCCTGGCTCAACAGCTTGCGCAGCGAGTCCGAGGCACGCAGATCGAAATAGTCGGTGGCCAAAGTGGCTTGCGCCGAGAGCTGCGCGTTCGCAAGATCCGCCTTGCTTACTTGCACGCCCGCCTTGCGGCTTTCGACCTGGCGTCGCACGCTGCCCCAGATGTCGGGCTGCCAGGACACCGCGGCTTCCAGCGAGAACTGAGTGTGCGAATGTCCGGCGCCGACCGTATTCGACACGGACGTGGTTCCCGTCCCGCCCACGGTGCTCGATACGCTTGTCGCGCCGCCGCCGCCGCCCCCCGCACGCTGGGTTCCGGCGTTGACGGCGAGCGAGGGATACAGCTGCGCCTCCGCCTCCTTGAGCAGGGCGGCAGCCTCGCGGTATTCGGCTTCGTATTGCTTCACGTTCTGATTGGAGATGTTCACCTGACGCTCCAGCTCGTCGAGCTCGGGATCGTCGAATACCGCCCACCAATTTCCGCGCCCGCGGTCGTCCTCCGGGGTGCTCACTTTCCAGCCCGGCGGCAGCTCCTTATAAGCGGGCGGCACGGGCGCACCCGGGCGATGATAGTTGGGACCGACTTTGCACGCCGCCGGCGTGAAGGCGGCGGCCGCAACAGCCGCGATCGCAGTCCAGCGGCCGGCGATTTGCCTCGCGCTATAGCCAAGACGACTCATCCGATGGCCTCCGCCGCTCCGGCATCGGACCAGCGGCGCGGCCAGCGGCGCTTGATCCAACTCTGAAAGCGGTCCAAATACACGTAAATCACCGGGGTCGTGTACAACGTCAGTGCCTGGCTGACGATCAACCCTCCGACGATGGAAATCCCCAGCGGCCTGCGCAGCTCGCCGCCATCTCCGTAGGAGAGCGCGAGCGGAATCGCTCCGAGCAACGCGGCCAGCGTCGTCATCATGATCGGCCGAAACCTGAGCAGGCACGCCTGATAAATGGCCTCGCGCGGCGCGAGTCCTTCCGTGCGCTCGGCATGAATGGCGAAATCGATCATCATGATCGCATTCTTCTTGACGATGCCGATCAGCAGTATCACCCCGATCAACGCGATGATGCTGAACTCGGTATGCCAGACCATGAGCGCAAGCACCGCCCCGACGCCCGCCGACGGCAACGTGGAAATGATGGTGATCGGATGAATGTAGCTCTCGTAGAGCACTCCGAGCACGATGTACACCGCGAGCAGTGCCGCGGCGATCAGCAAGGGTTGACTCGACAGGGATTGCTGGAACGTGCCGGCCGTGCCCGCGAAAATCCCATGGATCGAGGTCGGTAAGTGGATCTGCTCCATCGCCTGTGTCACCGCCCGAGTGGCATCGCTCAGCGACATGCCGGGTTGCAGATTGAAGGAAATCGTCGTGGATGCGAATAACCCATGATGATTCACGGAAAGCCGCGTGGTTCCCGCCGAATAATGGCTCACCGCCGCCAACGGGACCATCGTCTCGACGCTGGCGCTCACCGCGGCACCGCTAGAAACTGCACCGTGTCCGGTGTTTGCGATGGCGTTGGTCAAGGCATTTTGCACTGAATTGCTGACACCGGCGGACGCGGCTCCCGCGACGGCAACGGTGCCTGGAACGCTGCCCGCAAGGCCGCCGGTCCCGGTGCCGGCCGAGGCAGCTCCGATGAGCGGCGTCGTCAACGAGTTCGTCGTCTGCGTGCCGCTCGCCGTGCCGCCGGAGGTGCTCACGTACATGTCCTCGAGCATTGCCGGGCTCTGCCAATAGCGTGGCGCGACCTCCATCACCACGTGATATTGATTGAGCGCGTTGTAGATGGTCGAGACCTGCCGCTGTCCGAACGCATCGTACAAGGCGCTGTCCAGCTGGCCCACCGTGAGGCCGAGCCGCGCCGCCGTGGATCGATCGTAGCTCACCTCGGTCTCGAGCCCCTTTTGCTGCTGGTCCGAATTCACATCCGCGACTATCGGACTGGTCTGCAGCGCCGCGAGGAGCTTCGGGCCCCAGGTGTAAAGATCGGACACGCTGTCGGCCTGCAAGGTGAATTGATATTGAGCATTGGATTGCCGGGCTCCCACGCGGATGTCTTGAACGGTCTGCAGGAACAGCCGTCCCCCGGGCACCTGCGCGAGCTTGGTGCGCAACCGCGCGATCACGTCGTCGGATGATATCTTGCGTACCGATAGGGGCTTCAACAAGACGTATACCGACCCCGTATTGGTCTGCGAGTTCCCGCCGCCGCTGCCGGCACCCGTGTAGCCTGCGACGCTTTGCACAGCGGGATCCTGCTGAACGATGTTCATCAGCTGCACCAGCTTGTCCTTCATCAATTGAAAGGAGATGCTCTGGTCCGCCACGATACCGCCTGTGATCAGTCCCGTGTCCTCCTGGGGAAAGAATCCCTTCGGGATCACAGTGAATAGCAGCACGTTGAGCAGGATTGTGATCAGCAGTCCCAGCATCACCAGCCGCCCGTGCTCTAGCGACCAGGCGAGGGTACGTTCATACCCCGCGATCGCCCGGTCGAACAGGCTCCGCCGGGCCGGCCGATGTGCGCGGCCCGGCAATCGCAGGATCAGGGCGCACATCATGGGCGTCGTGGTAAGCGAGATCACCATGGAGATTGCGATGGCGAGCGACAGCGTCGCCGTGAATTCGCGAAACAGGCGCCCGACGATGCCGCCCATCAGCAGGATCGGAATGAACACCGCCACCAGCGAAACGCTGATCGAGATGACGGTGAAGCCCACCTCCTTGGCTCCGCGCAGCGCAGCCTCGTGCCGCGGCACCCCGTTCTCGACGTGCCGCGAGATGTTCTCGAGCACCACGATGGCATCATCCACCACGAATCCGGTCGCAATGGTGAGCGCCATCAATGACAGGTTGTCCAGACTGAAGCCCAGCAGATACATCCCGCTGAACGTGCCGACCAGCGAGACGGGCACGACCACCGCCGGGACGAGTGCGGCGCGCACATCGCCGAGCGCCAGAAACACCACGAACGTCACCAATGCGACGGCGATCATCAAAGTCCACTTCGTATCCCTGAGCGAGGCCCGAATGGTCGAACTCCGATCCGAGACGATGGTCAAATTCACATCGCTCGGGAGGGAGGCTTGCAGCTGGGGGAGCTCGGCCTTCACCTGGTCGACCGTGTCGATGATGTTGGCGCCAGGTTGGCGCGAGAGGATGACGAGTACGGAAGGAATGCCGTCGGCGCGACCTTCGTTGCGCAGATCCTGGACCGAATCCTCGACATCCGCCACATCGGACAGCAGCACCGCGGACCCGTTGCGATAGGCCACGATCAACGGGCGGTATTCGCTCGCGCGACTGGCCTGATCGTTGGTGTAGAGCTGAAAGCGGTGATCGCCGTCCTCTATCGCGCCCTTGGGGCTGTTGGCGTTCGCCGATGCCAGCGACGCGCGCACGTCCTCGAGTCCGATTCCGTAGCGGAACATGGCCGTGGGATTGAGTTCGACGCGCACCGCCGGCAGCGTCGCGCCGCCGATCGAGACCTGCCCGATGCCGTCGAGCTGCGAGAGACGCTGCTGCAGGACGTTGCTGGCCGCATCGTACAACTGGCCTCGGGTGAGAGTCTTCGAGGTAAGCGCAATGATCATCAGCGGCGCATCGGCGGGATTGACCTTGCGGTAGCTCGGATTGCTCGAGAGGCTCGTCGACACGTCGGCCGAGGCCGCATTGATCGCCGCCTGCACGTCGCGCGCCGCGCCATTGATGTCGCGATCCAGGTCGAACTGCAGCGTGATGCGCGTCTGCCCGGTGGAGCTCGAGGAGGTGATCTCAGTCACGTCCGCGATTTGGCCCAGATACCTCTCCAACGGCTCGGCGACACTGGTCGAGACGGTCTCGGGATCGGCACCCGGGAGCGACGCCGAGACCGAGATGGTTGGGTAGTCCACTTGAGGCAAGGGCGACACCGGCAGGCGAAGGTAGGCGAACGCCCCCGCGAGCGTGATCCCGACGGTCAGCAGAGTGGTTGCCACCGGCCGCTGAATGAAGGGGCGCGAGATATTCATACGGGCGCCGGATCCGCGCCGGGCCGCCGGGTGAGGCGCCCCGCAACCCGGTCGAAGGCCAGGTAGATGACCGGGGTCGTGAACAGCGTGAGCAGCTGGCTCATGATCAATCCGCCCACGATCGCGATCCCCAGGGGCCGCCTGAGCTCGGATCCGGCGCCGTAGCTCAGCATCAGCGGCAATGCACCGAGCATCGCCGCCATGGTCGTCATGAGAATCGGCCGAAAGCGCAGTAGCGAGGCCCGGGTGATGGCCTCGCGCGGCGCAAGTCCGTCCCTGCGCTGCGCATCCAGGGCGAAATCGATCATCATGATGGCGTTTTTCTTGACGATGCCGATCAGCAGGATGATGCCGATGATGCCGAGCACGTCGAGATCGTGGCCCGCAATGATCAACGCCAGCATGGCGCCGATGCCCGCCGACGGAAGCGTGGAAAGAATGGTGATCGGATGGATGAAGCTCTCGTACAACACGCCGAGGACGATGTACATGGTGACGATCGAGGCCAGGAGCAATAGCGCCTGGTTGGTCAGAACATGCTGAAAGGCCGCGGCCGTGCCCTGGAAGGCGGTGACGAATTTGGCGGGCAGGTGAATGTCCTGCTCGGCCTTGTGGATGGCATCGACGGCGGCGCCGAGCGAGGAACCCGGCGCGAGATTGAACGAGATGGTCGTCGCCGGGAACTGCCCGAGATGCGTGATCTGCAGCGGGCCCGCACGCTGATGCACGCTCACGATCGCCGACAAAGGCACCTGTCCATTGCTCGACGAAACGGATGAGGGCAAATAGAGCTCGGACAGGCCGGCCAATGAGCGCTGGATCGACGGGTCCGCCTCCAAGATGACGCGGTATTGATTCGATTGGGAGTAGATCGTCGATACGATGCGTTGCCCGAAGGAGTCGTAGAGCACGTTGTCCACGGTCGCGGGGGTGATGCCGAAGCGCGCGGCGGTGGAACGGTCGATGACGAGATCGGTCGCGGTGCCCTCATGTTCCATGTCGCTGGCAACGTCGGCGAGCTCCGGCAGCTGCGTCAACTTCTGCATCAGCGGCGGTATCCAGACCGTGAAATCGTTGTTGTCGGTGCTCTCGACCACGAACTGATACTGGGTGCGGCTCACCGCCGAATCGATGGTGATGTCCTGCAAGGGCTGCATGTAGAGCGTGATCCCGACCACCCCCGAGGTTTCTTGCTTCAGCCGGCGGATGATCTCGCTCGCCGTGGCGCCCCGCTCGTCGTGCGGCTTCAGGTTGATCAGAAAGCGGCCGCTGTTGAGGGTGGTGTTCGCCCCGTCGACGCCGATGAACGAGCTCAAGGATTGAACGTCGGGATCCTTCAGGATCGCGGCGGCCATCGCTTGTTGCCGCTCCGCCATGGCCGCATACGATATGGTCTCCGCCGCCTCGGAAATGCCCTGGATCTGGCCCGTGTCCTGCACGGGGAAAAATCCCTTGGGGATGAAAATGTAGAGCAGCAAGGTCACCACCAACGTGATGCCCGCCACACCCAGGGTAAACGTCTCGTGATCGAGAACCCATTCCAGGCCTCGTTCGTACCGGTCGATGACCCATTGAAAGCCGCGCTCCGCCCGAAGATCCCATGCTTTCCTGGTGATGCTGGGCCGGTGATGCAGCAAGCGTGCGCACAGCATCGGTACCAGGGTGAGCGACACCACGGCGGAGATCACGATGGTCACCGCGAGAGTGATGGCGAACTCATGGAACAGCCGCCCGACGATCTCGCCCATGAAGAGCAGAGGTATCAGCGCAGCTATCAACGAGACGGTGAGCGAGATGATGGTGAAGCCGATCTGCTGCGAGCCCTTGAGCGCGGCCGCCATGGGCGACTCGCCCAGTTCGACGTAGCGCGCGATGTTTTCGATCATCACGATGGCATCGTCCACCACGAAGCCGGTCGAGATGGTGAGCGCCATGAGCGAGAGATTGTCCAGGCTGTAATTGAGCAGGTACATGGCCCCGAAAGTGCCGACCAGCGACAGCGGCACCGACAAGCTCGGAATGATCGTCGCCGGTGCATTGCGCAGGAACACGAAGATCACGAGCACCACGAGTATCACGGAGAGCACCAGCTCGAATTCGACATCCGACACCGAGGCGCGGATGGTCTGAGTGCGGTCGCTCAGGATGCTGATGTCGAGTGCCGGCGGCATGTCGGCCTTGACCGTGGGCAGGAGACGTTTGACGCCGTTCGCCACCTGGATCACGTTGGCGCCGGGTTGGCGTTGGACGTTGAGAATCAGCGACGGCGTCGCATTCGCCCACGCCGCGAGCTTCGTGTTCTCGGGGGCGACCACCACGTTTGCCACATCCGACATGCGCACCGGCGAGCCGTTGCTGTAGGCCACGATGATATTGCGATAGTCGTCGATGTCGGTGATCTGATCATTGGCGTTGATCGAGGAGGACTGCGACGGCCCATCGAAGCTCCCTTTCGGAGAGTTGCTGTTTGCGCTGCCGATCGTGGTGCGCAGGTCATCGATGTTGAGCCCATATTTCGCGAGTGCACGCGGATTGAACTGAATCCGTACGGCCGGCCGCTGGCCGCCGGAGATGCTCACCACGCCGACCCCGGGCAACTGGGAGATTTTCTGCGCCAGGCGCGTGAAGCTCAAATCCTCGACATCGGTGAGCTTCAGCGTTTTCGACGTTACCGCAAGGGTCATGATGGGTGCGTCGGCGGGATTGAATTTGGCGTAGGTCGGCGGCGTCGGCAGGTCGTTGGGAAGCACGTTGCCGGCCGCGTTGATCGCCGCCTGAACCTCCTGTTCGGCGACGTCGAGGCCGAGATCCAGGCTGAACTGCAGCGTTACGATCGAGGCGCCGCCCGAGCTCGCGGAGGTCATCTGGTTGAGGCCGGGCATCTGACCGAACTGGCGTTCCAATGGCGCGGTGACCGAGGAGGTCATGACCTCAGGACTCGCGCCCGGATAAAAGGTCTGCACCTGGATGGTGGGGTAATCGACCTCCGGCAACGAAGATACCGGCAGAAACTTGAACGCAAACAACCCGCTCAGCAGGATGGCGACCATCAGCAACGAGGTCGCGACCGGCAGGTTGATGAACACCTTCGACGGATTCATCGCCGGTGGGCTCTAGTTGCCGCTCGGAGGCGCCCCGCCGGCCGAAGCGCCGTCGGTCTTCGGCGGTTGCCCCGGTTCATTCTGTTGCGGACGCCGATGATGTTGCCCATTGCCGCGGTCGCCCGGCGCGGGGTGGTCGCCATTTTCGCCGGTGCCGGAGCGGTGCCCGTTGGGCCCGCGCCGGCCCGCGCCGGCCGCGGGCGGCGCTTGCGCTTGCGCGGTATCGGGAATGCTCACCTTGGCGCCGTCACGCAAGCGGTCGGCGCCGTCGATCACCACTCGATCGCCGGGCGACAAGCCTGTGGTAACCGCGAAAAAATCGCCGTCCTGCGCACCCAGAGTGATCGGATGCACGGCGACGGTGTCGTCATCGGCAACGAGATAGACGTAATTTCCCGGAGCCCCGCGCTGCACGGCGCGAACCGGCACCGTCACCACATCCTTCAAGGTATCCAGCAACATGACCACGTTGACGAACTGGTTGGGGAAGAGCGCCTCATCGGCATTGTCGAAATCGGCACGCAGCATCACGGTCCCGGTCGTCGTGTTGACCTGGGTGTCTGTAGCGGCTAGTTGACCGCTCGCGAGCTGGGTGACATTCGCGCGGTCGAACGCGGTCACGGGCAAAACCGCGCCCGACCGGACGCGCGCCAGGATCTGCGGCAAACTGTCTTCGGGTACCGCAAATTCCACCGTCGTGGGCTTCAGGCGGGTAAGCACCACGATCCCCGTGGTCGAGTTGGTCTGCACATAGTTGCCCGGGTCGATCTGCCGGAGCCCGACCCGGCCGTCGGTCGGCGCGACGATCCGGCAATAGATCAGGTTGAGTTCCTGCGCCTTGATCTGTGCCTTGTCGTAGTCGACGGTGCCTTGATCCTGCTTGACCGTCCACACCTGATCCTCGTAGGTCTGCCGCGCGATCGACTGCTGCTGTGAAAGCGTCTCGTAGCGGGTGAGATCCATTTGCGCCTGCTTCAGGGTGGCTGCGTCGCGTGCGAGCTGAGCCTGGTCCTGTTGGAGCGCCACTTGATAGGGGCGCGGATCGATCTGTGCCAGCAATTGCCCCTTCCCAACTAGCTGACCCTCCTTGAAACCTACGCTCATCAAGTAGCCGCTGATCTGCGTGCTCACGGTGACCGTCGCCAGCGGTGTCACCGCCCCGAGCGCGCGCAGGGTCAGGCGAATGTCGCCGCGCGCGATTTTCGCGACGCCCACGGGCTGGTTGCCGCCATCCTGAAAGCGCCCGCGCCGCTGCACCGGCTGAGACGTGAATGTCATCGAGCGATACACGATGATCGCGACCACGACGAGGGCGAGTGCGATCAGTGCGATCCACATCGCACGGCGGCGTCGCCTTGGGGGATTCTCGTCGATCAAGGGCTCCATCCAACGATGATTCCATGCGGGGAGTCAAGAAAGGTCAGGAGCTGCACAAGTTTCTGCATCGCGACAGCGGCTACCGCCGGAAGAAATACGGGATCGCGCACAGGCCAACTCCGATGGCGACCAGCGCAAAGACGTTGGGGACGAAATAGGGATATATGATCAGTCCGATTCCGCAGAGCAGCGGGATCGGAGCTTGCTGTCGCTTGCCGTAGATGCAGAAGGCTACGCCAATGGAACCGAACAGAACGCCCCAAAGAAGCGTCGATTCGCTCATCCCGCAAACCGTTACTTGCTTTCTTTCGCCACGAGCCAATTGACCAGCTCGATAAGGCTGTCGGCTCCGCCGGCCGCGTCGACTTGCAGTCGATATTTGCCATTCACCACGATGGTTGGCGTGCGATCGACGCCGAATTGCTTGATGGCCTCCTCGTCGATGCGAACCTGACTGTCGACGCCGAACGACTTCGACGTGGCCACGAATTTCGCGGCCGGCACACCCGTATGTTTCTCATAGAAGCGTGCAGCATCCTCGATCGTCGGCATATGCGCCTTGAGGCCGCCGGTCGACGGATCCGTGGTGGCTAGCTCGCCCGTGGTCCACACCGCCTCGAACATGGCGTCATGGGTTTTGTCGGCGACTCCGAGAGTTTGTGCGGTCACGTAGGCGAGCTGAAACATCGGCCAGTCCTCGGCGGGATTGAACGATGCCGGGATGAAATTGATGACGGCGTTGGCGGGTACGCTGCGCTCGAGCTTGCGCATATACGGTTGAAATTGATTGCACGCGGGGCAGGCATAGGAGAACACCTCCGTGACCTGAACCTTTCCGGCCGGCAGTCCTGTGGGGCGCACCGGCACGATCGGGAAGTAGTTTCTGCCCTCGACCCACTTGGGTGCCGCGGCAGCTGCCGGCGTGGGTGGCGGGGTCGCGGCGCGAGCGGCAGAGGCCGCTCCAAAGATGCCCGAAACCAAGGCGAAAGTTGCCACCATCGGCACAAATAACTTCATCGATAAGCTCCACGCTGGCACGGTATGAAAGAAATCGCCGCCGATTCTAGACAATTTCGGCGGGCGGCGCTCCTTCCTGCGCGAGACCTGCCGATAGCAAAAGTCGCGATACCCGCCAGATTGTGTGCTTGACGGCGCGTGCCCGGTCGAGCGATATATAGCTAGTCGGCCGTTCACTGCTCCGGCTCGTGGGTTATTTGAATTCCCTGCGGCAGGCAGGAGCCCGATGCACAGCCTATGCCGTGTCCCCTTCCGACGGCTCCTCCAACGACAGGAGTGCTGCCGGCACGTGCCGGCGGAGCACCGCATTGCGCGCCTCCCATTCCTGTTTCGGCTCGAGGCTTTCCAGGAAACGGACTTCCCCGGCGGCGTACGTGGCGATGGGCAGGCCGTCGCGATACAGGAGGCGATTGCCCGCAAGCGACGGCAAACGAGCACCTGGCGTTACTATCCCGATCAGGTTGAGAGGGTCGGCTCCCGACAATGACACCAGCTGCCCGGTCTGCGGCCGCCGTCTGGCCTCTCGCAGCGGCGCCACCGCCTCCGCCAGCGCGTATTGCTCTCCCGAGAATCCTGCAATGAAGCGGCCGCCTCTAATCTCGCCCCGCGCCTCCAAGCGCCGGCAGCACATGAGGATCTCGCGCCAAGGCGGCAGCCACGCCGCCTCCCGAGCGAGCAGTTTCCAGAAAATCACGCCCCAGCGCTTGAGCAGCGTTCTCACCACATGCTCCACCGCTTCGGGGTCCGTCGAGGTCGAGCCGGCCGATTTTGCCGGCCGGCGCACGATCGCCCATCGGCCCGCATCGGCCATGGCGAACAATGCGAGGGATCGGCGGCGGCGGGCGCCGCGGCCATGAGATCGGCCGCGTTGGCTGTTCGGCACGAGCAGCGCACGCAACCCGCCGAAGCTGTCCGAGTTCACC
>Ga0182024_10007055_pt1 | contig 24384 bp, 17 predicted proteins | sample P32metaG_FD_120480 | JGI IMG/M metagenome (GOLD analysis project Ga0182024, IMG submission 120480) | Permafrost microbial communities from Stordalen Mire, Sweden - P3-2 metaG (Illumina Assembly) | ecosystem: Environmental > Terrestrial > Soil > Wetlands > Permafrost | place: Sweden: Stordalen...
CTCGCTTGGTGACGCTGCATTCACGGTTCATAAGGTGATTCCTCTCAAAAATGGTATCATGCGAGGTATCACCATGTCCTATCTAGCGGCAAACAAAAGAACTGGCGGAGAGAGAGGGATTCGAACCCCCGATACCCGTTAAGGTATACACGCTTTCGAGGCGCGCGCCTTCAGCCACTCGGCCATCTCTCCGCGCCACCAATTTCGTTTTCATTTTAGCAGGGAAACTCCGCCGCGAATTTTCCCGCTCCCCCGCTATGGTTACGCCCGCGTTTCCCTCCAGCTCCTGCTGCGAGAAACCCTGATTAAAAGTGATACGCTGCTAAGAGGCTTGGCGCCATCAGGGCCGGCCGAGCCAGATCGCATCCGAATCCGCCGACGAGGAAATTACGAGTGAGAGTGTTGTGGGTGAAGGGAGGCAAACTTCTTCCTGTCGATACAGGGGGCAAGATTCGCTCCTGCAACATCCTGCGCCAGCTAGCGCAAAATAGAGAGAATCAGCTGACCCTGATCTCTTACTATGGCGGACGGCGCGATTCGGAATACGAGACGGCGCTTTTGCAGCATTTTCCTCACGCCCAAGTCGTCTACACTGCCGCCACCGATTCCGAGGGACTTCGCGGAGTGCTCGACTACCTTTCTAAATTGCCGCGGCTCGCTCCCTATTCGGTATCGAAATTCACCCATGCAGCGCTCCGCAAACTGATCGCCCGCCAGCTTTCGAGCGGGCAGTTCGACGTCGCGGTCTGCGATTTTCTAGCCCCATCTCTGAATTTTCCAGAGAACCTGCCCATACCCTGCCTGCTTTTTCAGCACAACGTCGAGAGTGCCCTTTGGCGGCGTATGGCCACGACCGAATCGCATCCGCTGAGAAAGCTGGCTTACACGCTCGAAGCAGCCCGAATGTCGCGCTACGAGCGCCGAACCCTAGCCCGTTTTCACCACATAGTCGCCGTTTCAGAAAACGACCGCCAACAGATGCTCGCAATGGATCCCTCCTGCGAAATCACCGTCAACCCCACCGGCGTCGACACGCAGCAGTTCCAGATCGCGCCACCAAGTTCCGCCGCGCCTCCGCGGATCGTCTTCACCGGCTCCATGGATTGGGAACCAAACATCGATGCCATGGAATATTTCTGCGCTCAAATCTGGCCGCGCATTCTCGCGGAGTTCCCCGACGCGATTTTCCAGATCGTCGGTCGATCGCCCTTCCCCAGAGTCCAGCGTCTCGCCTCGAAGTCAGTCGTGGTCACAGGAACCGTTCCGTCGGTGCAAGACTATCTTCGCGATGCAACCGTGGTCGTAGTGCCCTTACGCATCGGCGGCGGCACGCGGCTCAAGATTTATGAAGCGATGGCGATGGGCAAGGCCCTGATCTCAACTTCGATCGGAGCCGAAGGCCTTACCTTCGAAAACGGCCGCGACCTCCTGCTCGCCGACGATGTCTCATCGTTCGCCGACGCCATCCTTCTCTTACTGCGCGATGATCAGGTGAGAAGGAAATTCGAGCAGGCCGCGGTAAAACTAGCCGCTCAATTTGACTGGTCAGTTGTCGCCGGCCAGTTTGCCGAGGTGCTAAGGCAGATGGCTTCGCGCAGTCCCGTTGGCACGCGAGTTGCCAAGCCCGTCACAGTCGACCGCTAAGCAATGACGCGAGGAGCGCAAAAAGAAATTTAACCATGGGCACACAGTATCTAGCGTACGGACTTGGCGTAATCGTAGTATGGCTCGTCGCCATGAGGCTGCGCTCCGTCACCGCGCGGCAAGTGCTCTACCTCGTCGCCAGCTATCTTTTCTACATCAGTTGGGGATCGTGGCTAATCGTCATTCTGCTCTTCAGCTCGCTGATGAATTACGCTCTCGGCGAATGGCTGAAAAAGCGCATCAGCGAAGGTCGTCTGTGGACCGGCATCATTCTCAATCTGGCGCTACTGAGTGTCTTCAAATATTTACCTCTCGTCGGATCAGTCGCGCCCTCCGGTTCCCCGCTATCTCTGCTCAAGCGCATGATCTTCCCCCTGGGAATTTCCTTTTGGACCTTCCAGGCTCTCAGCTATCTGCTCGAACTCTATCGCGAAGAAGACCTGAATCCCACGCTGCTTGAATTTTGCCTCTACATGGCGTTCTGGCCGACGGTCTTGCAGGGCCCAATCTGCCGCATGTCGAGCATGCTGCCGCAGTTTCGCCAGGATTGGTCCGTCACTAACGACGATCTGAAAACTGGAGTGCGCCGCATCTCAATAGGCGTTCTCATGGTCGTGATCTCAGAGGTCATGAGCGGCGGCCTCTATGCAGGAGCCGGCGTCGACGCAATCTTCGACCGTCCCCATTTACACGGCGCAGCGCTAAGCGGAATCGACGCCTGGTGCATGATTCTCGCCTACGCCTTCCAGCTCTACTTCAGCTTCTGCGGATACTGTCATGTGGTCATCGGCGCGGCGCGCCTCTTCGGCATCCAGTTGCACGAAAACTTCAACCGCCCCTATCTCTCGAACACGATCTCCGTTTTCTGGACGCGCTGGCACATGTCGCTCTCCTTCTGGATACGCGACTTTCTTTTTCTGCCACTCGCGACCATGCGCCGCGAAGTGTGGTGGCGCAACTTATCGCTGGTAATCGCCATGTTCATGTTCGGAGTCTGGCACGTGAATGCCGGAACCACCGGAAATTCTCTGCTCCTCATCTGGGGCATCTACCACGGCGTCTTGCTTGTGCTGCATCGCCAGTGGCAGGAATTTCGCAAACGTGTGGGATTCGAATGGTCGGGCGCGCTGGCAACCGCGATCTCGTGGTGCGCAACTTTCTCTGCGGTATGCGTCGGCTACATTTTCTTTCGCGCGAATAGCGTGCGACAGGCGATTGCCATGTTGAAAGCGATGGCCTCGCCGCGCAGTTATCGCCACCTAACTCTCGACCACAGCTTCTACGTGATGACGATTCTCGCCGCCCTAGGCTACTTCTCTGTAATCGGAGCCGGAGCGCTCCTCGACCGCCTCAGCGAACCCGCCCCGGGCAGGTTGAGATCTCTTCTCGGCATCGTGGCCCGCGAGCGCTGGGTGTGGATTACGCCCGTGGTCGTCGTTTTAGCGCTCTATCTGAGCGTTATCTTCCAACCCGGCCAAGCCGAAACCGGCCCCGTAATGTACGCCCTTTTCTAGTGCCCCATCCCGCAAGTTCGCGTCAAACTCTCCTCATTGTCATCCTGAGCGCAGCGAAGAGCCTGCCCTGAGCCTGCCGAAGGGACCTATGTATTTTGTTTGCGCTACCAATGCGCTTCGAGCCGCGGAAAATTACTTCGGTGATTACCAACGCAATTGCCCACCGAGCGCCCTATGCTAGCATTCAATCAGGTTTCCAGCCGACAGCCGAGGTTCAGCATTTGTGCCAATAGCCCAGAGTAATGACCAGACCGTGGAGAGTAACCAGTCGTCGACAACGCAATACAAGTCTCTACTCAAATCTTTTGCTGTGCGTTTTTGTGTCGCTGTGACTCTGGCCGTTTTTCTCCTCGCCGCCGTCGAATTCTATTCCTATCGCCGTTATCTTCCCGCCGATCGCGACGTCATGGAACCCGCGGTCAAACTGGATTTGGCGAAAGGCGGAAGCGCCGCCGAGCGCGAATACTGGAAGGAATTCGAGCAGGCCAACAAAGTGACTTACCACCAGTACGTGCTCTGGCGCCGCGCTCCTTACACCGGGGAAGTGCTTGCCATCGATCAGGACGGCGTCCGCCGCACTCCGCACACGCAATGCAATAACGACAAAGATGACAAGACTCTCACCATCTGGACCTTTGGCGATTCCGTGATGTGGGGGGCCGGCTCGCCCGACGAAGAAACCATCCCCGCCTTTATCGCGCGCGATTACGAAAAAGCCGACCGCCCCGTTTGCATCGTCAACTACGCGGAAAAAGGCTGGGCCAATACGCAGGAGACAATCGGCCTGATCGAGCAACTCAAACATGCCGCCCACAAGCCGGACATCGTCCTCTTTTACGACGGAGGCACCGAGGCCTTCGCCGCCTATCAGAGCGGGCGCGCCGACGTCCACAGCAACTACAACTCCTTCAAGAATTTTCTCGACAACTGGGGCGCCTCGCAGAAAGCGGGTTTCTCCTACCTGCGCCAGACCAACACCTATCGTTTCCTCGAAAAGATTGCGGTTCGAGCACCCTTCCACAATCAGAAGAACGAAGCACCCAAAGTAACTCGCGATACCGACGCGCTCTCGGCCGCCATCGTAGAAAATTATTTGCAAAATATCGACATCGTAAATCTGCTAGCCAAACAATACGGTTTCCGCGCAATTTTTGCCTGGTATCCGAATATGGCAGTCGGCCAAAAACAGCTGACGCCTTACGAGCAACAGGTTCTAAACATGGAGTATCAGAAGTTTCCCGGCCTAGGGCAGCTGTACCAGGCAACCTACCAAAGAGGCCGCGAAATCAATCGCCCGGATTTTCATTACCTCGGAGACCTTCTCGATGATCAGAAAGATTCGCTCTACGTAGGCATCTCGCACCTCAAGCCGGAGGGCAACCAAATTGTGGCTGACCGGCTCTTCGATATTCTCGAACATCCCACGTCCCATTAGTTCGTGACCTTGGGATTTCAAAGACAGCAACCCGTCGATTTAAGCGCTCCGGTAAACTAAAGCTATCTCACAATCGTTCTTGGGTAGGACACGGCTTCAGCCGTGCCGAAAAACAACAGTAAAGACGAGGGCTTTAGGCCCTGGGGGAACCGCTAGTTTCCTTCCCAGCGTCATTGTGAGATGGCTGCTCGTCGAATCTTTACGAAACTCGGGTGATTGATGTCCGCGCCGCCACAACCCAGAAGCCTGATCAGCGGATTCTTCCGTTCCCTGCTCTCCGCTCCCAGCAGCCCGTCGCTAGAACTCGGCGATCTATCCCTGACCTACGAGCAACTCTGGAATTATGCCGGCCGCATTACGGCTTCGCTCCAAGACAATCTCGCTCCCTCCGAAAAAGTCGTCGCCGTTCTGGCCAGTCGAAGTGTTGGAGCATACGGTGGAATCCTGGGCATCCTAGGAAGCGGCCGCGGCTATGTTCCCCTCAATCCAAAGTTCCCGCTAGAGCGGACGCTGGTCATGCTCAAGGCGTCCGGCTGCAAGACCTTGTTAGTGGGACAAGAGTGCTCCGCGATGCTCGCGTCTCTGCTCCCGCATCTCGACCAACCTTTGAACCTGCTCCTCCCCTATCCCGGCGGTGCGCCCGAAATTCGAGCTCCACACCGTGCCATCGGAGTGCGCGAATTGAAGAAAGTCGCCGATCCGCACGACGCGACAATCGACGGAAACGACGCCGCCTATCTGCTCTTCACCTCCGGCAGCACTGGAGTGCCCAAGGGAGTGGCCGTCAGCCAGTCGAACGCAGTCGCCTACATGGAGTACGCCGCCAAGCGTTTCGCCATGCACGCCGGAGATCGCTGTTCGCAGAATTTCGATCTTACTTTTGATCTCAGCGTGCACGATCTCTTCACCTGCTGGGACGCAGGCGCTACGCTTTGCCCCTACGCCGAACAGACGCTTACTCCCGCGACGTTGATTGAAGAAAAAGAGTTGACCTGCTGGTTCTCCGTTCCCTCTGTGGCGATGTTCGCGTCGAAACTCGGCCTGCTCGATCCCGCAGCATTCCCCACTCTGCGCTGGAGTCTCTTCTGCGGAGAGGCGCTCTCCTCAACCCTGGCCACAGCGTGGCAAGCCGCAGCAAGTAATTCCATCCTGGAAAACTTATACGGCCCAACCGAGGCGACCATCGCCATCACGTATTACCGCTGGGATCAGGCAACTTCGCCCGCGGAATGCGTGCGCGGACTGGTTCCCATTGGCTGGCCCTTCGATGGGCAACAAGTATGCGCTGTCGATGAAGATCTAGCCCCGGTGCCGATCGGCGAAAGTGGCGAGCTATGCCTCGGCGGCTCACAAGTCACGCGCGGATATCTGAACGATCCCGAAAAAACAGCTAAGAGTTTTGTTCGTCTGAAGCACACTGGCGATCGGATCTGGTATCGCACCGGCGATCTAGTCCGCCAAGATGATCGCGGATGCCTCTTCTATCTAGGCCGCCGCGATTTTCAAGTCAAAGTCAACGGCTATCGTGTGGAATTGCAGGAGATCGACTTGGTGTTGCGTGAGGTTGCCCGAACGGAGTTGGCGGTAGCGATTCCATGGCCTCTATCAGACGGCTCCGCATCCGGCATCGTCGGGGTGCTGTCCGGTTCGGACCCAACGCTCGACACACAAATCATCGCCGCTTGCGAAACCAGGCTCCCGCGCTACATGGTGCCGAACCGCATTTACCACTTCCCGCAAATTCCCCTGAACGTAAACGGCAAAATCGATCGCGGCAAAATCACCGAGATGCTGGCCAACTGGAAACAATAACCAGACGCTTCTAGTCGTTATCGGGAGCCGTGTCCGGTTCGGTGTTGTTGACGAAATGCTCCGCGCCATACCTCGCCGGAATGGTACTAAATATCCGAGGCGTGCATGGCACAAAGAACTCCTCCAGATCGTCCGCATAGCTGTCAGCATAGTATCCCGGACCGATCAGGCCCAATCCAAAATTAGTCTCTATGAATCTGAGAAAGCTGCCAAAGTCGTGGTCGTTGACGCTCACGTATCCAGTGGGTGTATACGCCGAGACGACCATCAGCGGCACGCGGAAGCCATACACATAGCTCGCGCCCCATCCATTCGGCTGCCCAATCTGGTAAGGCGGAACGTGGTCGTACCACCCACCCCAGTCATCCCACGTAATCAAAATCGCCGTATTCTGCCAGTATCCGCAGTTAGAATTGCCGATCGCATTCACAATCGATGCGACCCAAGCCGGACCTCCACCCGTGTTACCGAGTGGGTGATCAGAATTCTGCCCGGTCGGCGTGACCCAGGCAACATTAGCAAGATTGCAATTCTTGATATCGGTCAGTACTTGGGCCGGCTTCAGTATCACGTTCGCCCATTCGCTGCCGGTGCAGGTCAGCTTTCCGTCCACTTCCTGCGCCTGGCAGATCGAACTGATCGCATTCGGAGCTGTCAAGATCGTTTTGCTGTTGGCCGCGTAGTAGCGCCAAGTCACATTCGCGCCTTCGAGCAGATCGATAAGGGTTGCATGATCGAAGCACGGGTACATTTTGCTGTAAGTCCCATTCGGAGCGATCATTTCCACTACCGTTCCCGGCGCTGAGGAGCATCCGGTAGAAACTCCTGTAGGGTTTTCGGCGGCGAATAACGTGCTGTCGGTCGTTGGGGCGGACGTGCCCGATAGTATGAACAAATGCGAGGGAAAGCTTGCTCCCTGATTGGTCTGGAACATGCGGTTCGCAAATCCATACTGCGTGGCCAGATCAAAGTATGGCTGGATGGTGCCGGTGGAGTTATCCACGTAGCGAAACTGCGGATTCGGCCCCGTGACGCAACCAGACGACGGCTTAACCGTCACCTTATCGGAGCCGTCCATCGCGCCGTTGTTATATGCCTTTTGAAATGATAGGTGACTGTGGCCCAGGTCATAGCAACCCGCGAGCGGTCCCGAGGTAAATGGCACGATCTGACCTTTCGAGTTGACGCCATAGGTTTGAATGTCAACCCCGGGCTCGAAGGTCGGATTGCTTCCGAACAAATTGTCGGGAGTCCGGTTTTCCTGGTCGATGATAACGATGTGTTGAAATTGCACCTGCGCCCTCGCCGACCCGACCGCGAGTACAAGATTGATAATCAGAGCAATCAGCGAATTCCGCGACAGATGTCTCATGGCCCTAGTTTCCTTTCGTCCAAGATCAACTCTCTAAGACTGACCTCTGCTGCACTATGCCCTAAGCAAACTCAGGCTTTCACCGGCTTGCCAAACCTCTCGGCGGTGGCAAACATCAGCCGCACCGTATCCATGTCTTTCGCCTGCACCTTGCTGGCAGGAACTTTGCGCCCAGCGATCCTCTGCAGTTCCAAAAATATCTCGATCATCGCGAAAGAATCGACCAGGCCGGAAGAAACGAGCGGCGTGTCCTCGTTGATTTCACTCTTGCCGTTAATCACCTTTTCAGCGATGTAGCTAATCAATTCCTTCATCATTTCGCTCGCGCCCGCGGCTTGCTCAACTGCCATGATTGATTATCCCCAGGGTTCGTTGGCCTTCGACTCCATCATCTCTCATCTCAGGTTGCCGCGTTTGCATTACTGCTGCTTCGGATGAGCCGCGAAGAACTGCCAGCGCACCGTGTTGTACTGCTGTTGCCAGGAGTGCGCAATATTCGGCATCCAGATGAATTGCACTTCAGTATTATTCGCGCAACTCGAGCCGATGTTACCCGTCAGGCCCGGTAGTCCGGGACTGGGCGCATCGTTAGCGTTGTTAGGCGCATTATTCGAACACAGCGTCTGCGTGGTTTGAAATTGCGTGCAGGCATTCGTATTTGGTCCCGTCCAGTAGTTGAATGTATCGTCGACCGAATCCATGGTGAAAATCACGCCAGAATAGTTTGTCGTGCCGTAGTTGCAAGGCGGCAGTTCAGTATCAAGCGTCCCATGCCACTCCTGTACCGAAATCGGCGGGAACGGACTCGGCGCCGTCGGCAACGGCAGTGGCGGAGTGACCACCCCTTGCGCCGCGACCAACTGGCCCGAGGCGGGAATAATCGCTGCCACCAGATTGGACAGATCGACGCCCACCCGCTCCGTCATTTCCGCACCCGAAGAAAACCCGGCAACATATACCATATTCGGATTCACGTTGTATTGCGCGGTCAAGGTAGTGATCAGCTGTCCCAGGAAACCAGAATCATCAGGGCAATCCTTCGCGCCACACCCCTGCGCGTACGGAAAGGCTCCATCCAGAAAATAAGCGTTCCAATTCCACTGGTGCGATTTCGGATCGTAAGTCGAAGCGGGTTTCACCAAAATGAATCCGTACTGGTCCGCCACCGGCTGCCATCCCCAGTTCAGGCTGATAACCGCTTGCGAGTCCTCTGTCGAAGTAGTTCTGGTCCCATGAAGCATCAGTACCATCGGCGGGTTCGCCGGAAGATTTGCCGGCAGATACACCTCGTAATACCGTGTGACGCCATCCCACGTCATCGTGGAATCAATAAATGTCCCGCCGCCAACTGTCTGGCTCAGCGGCGCGGAAGTGCTGCTCGTAAATGAAGTGCTACCGTTAAAGGTTGCCGTAATCGTATCGATGCCAATGGGTAGCTTTGCCGTCGTGTAGGTAGCCACCCCGCTGGAAAGCGCAACGGTCGCCTGCTTCACGCTTCCGTTGAAAAACGCTACCATGCCGGTGACCGTACCGCTGTACTCCGGCGCCACGCTCGCCGTAAACGTCACGGCTTGCCCGGAATTCGACGGATTCGGCGACGATACCAAAGTAGTCGCCGTCAAGGCCTTGTTGACTACCTGACTGATCGTGTTCGACGTGCTCGCGGCGTATGTCGAATCGCCGCCATATGTCGCCTTCATCGTCAAGGTGCCGGCCGCCAGCGTCGAGGTACTGAGATTGGCCGAACCACCGCTCAGAGTCCCCGTTCCCAAGGTTGTCGATCCTTTTAGGAACGTAACCGTCTCCCCATCCGGCGGCGCGGGAGTCACGACGGCCGTAAACGTCACCACCCGCCCGTAAGTCGACGGATTCAGCGAAGAGGAAAGGACTGTCTGGGTCGGCGTTCCCTTGGCGGCACTCAGACTGGAAACTGACCCCAGTAAAATTATGCTCAGGATTCTAACGGCTTTCATGCAGAGTGTTAGCCTCACCTTATCTCGTCAACAGCAAATCGGGGGGACCTTGTTTGGTTGGGGAATGTCTGTTGCTTCACTCAAGAATACCGTGCTCGGGGATAATGTCAAGACCACCGAGTTCCTCCCTGTGCCAGCTCGTCGCTTCGATTAAGGTTTAACTATGGCTGCTAAGTGATTGCAATAAAAAATATTGCGTCGATGCGTGGGCAGTTCGACTTCCGGTTCTCAGTCCCCAACACTGCTCGGGATATCCTGAAAAACTGAGAACCGGAGCTCACCCTTTTTCCTAGTAGTCGCAGCTTCCGGGGAACCCGCATTTTCTCACCGAAGACAAATCTTCGATCACCTGAAGCGACCACGTATTCGACGATGTATTCAGCACATCCACAAACATACGGCCCCGCGCCGAATCCACCGCCAGGCTCGTAGGCTGACTAGTGGCGCCAAGGACGATGCTCGAGATCATCTTTCCCGTCTCCGCGTAAATATCGATCGAATTTCCGCCCGGATTCAGCAGATACACGTGCGCCATCGCGTTGTTTACTCCGATGGCCGCCGGAGTATACGTCAGCGTGACCGTCTTGGCGATAGTATCGGTATGTCCCGAAATAATCTGCAGGTTGTCCCCCGACGTCGCAAACAGCTTATTGGTATTCGAATCGACCGCCAGCACGGTTCCGAAAGTCGTGCTCGAAACCGCGAAGGTGCTCGGATTAATCTCCCTCGAAACGCCGCCCGAAGTCACGTACAGCTTTCCTGTATTCGGACTGACCACCGGTGGTTTCAGGATGGTTCCGCTCGGGACGATCGGCCCGTCAATCAATTTGAGCGTATCGGCACTGAACGCCCACACCGGATCGTTTCCCGAACCGCACTGCGACGACACCCACATACGGCGCTTCGAACAATCAAAGGCAACAGCCGCCGGGCACGAACCAACCGAGGTAGACGAAAGCTGTGTGTTGCTGTCGCCCGAATACGCGACGACATTTCCGGCGCTCAACGTCCCCGTCCAGAAATTGTCGTTCTTCATATCGGAGCTCACGCCCGCCGATGGATTGATCGTCGTCACCACGGCAAAAGTGGCGCCATTAATGATGGTAAGGCTGGTCGCGTTCGGACCCCCTCCCGCGTAAATCATGCTGAGGGCTGGGTCCACGGCAACCTGCCCGGCCGAGGCGGCTGGAATGGGAACCGTTGCCAGAACGTTCTGCCCAGCCGCCAGTCCGGCCATAACCAGGACCATAACCAAGACGACGATCGCCGCACAAAGGACACTCTGTATCGTGATGCGAATCGATTTCATTTTGATTCTCCTCCATAGCCGGAACTTCTGGGTTCCTGCTGGTTTCATCCGATGGCTCTAGTCGTGATCCATAGGCCCAATAGCGTGGGGTGCTTGCAAAGGGGGATTTTCCAAATACTATGGCTAGCCCTGCACTGCCTTGCCAGCAACGCGGTCTAGAATAGCCCCGCGACATGATGCCAGTGTGAATCCTACCGGTGAATGCAATACAGAGTGCAATACTTTAGTGCAATACTCCCAGCTGAATGTATGCATTTCGCTTACCACCCATCTGGTACTGCTGGAGAATCGCCAAGGGTCTACAAGTCGCTGAGGGCAGTCTCGATGAGCCTTTGCTTAGCGAGCAAAATCCCTAATTTCTGCCCGTCCCACTTCGCCCCGAAGGTGCAAGGGATTGCAACAATCATGAAGAAAATGGCGAAAAACTGCGACCACCCAGGCTAACCAATTCTCAGATCAGCTGCATCCAACCGAAAAAATAACTGTACAAATTGTAAGGCGGACCGAGTGGCCAGCCCAGATCGGACAACCGCATCGTTATCACGTCGCTCTTCGCACAGCTATGGGCAGGAGGTCGAAGCCTTCGAATCAGAGTAAACTACATTCCTGCAAAAGAAATAAGAGCGAAAGGAAGAGGGCTATGTTTCGCCTGAAACTCGGGCTACTGCCCGTTGTTGCGGTTTGCCTCATAAGCTCCCTGATCGGTTGTGGGGGAGGATCCGGCAGTCCGCAGCAGGCCCAAAATTTCACGCTTTCCGCCACGTCCATGACCCTGGCGCAAAGCAGCAGCGCAACCAGTGTCATCACCATTACCCCTGAGAATGGCTTCAGTGGAAGCGTCACCCTTTCCGCCTCCAACCTGCCGACCGGCGTAACCGCGACCTCTTTCAACCCAAATCCCGCCACCACTTCAAGCACCCTGACTTTGACGGCCACCGCGAATGCAACCACCGGATCGGCCACAGTAACCATCACTGGAACGTCGCAGGGAACGATAAACACCACCACCCTCAGCCTCAACGTAATCGCGCCAGGGTCAATACCGATCAGTCACGTAGTGATCATTTTCCAGGAGAACCGCTCGACCGACAACCTGTTTCACGATCCGGTTCTGATCAGCCGCGGCGCCGACATCGCAAGCCAGGGCACGAGTTCGACTGGACAGATAATTCCGCTGACGCCGAACACGCTGGTGACGAGCTATGACATCGGGCACAGTCACTCTGCGTTCCTTGACATTTGCGACTACAACCCCGCGACCAACAGTTGCGCCATGGATGGCGCGGACAAGATTCCTTGCGACGGCCAGAGCTGTCCTGCTACTTGTCCGCAAAACCCCGCCGTCCCCACTTGCCCGCAGTTTCAATATGTGGACAATTCGACCGGCCTCATTCAGCCCTACTTCACCATGGCCGAAACCTATGCCTTCGGCGACCGCATGTTCCAGACCAACGAAGGCGACAGTTTCCCGGCGCATCAATACATTCTCTCGGGGACGTCGCGAATTTGTGCGCCGCCAGAATATCCTTGCCCCAGTGGGTTCACCGACACCATTACCATCGCCGACAATCCCGACGACGATACACGCCCCGGCAGCGGCGACGAATGGGCGGGATGCCTCGCCCCCCCGGGTGCGAAGATCAACAGCATCGATATTAGCCAGCCCAACCCCACATACCCTCAAGCTGTGATCACGCAGCTGTGCTTCGACCATCCAACACTGACCGACCTGCTGGATGCCGCCAACCTCAGTTGGAAGTACTACGCGCCCACGCCTGGCTCGATTTGGAGTGCCCCGGATGCGATCCAACATATTTGCGTGCCCTCACCAGCCTACCCCTCGGAAACGAGCCAGTGCACTGGCGCCGATTGGAACAACCATGTTGTGATTGAAGGATCAGGTGCGCAGATCATTACCGACATTCAAGCCGGACAACTTGCCGCCGTCAGCTGGGTGATTCCGACTGGCGATAACTCCGATCACGCCGATAATCCGGAAGACAACGGACCCTCCTGGGTTTCATCCATCGTGAATGCCATTGGCGGGAGTCAGTACTGGGCAAACACCGCGATCATTGTTACCTGGGACGATTGGGGTGGTTGGTACGACCACGTGCCGCCGCCCGCGATTCTCGACTCTTACGAATATGGCCTGCGAGTGCCCATCATCGTGATTTCACCCTATGCGAAAGCAGCCTACATATCGCATCAGGTGAATGACTTTGGCAGCATTCTCAAGTTCATCGAAGAGGTCTTTTCGCTCGACCAAATTGACCTCGCTAACAATCCGTCGTTGGGATTTGCCGACTCGTATACCATCACGAGCGATCTCTCCGACTTCTTCAACTTCAACCAGACTCCACTTCCATTCACTCAAATCCCGGCCCCGCTGAAGGCCGAACATTTCCTGAACGACACCTCCCCGCCGACTCCACCAGACACTGATTAGGATCGTATTGCCTTTGGGTGGCGCAGCGGTTCACCGCTGCGGCGACAGATCTGCCCCAAGTAGCCTTTAGGCGCTGAGGTTCTTCTCAATCCGCAGCGCCTTCTCGCGCCGCTCTGAAGTTGTCGCCCCATCCTACGAGCCGGGCGCCGCGCTACACGTCCTGCTGATAAATCTCTTCCGAAGGCGAAACCACCAACTTCTGCGCCTGCACCGAACGCCCTTGCAGCGATGAGTCATCAACCCGAAGCGCCCGGTTCGACATCACCACCCACAGCATGCCGAGCCCATATACAGCGCCGCCGATGACAAGCTGAATACCCAGCTGCCGGTAATTGTGCGGCACGAACCAGCGCCGCATCAGCAGGAGCACGGCGGCAAGCGGCAAGGACAGCAGAAACGGCAAAGTATACGATTCGCGGACAAACGTCCGCAGATGAAGACCAAGCTTCTTGCAAAGATGCTGCGGCATAAAAAACAGCATGCTGCAAGTCAGCGGAATCGCCGTTCCCCACGCGTCCCCGACAATTCCGTAAAAGCGTACAAGAATAATGCTGAGGACCAGGTTGGCGATACCCTCGCCCAGCGTCACGAACGCCCAAGTGCGATGCTTGCTGATGCCGAACAACACACGCCCGCTAGCCGCCTGCGCCCACATTAGTGTCGCGGGAATTATCAGAATCACGAGGACCGAGTAACTGGTCGCCACATACCGCTTCCCGACCCACACCTCGATCACCGACTTACCCAGGATCAGCAGCGTCACCGTAATCGGGAAAGCTGTAAAAGCGCAGACCCGGTTGCCCGCGAGGAACACTTTGCGCAGCCGATTCGTATTCCCGGTGGCCTCTGACTGGCTGGCTAGCGGCAGAAAATTCTGCGCCAGCGCCATCACCATTTGTTGTGCGTAACTTACAATGCGCGCGCCAATACTGAAATAAGTTACGGCAGCCGCCGAAATCATCGTACCGATCACGAGGTTGTCCGTCTTAAATTTGAGCTGCGTCGCAATCATGATGATCAGGGTGACGCCGCTGTAATTGGCCATGGTGCGAAACGTGGCGCGATCCACGTACTTCAACCCAAAAGGAACTGGCAGGATGCGATAGGCGATGATCCCTCGGATCGCGTACAGCACAAGCGGAAGAATGACGGTAATCGCGGCAATCGTGAGTAATCCCCGTCCATGGCGCACCGCCAAAATGATCAGAACCAGGCGCGCGATGTCTCCAGCTATGTTGGCCCAGTTGTTGATGTAGAACCGCTGCAGGCCATCCAGGTACCCGCCCACCACCCCGAGGGGAAAACCGATCCCTACCGAAGCCCCCACCATCAGCAGCAACCAGCGTGCGGTCGTATGAAATTCGGGCGGAATCTTGAAAATATGGTCCACGTAAAACGAGAGGAAAACCGTGACCAGAAGGCTAAACACCCCTATGCAACTGTAGGTGAAGAGACTGGTATTGATTAGTTTGGCGAGGTCTTCGATATCATCGGTCGCCGTGAACTTGGAGACGTAGCGAACGACAGAGGAGCGAATTCCCAGGTCGAACAGGCCGTAATACCCTGTGATCGAAAAAATCAGTACCCAAATGCCAAACGCGGTATCGCCCAGCCAGTGCAGGAGGAACGGAGATAAAAACAGGCCAACCAGAACATCGAATCCCAGCGAGAACCAACTGGATCCCACGTTCGTGACAAGTTGTCGCTTGTTTATCTTAGTCATTCACCGGCAGCTCTTCTCTATTCGGGTAGATTCGACTCCCATGCTGATTTGCTCAGGCCGCTGCCTACTAAAGCGGCTGCCCGGTCTTCACCCACGCCGGCATCACCGTGTTTTCCAGATGCGGGCTCTGCAACTCGTAGCCGAGAAAATTCAACAGCGGAGCCCACGCCGATTCAATCTCCTCTGCCGACTGCGCCGGCAGAGTCTCTTTCCATCCCCCCGATTTGGCGGTGCGCACAAATGGTATTTCCTTGCGAGTGCCCTTGGTCCCTGTCCACTGATCGGCCTGCTGTTTTTCAAGCTTTCGCATGCGATCGGCCGAACTGCGCTCTACCGCTCTCTGCAAGCGCTGCGTATCCGCCTGAATGCCAAGAAACTCGGCGATCTTTCTGGTTTCTCCGATGGAATCCTCAAGCAGATCCTCATAGCGAACGAGAAGAAACGCCGGGTTGCCCTGGCGCGCCGCAATCCAACTCGCCGCATGTTCCCACCAAGATCCATACGATGAAGTCTCGCCCGCGATAAAGCGCTTCACAAACTGTTCCAGCGTAACGTCTGGTTCAATGTAGCGTTTCTTTAAATCAAAATGATATTCAGACACAGCAACATCCCGCGGATCGCGCACCAGGTAAATAACTTTTCGAAAACGCACATCAAACGTCTCGTGGCTCTTCATCACGCGCGGTCGAGGCAGTGAACGCAGAAACCGCTTCGACAACACGCCCGGAGCCGGAAGCAGCCGGTTGATATTCGCAAAACCAACCGTCTCGTTCGGATACATCAAATTCGCCAGCAAAAACCGAACCCACGTATTGCCCGACTTCGGATACGACACAAGAAAGGTATCGTCCGGAAACACAGTGAAATGCCGCCCCGCCCGGTCCAGCCCGAGCACGTATTTCACAGCGTATTTGAGCTGGCCAAGCATTGGGGTTTAATTTCCTAATATCTAAGCCCTTCGGCGTTGGGTTGGGCCGGGCTTTGCATAGGCGATCGAACCGCTCAACCACATTTTACAAGCCGATTGTTCAGGAACTGCGAAATACCAGTTCCTCTCCCCCGGCGACAATGTTGTTCGCCGCTTCCACTCCCATCATCACGGAGTGGTCCATATTCCCAATCTCATACCTCCACGCTCCAAAGCGCCCGCGCGAATAAATTCCCTTTTCGAGCAATGCCGGCTGCAAAATCTCGAGCGCCCGATCCCGACCCAGCGTCGGTATGGGATACGAATAAGCAATCACCCGATGATAGCGCGACACCACCCGCTGCCGGTCCGACTCGTCCAGCATTTTGGCTCGAATCAGCCCGTCAATCACCTGATCGAGCACGCGCTCCGGATCGGGCGTCTCCCCCACCCGGAACGACATCTCGCACATCAGCGAACTGTATTTCTCCGTATCGCCGCCGGGCACGTTGTTGGGCGAGTAATGAGAAAAATACGTCGCCCGATAGCAAGGCATGGCCGAGTCAGTGAAATAAATCCAGCACCGCCCAGTCTCAATTTTCTTCTTCAGCCCAAGCCCCAGCACCAGTAAATTGTTATGCTCAAGGCCGGCGGCCGCCTCTCGCAACTTCTCATCAACCGGACGAATCATATGCGCCAGCAGATCGAGCGGCGCCGTCGAGATCAAAACGTCGTAGCTGTCGCCGGTCCCATCCTCAAAAGAAACACGCCGCCGCGCAACATCGACCTCCGCCAGCTTTTTCCCAGAGTGAATCTTCGCCGGAAACTGCTCCGCCATGCGCCGATAGATCTGCCCCGTTCCCCCATGCAGCGGAAACTTAAACTTGCTGTTCGGCCCCCAACCCACATCGTCGCGCTCATACAACACATTTTCCAGCAGCCGTTTGAAATCGACCACCGCCACGCGATCCGCGATCCAAGACTTCGACATCTGCTCCAGCGGAGTCGTCCAAACTTTCGAGTTATAAGGAAACATGAAAGCTTCCGCGATGCCCTCGCCAAAAGTGCCCAGAGTCCAGTCGCGAAAATTCTTAGCGTCCCTCCCACCACCATTAGCCGCAGCCTTCGCCGCGCCCAACAGGCACTTCACCTGAACATCCTTCGGCAGGTAGCGAAGATTGCTCTGAAAAGGATAGGGCACCCAAGAGTCATCCCCTTGCACGATCCAACTCTCGCGAATCCGCTCGTGCACTTCTTTCCCGAGCATCTTGTCGATCAAAGTATCGAAGTAAGGATAGTGCGAAAAAATAACGTGCCCGCCCTCATCCCACACGAATCCATGGCCGTCGACGTGAGAAGTCGAATGTCCGCCCACATCATCCGACTTTTCATACACAACCCAGTTGTCGTAGCCCAGTTCGTTCAGACGGTAGGCCGCGCCGAGCCCAGTCGGTCCCGCTCCGATGATGACAATTTTCTTGCTCGCCATAATTTTGTTGTGGGATTGGCTATCTTCTATCTTTTCTCGACCCGGCGAACCAGCGGGATCCGCCCAACTGAAAGATGTAGCGTCGACTCCATGGGGACCAGCGCTTCAAATTGGACGTTCCGCGTGCCAGATTCCACAGAATCGCTGGAGGAGTACTAAATTGTAGCATAGCGATTTTGCCGCTTTTTCGTGCCGCTAAGCAGCTTGGTTCCGGAAGTAACCCGAGTCGCCAGCTAGAGTTTTCGCTGTCTAACCACCCTGATCGATGTCGAGATCTCCGCAACCAGCCGGGCGTGAGGGTTTCTGTGTTTCCTCCGTGACCCCTGTGGCCTCCGTGGTTAAGGTTACGCGCTGACGGCTCAATGCCGCCCCCAGCGCTACAATCATTCCTGCCATGGACAACAAAGCCATCGCCGGAATTCTCTACGAAACCGCCGATCTCCTCGAAATCGACGGCCAGGATTCCTTTCGCATCCGCTCCTACCGCAACGCCGCCGAAGCCATCGAAGCCCTCCCGCAACAAGTCGCCAGCCTAATAGCCGAGCCAAAAAAACTGCTAGCCGTGCCCGGCATCGGCAAAGGAATGCTCGCCAATTTGCAGCATCTGTTTGAGGTAGGAACGGTCGAAGTCCATGCCGAACTGCTGAAAAAATACCGCCCCTCAATGCTCGAACTCCTCAAGATCCAAGGCCTGGGTCCAAAGACCATCGCCCTCATCTGGAGCGCCTACCAGGTCTGCGATCTCGACGGGGTCGAGGCCCTTGCCCGCGAAGGAAAAATCCGCACCCTCCCGCGCATGGGCGAAAAGCACGAGCAAAAGCTGCTCAAGGCAATCGAAGATTACCGCCGCATCGGCGGACGCTTCCTGTTAGACACCGCCGAACAGCTAGCCGAAAAACTGGTCGCACATCTGCGCGAAGCCCCCGGAGTCGAAAAAGTCACGCCCGCCGGCTCGCTCCGCCGCGGACGCGAAACCGTCGGCGATCTCGACATCCTAGTCACCGGCAAAGCCTGCGCTGACCCGGAAGCCCGCCAGAAAATGGTCGACCACCTGCTCCGCTTCCCCGGCCTCATGGAAGTCATCGGCCAGGGCGACAACAAAATCAGCTTCCGCCAGCGCAACGGCATTCAAGTGGACGTGCGCCTCCTGCCGCCCGAGTCCTTCGGCGCCGCCATGCAATATTTCACTGGCTCGAAAGCCCACAACGTCGCGCTCCGCCAGCGCGCCCTAAAAATGGGCTATACCCTCAACGAATACAGCCTCGCCGACCTCGAAACCGACAAGCCCGTCGCCGGCAAAAGCGAAGAAGAAATCTACGCCAAGCTCAAGCTCGACTTCATCCCTCCCGAACTGCGCGAAAACCTCGGCGAAATCGATGCCGCCGACAAGCACGCCTTGCCCCAGCTCATCGAAATCTCCGACATTCGCGGCGACGTCCACATGCACACCGTCGAGACCGACGGCCGCAACACCATTGAAGAAATGGCCGACGCCGCCCAGGCGCGCGGCTACCAATACATGGCCATCACCGATCACTCCAAGAATCTAGCATTCGCCAACGGACTAACCGACGAGCGTGCCCTGGCTCATATCGAACGAATCAAAGCAGCCGAGAAAAACATCAACGAGAAAAGCCAGCACCCAATCCGCATCTTCGCCGGCATCGAAGTCGATATTCTCGCCGACGGATCTCTCGATCTCTCCGACTCCGTCCTCGAGCAACTGGACATCGTCATCGCCAGCGTCCACTCCCATTTCAATCAGGATCGCGACGCCATGACCGAGCGCCTGCTGCGCGCCGTCGCCAATCCGAATACATCCCTCATCGGCCATCCCACCGGACGACTCCTGCTGCGCCGCGACGCCTACGCCTTCGATCTCGATGCCGTCCTCAAGGCCGCGGCCAAACACAAAGTCGCCATGGAACTGAACGCCTATCCCGACCGCCTCGACCTGAGCGACGTCCATCTCCGTCTGGCCCGTCAACATGGAGTGAAGATCGTCATCAACACCGACTCTCACCACACTTCGCACCTCGAAAAGATTCGTTACGGCGTCACCCAGGCGCGGCGCGCGTGGCTCACCAAAGATGATGTCCTGAATACCCTGCCACCGCAGAAATTTGCCCAGGCAATGCGGCACGGCTGGTTAGGCGAACCTCCTCCAAATTCGTAGGTTTCCCTAGTTACGAAAGTGGGGATCGGCTTGCGCTTAAACACTGCGGCATAGCCCAAAAACGGTTAAAATCAAGTACTTAGAATGGCAGCGGCTTTGTTCGATGTCAAAGACGCTTTTTTGCCTGAAAGGTCGTATCGAGATCGACGTGAGTTGCAAAATCCCTTCCCCAAGGAGGGTGGAATGTTGCAATTTCTTTCACTTCGCGTGAGCTCGACCGACCCGGGACCGCCAGTCACTTCGGCTACAGCTGGTTTTCAATGGTTTACGAACCGAGGGGATCAGCTATACGGAAGCACAATTGCTCGTTTATCATCATATTCGGTATTCGACGGAACTTAATTTTAGAACTCTAAGTGAACCTGCCTCTCGGACCGTCCCCCTCGCTACCCAGCGGGTCCAAGGTAAAAATCAGAAAGGTATACAGGGATGAGCCGCAACGACATCGATACCAAGCACAATCTTGAAGTAAATATCGGGAGGATTAAGGACTTGACTGCTTCCACCAGCCATCTGATTGCCCCGCACGGGGGAGAACTCATTCAACTGCAAGTCACACCCGACCGCGCCCTCGAACTGAAGGCGCATTCCCGCGAATGGCCCTCATGGGACCTGACCGCCCGCCAGCTTTGCGATCTCGAACTTCTGCTGAGCGGCGGCTTCTCACCTCTAACCGGGTTCATGAATCGCGCCGATTACGAAGGCGTCTGTCACAACATGCGCCTCGCCAACGGCACTCTGTGGCCCATGCCGATCACGCTCGACGTCAGCGAGGAATTCGCCAAGAAACTGACCGCCGGCAGCAGCAAGATCGCCCTTCGCGATCCTGAAGGCGTGATGCTCGCCGTCCTCCACGTCGAAGACGTTTGGCAGGCCGACCGCAAAGCCGAAGCTCAAGCCGTTTTCGGCTCGACCAGCAGCACTCATCCCGGCGCGGACTACGCAATCAACAAATCCCATCCCTGGTACGTAGGCGGCAAAGTCGAAGGACTGCAATCGCCCTCGCACTATGATTTCCGCTCCCTACGCTTTACTCCCGCCGAACTGCGCGCCGAATTCACCCGCCTAGGCTGGACCCGCATCGTCGCCTTCCAGACGCGCAATCCTATGCATCGCGCTCACGTCGAACTGACCATGCGCGCCGCCAAGCAAGTTGAAGCCAACCTGCTCATCCATCCTTCCGTCGGCATGACGAGGCCCGGCGACGTCGACTACTTCGTCCGCACGCGCTGCTACCAATTGCTGCTCTCGAAGTATCCGCACGGCACTGTGAAGCTCTCAATGCTTCCTCTCGCCATGCGCATGGGCGGACCGCGCGAGGCCATGTGGCACGGCCTGATTCGCAAGAATCATGGCTGCACCCACTTCATTGTCGGCCGCGATCACGCCGGTCCGGGAAAAGATACCGACGGCAAGAATTTCTACGGCCCCTACGATGCTCAGGAACTCTTCAAGAAACACGAGAGCGAAATGGGCGTCAAAATAGTCCCCTTCCAGATGATGGTCTATCTCCAGAATGAAGACCGTTACGTTCCCGCCGATGAAGTTCCGCAGGGCGCGAAAGTCCTCGACATTTCAGGCACCGAACTGCGCCAGCGCCTCAACGAGGGCCGCGACATTCCTGCCTGGTTCACCTATCCGGAAGTTGTGAAGGAACTTCGCCTCAGCTATCCGCCACGCGACAAACAGGGCGTCACCATCTTCTTCACCGGCCTTTCGGGCTCGGGCAAGTCGACGATCGCCAACGCGCTGATCACCAAGTTCCTCGAAACCGGCGGCCGTCCCGTCACTCTGCTCGACGGCGACCTGGTGCGAAAAAACTTATCGTCCGAGCTCGGCTTCTCCAAGGAGCATCGCGACATCAACATCCGCCGCATCGGTTATGTAGCCTCCGAGATCACCAAGAACGGCGGCATCGCGATCTGCGCTCCCATCGCTCCTTATGAAGCCACGCGCAAAGCGGTTCGGCAAATGATTGAACCCTTCGGCGGCTTCATCTTGGTGCACATCGCCACTTCGATCGATGTATGCGAACAACGCGACCGCAAAGGCCTCTACGCCAAGGCCCGCGCCGGCCTCGTCAAGGAGTTCACCGGCATCTCCGACCCCTACGAAGTGCCCGGCGACGCCGAAGTGGTCATCAACACCGCTGAACTTAGCCCCGAGGAAGCGGCGCAGACCATTATTCTGCACCTCGAGCGCGAAGGCTTCATCGGCGCCAACGGCAACAACTAGTCGCGGTTAAGGCTCTCAGTTCCCCGATTCTCGGCGCTTACATATCGCTGAGAACAGGGACTGAGAGCCAGAAGTGCGCAAATGAGAATGCTGATGTCGATAAAGCCGATTATTACTATGGGCTTTGTGCAATAATGTTTCTTTTTTCTCGGTTCCTTAACTTGCTTTTATTTTACTGGGAACTGACAACCGGCAACTGGGAACTGCCCCCCGCATGGAATTCTTGCTGCTAAAAATTCTGATCGGCTTTTCCGTGGGAACGCTGATCGGATTGACCGGCGTGGGCGGCGGAGTTTTGCTGCTGCCCCTGCTCATCTTCGGCCTGCACGTGCCCCCGATCATGGCCGTCGGCAGCGACGCACTTTGCAACTTCTTCACCAAGATTCCCGCCAGTTTCATGCACTTTCGCAAGGGCACCGTCCGCATGAAAGTCGTGCTCGCCCTCGCCGTCGGCAGCGTTCCCGGCTCTTACCTCGGAGTGGCTCTTCTAGTCCACCTGCGCCAGATCCACGGCGCCGGCGTCAACGACTTCATCAAGTCCGCCGTAGGTTTATTGCTGGTTATCATCCCCGCCCTGCTTCTCTTCCAAAGGCGAATCGAAGACCATCTCATCGGCCGGCAGCCCACCTTACAGTCTTTCTTTGGTATGAGTGCCATCGGATTAGTCGGCGGATTTTTAGTCGGAATCACCTCCGTCGGTTCCGGCAGCATCATCATGATGCTGCTCCTATTGTTCTATTCCTTCCCTCCCAAAATCATGGTCGGAACCGACATTGCTCATGCCGTCATTCTCACCGGCGTCACCGGCCTGCTGCACTTCCGCGCCGGCAACGTCGACGGCCATTTGGTCGGAGCCATACTCATAGGCTCCATCCCCGGCGGCATTCTCGGCTCCTATCTCAGCACCCGCGTTCCCGTACTCTGGCTGAGAAGAATCCTCTGCGCCGTCCTGCTGATGACCGGAGCAAGAATGTTGTGGGCATAAAACACTACCCAGTTGCCAGTACCCAGCGGAAACCGGAGTCTGACTCTACTGCTGATGATTGCGACGCGGAAAACAAGTAGCGCCGGCATCTTGCCGGCTGTCCCGCGGGCGTCTCGCCCGCGGCGCGGCGGCGAGAACGCCCACCGGGACGGCGGCGCTACTCAGGAGTAACGCGGTACAAACTATGCCGTCATGGTACTGGGTACAAGGTACTGGGTACTTCTTCAGGAGCACAAATTGACGTCACCCGAAAACAAAGAAACCCTCGAACGCATTCACGCCGCCCTCGAAGCCGCCCGCGAAGTTCTCAACAGCTTCACTCCCGGCGCCATCGAAACCGAATACAAGGTTGGACACGATCCCGTAACCGAAGCCGACCGCGCCGTCGACGCCATTCTCCGCAAAACGCTTCTGCGCCACGACGAAGGCTGGCTCTCGGAAGAAACCGTCGACGACTTCACCCGCCTCAACAAGCAGCGCGTCTGGGTCGTCGATCCGCTCGATGGCACGCGCGAATTCGTCCAGGGCATTCCCGAATTCTGCGTTTCCATCGCCATGGTCGAAAACGGAATCCCCGTCGCCGGTGGCATCTGCAATCCGGCCACCGACGAACTCATCATCGGTTCGCGCGACACCGGCGTCACCTACAACGGCCAACCCGCGCAGCCCAGCCAGCGCAAAGATCTCCACGGAGCCCTCGTCCTCGCCAGCCGCAGCGAAGTCAAGCGCGGCGAGTGGAAGCAATTCGAGTCCGCCGAATTCAACATTCGCCCCATGGGCTCCGTCGCCTACAAACTCGGATTAGTCGCCGCCGGCCGCGCCGATCTCACTTTCACCCTCGTCCCTAAAAATGAATGGGACGTCGCCGCCGGAGCCGCGTTGGTCGAAAGCGCCGGAGGCTGGACTCTCAAACTCGATAACTCTCCGCTGCGCTGCAACCAGAACGATCCTCTTATCTCCGGCCTGCTCGCAGGAGGACCATTTCTGCGCGACCCACTACTAGCGCTGCTCGACCGCCACTCCCAACCCATCCCCGCCAACCGCCAGCCCTAGTGCCCTGTCCCCCAGGTTCGCGTCAAAACTATTATTGTCATCGTGAGCGAAGCGAAGGACCTATGTATTTTGTTTGCACTACCAACGCGCTTCAAGTGATTAATAATGGCATCCGTTGTTATGCCGCGAATTTCCGGAACACGACACTAGCTGGCAGCGGGAACACTAGATTTTGTTTTGGCCTGTGGGTGGCGCAGCGGTTCACCGCTGCGAAAAAAGGCTTCTTTTCAGTACCGGCTTTAGCCGCTGAGGGAGACTACCGCGCGCCCAACGAGTTTTTCAGCAAACTGTTTAGGCGCTGAGGTCGC